>ERZ795053.969-NODE-969-length-36620-cov-11.586791_pt1 | contig 36620 bp, 37 predicted proteins | sample MGYA00375137_ERZ795053 | MGnify/ENA primary metagenome ERZ795053 (study PRJEB30182, sample SAMN05720284) | activated sludge metagenome | isolation source: Anaerobic digester | place: Hong Kong | collected 2014-12-17 ...
AGCACCGGCTGGGCCGGGAAGGCGCCGCCGGACGGCGTGGGCTGGCCGCCCGACGTGTCAGCGGGGCTCCGTTCTGGCGCCGTCGAGCCGCCGCCGGGCCGCCCCAAGGCGGCGAGGGCCCCCTCGGGGGGCAGCGCAGCATGCGAAGCAGCGGAGCGTGGGAGCGCATAGCGCGGTCCCACGACCGTGGGGAAAACGAACTGGTACTGCCCGTCGGTGGGCACCAGCAGCTCGTTGTAGCGCAGCTCCACGTCCACCTCGTCACCGGGCAGGATGTTGGCCACCTGCATCTGGAACACGTTGGGGCGGTGCTGCTCCAGCAGCGCGGCGGTCTTGCCTTCGCGCCTGGCGGCGTCGTATTCGATCCTGGCGGCCTGCTTCTCGCGGATCTGCGCCACCACGCGGCGCTTGCCCACGCGCACCACCATGCCGTTCACGGCCGCGTGCGTGCCGCCGGGGAAGATGTAGCGCGCCTCGATCGGCACCTGGCCTTCGTTGCGGTAGTGCTGGGTCACCACCACGTCGGCGATGACGCCGGACACGTGGGCGTGCACGTCGGTGCGCTTGAGCGGCAGCGCCTCCACGCCAGGCTGCGCGCCCTGCACGAAGAAGTACGGGCTCTCGGCCTTGAGGGGCGCCGCCTGCGCGTCCTGCGCCTGCACCGGCGGCGCCAGCAGGAGCAGCGCGCCCAGCACCCCGAGCCAGGCCAGGCGCTGCGCGGCCAGCGCGCCGCGCTGCACCGGCACGCGCCAGGGCCGGGGCAGCGCCACCGGGAGCACGCCGCGCAGCGCGGCCTGCGGTGCGCTGCGCACCACAGCGAGGGGATCGATCGCGGACAACATGACGGGTTCCTCCTGAGCGTGGCCGGCATTGCGCCGGCCTGGGGTATGGCGGCAGGCACGGTGCCTTGCCGCATGGCGCTACTGTGGAAACCGCATGGGGAGGGCGTATGAAGGCGGAGAGCGCATGTGTGAAACACGCACATCACGTGTGAACACTGTGTGATGCCTGTGTGAAGACAGCATGAAACGCCGTTCGGCGCGTGCGCGCCAAGCGTGGAATTTGCCCCAGATCAAGTAACTGAATGTTCTCGATCCGGTGGATGCGGTGGCACATTAGCCGCTCACACGAACGATCTTCCCCATTGACCGCTTGCAGAACAAGGAGTCTCCATGAGCGCCAAGAAAGTCCGCGTCGAGTTCACCGATGCCTCCGGCAACCCGGTGGGCGGCGTCAACGTCAAGGCCACCGGCTGCGGTGAGCTGAGCACCGCCCCCAACGGCCAGGCCTTCTTCCTCGTCGAGGACGAGAGCTTCGCCATCCTGGTGGACGGCAAGGAGGTTTACCAGGGCAGCCTCGCCAGCGTGCCGGACATGATCCGGTTCAAGCAGGACGGCGGCGGCTGGAAGGCCTGAGGCATCCCTGAGCCACCTGGCGCCACGTGCCCGCCGCCAGAGGCGGCGGCTCAGCGGCGATCCGGTGTTCCGATGGCTCGGGAGTGAACCTTCCATTCGGCGCATGAGCGCCATGCAGTACCCGGCCCGGCGCACGGACGTGCGGCCGGGCCCATTTTTTTTGGGGTAAGCGCTGTCAGCGGCGCAGCGCGGGCAGGCGCAGCTCGGCCAGGGCGCCGCGGCGCTCGTGCAGGGCGTGGCGCTGGGCCAGGGTGGGGGTGTCGCCGGCGGGCTCCAGCGGCGGCAGGCCGCCCTCGTGCGCGGCGACGGCGTTGTCGAGCGTGACGCTGCCCTGGTGCAGCTTGGCGATCTCGCGCACGAAGGCCAGGCCGAGGCCGGTGCTCTTCTTCTGCGAACCCGGGCGCGCCAGCGAGAAGAACTTGTCGAACACCTTGCCGCGCGCGTAGGGCGGCAGGCCGGCGCCGTGGTCGCGCACGCGCACCACGGCCATGCGGCCCTGTCGCACCAGGCCGAGCTCGATGTCGGGCGTGTCGGGCAGGCCGGCAGGCTCGGTGAAATCGACCGCGTTGTCCAGCAGGTTGCCGATGGCGCGGCGCAGCAGGAACGGGTCGCCCTCCACCGCCAGCGGCTCGGCCGCACGCACGGCGATCTGCAGCCGCGGCGCGCGCGCGCGGGCGCCGGCGGCCAACTCGTCCAGCACCGGCGCCAGCAGCACGCGTTCCTGGTGCTGCAGCATGCGGCGGCTTTCCAGCGCGGTGAGTTCCAGCATGCGGTCCACCGCTTCCTGCATGCGGTGCGTCTCGCGCGCGATGTTGCCGGCGAAGCGCTGGCGCTGGCCAGGCGGCATGCCTTCTTCCTGCAGCAGTTCGGCCGCGCCGCGGATGGCCGACAGCGGGCTCTTCAGCTCGTGCGTGAGCTGCTGCACGTAGTCCTGCACGTAGTTGCGCCCGGCGATGGCGTCGCGCAACTCGCGCCCGGTGGCGCGCCACTGCGCACGCAGCGCCCGCCAGGCGCGGCGCGGGCTGAAGCGGCGGCGGCCGTCGGCATCGCGCCACCAGGCGGTGCGCAGGCTGGCCAGCAGGTCGCTCGTCAGCCCCAGCGGGCGGATCATCAGAAAAGAGAGCGCCATCGCCAGCACCAGCACCGACAGGGCAGACATCAGCCCCACGTAGATCATGTTGCCGCGCGCCGCGGCGACGAACTGGCCGAAGCTCTGCACCGGCTTGCCCAGGCTCACCTCGCCGACGATCTGGCCCTGCCAGCGGATCGGCGCGCCCACGTACATGACCGAGGAGTCCGGGTCCTGCTTCACATCGCGCGTGGTGCGCGCGCCGTACTCGCCGGCCAGGGCGCGGCTGACGTCGCGCCAGTGCGAGAAATCCTGCCCCAGCGCGCGACCGGTGGAGTCGTACACCACGATGCCGCGCGCGTTGGTGACGTAGGCGCGCAGCTCGATGCGCGTCTTGTGCAGCTGGTAGATCTGGGCCGAGAAGCGCCGCGCATACGCTTCGCGAAAGATGGCGGCGATGCGGTCGGTGGGCAGCGCGCCGGCATCCACGTCCTGCTCGATCACGGTGGCCATCAGGTGCGCCGTTTCCACCAGCGATTCCTCGGCCGACTCGCGGTAGCGCGGGTCCAGATCGGCCAGCATCTGGAACATCAGCACGCCCATGCCGACGAGGTAGACCAGCAGCAGGGCCAGGAAGATGCGCAGGCGACGGCTAATGGTTCCCCCCCGAAGCGCCTGCGGCGCCTCCCCCCGAGGGGGCGGGTCGGCCGCTTCGGAGCGGCCGGGCGCGGCGACCCCCCGCTTGGCCTGCTCTGCGGCCTTGGGACAAGTCACCCCGCCTCAACGCCGTTCTTCCTCCCGCAGCGCATAGCCGATGCCGCGCAGCGTGCGGATCGGGTCGTCCTCCGGGTCCACGGCACGCAGCTTGGCGCGCAGGGTCTTGACGTGGGCGTCCACCGTGCGGTCGAAGCTGGCGCCGGGGTCGTCCCAGACCAGCTCCAGCAGCTCGTCACGCGTGAACACGCGGCCCGGGCGCTGCACCAGCACGGCGAGCAGGCCGTATTCGTAGCGCGACAGGTCCAGCGCGCGGCCGTGGTAGCGGATCAGGCGGCGCTCCGCGTCGAGGGCGAAGGCGCTGGCGGCATGTTCGTTTGCTCCACTTTCAGGAGCTGCCTGCGCCCGCTTTTCCTGGGCTGCAGGCTTGTTTTCCTTTGAATTTGCAGCAACGGACACGCGCTGGCTGCGGCGCAGGATGGTGCGCACGCGCGCCACCAGCTCGCGCGGCGAGAACGGCTTGGCGATGTAGTCGTCGGCGCCCATCTCCAGGCCGACCACGCGGTCGATCTCGCCCGAGCGCGCGGTGAGGAAGACCACCGGCACGTCCTCGCCGGCGGGCAGCGCGCGCAGGTGGCGGAACAGCTCGAAGCCGTTCATGTCGGGCAGGCCGATGTCGAGGATGGCCAGCGCCGGCGGCGCGGCGCCGAAGCGCTCGATGGCCAGGCGCGCGGTGCCGCAGACCTCCGGCGCGAAGCCGTCGGAGGCCAGCGCGTAGTGGATGGTTTCGGCGATGCCGGCCTCGTCTTCCACCACCAGGATGCGCGGCGGGTTCAGGGCGGGCGGCGGCGGGATCGGCGGCATATGCCGGCGATTCTAGTTTGCTACGCTAAGAATAGCTGTCTGCGCCTGCTACGCAAGGGCTGGAGGCCTCTTTCTTCATAAAAGGGCCCAACCGGGCTGCCTCGATACCGGGCAGCGCGTGCTGGATCGCCTGGGCTGGGGGCCGTCAGACCTTGACCGGCGCTTTTTCAGGCAGCTCGATCTTCACTTCCAGCACCTCCAGGTCGTCCTGCCGCTCCAGGTTGACCTTGATGTCTTTCGGATCGATCTTGACGTATTTGCTGATCACCTCGATCAGGTCGCGCTGCAGATCGGGCAGGTAGTCGGGCTCGGCGGCGCTGCCGCCGGCGCGCTCGTGCGCCAGGATGATCTGCAGGCGCTCCTTGGCAACGCTGGCGGTCTTTTTCTTCTCGCCGAGGAAGAAGGAAAGGAACGACATGCCGGCTTACCTCCCGAACAGGCGCTTGAAGAAGCCGGGCTTGTCCGCGTCGGTGAAGCGCAGCGGCCGCTCTTCGCCCAGGAAGCGCGCCACCACGTCGGTGTAGGCCTCGGCCACCGAGGTGCCCTTCAGGTGCACGGCCGGCAGGCCCTGGTTGGAGGCCTGCAGCACGTCCTCGCTCTCGGGGATCACGCCGATCAGCTTGATGCGCAGGATCTCCTGGATGTCGGTCAGGCTCAGCATCTGGCCGTCCTGCACGCGGTTCGGGTTGTAGCGCGTGATCAGCAGGTGTTCCTTGATCGGTTCGCCGCCCTCCTGCGCGCGCTTGGTCTTGCTGGACAGCATGCCCAGGATGCGGTCGGAATCGCGCACGCTGGAGACCTCGGGGTTGGTCACCACCAGCGCCTGGTCGGCGTAGTGCATGGCCATCAGCGCGCCGGTCTCGATGCCGGCCGGCGAGTCGCAGACGATGTAGTCGAAGTCCATCGCCTTGAGGTCATTCAGGACCTTCTCCACGCCTTCCTGCGTGAGCGCATCCTTGTCGCGCGTCTGGCTGGCGGCCAGCACGAACAGGTTGTCGCACTGCTTGTCCTTGATGAGCGCCTGGTTCAGGTTGGCCTCGCCCTGGATCACGTTGATCAGGTCGTACACCACGCGGCGCTCGCACCCCATGATGAGGTCCAGATTGCGCAGGCCGACGTCGAAATCGATCACGGCGGTCTTCTTGCCGGCCAGGGCCAGGCCGGAGGCGAAGGCGGCGCTGGTGGTGGTCTTGCCCACGCCGCCCTTGCCGGAGGTGACGACAACGATCTCGGTCATGTGAACGGGTCTTTCTTGAAGCGATTCGAAAAGCGGTTTCAGCCGGTGATGGCGGTGACGATCAGCTTGTCGCCGTCGTCGCCGCTGGCCAGGTGGATCTGGGCCGGGCGCCGCCAGACCTCCGGCGCCAGCGGCGTCTCGGTGGTGCGGTACACGCCGGCGATGGAAATCAGCTCGGGCTGCATGTCGAGCGCGAAGATGCGCGCCGAGGTGTCGCCGCGCGCACCGGCGATGGCCCGGCCGCGCAGCGGCGCGTAGACGTGGATGTGGCCGTCGGCGATGACCTCTGCGCCGGGGTTCACCATGGCCAGCACCACCAGGTCGCGACCGCGGGCGTAGATCTGCTGACCGGAGCGCACCGGCCGGTCGATCACCAGGGCCGAGGGCAGTTCCTGGTGAGCGGCCACGGGTGTCGGCTGCGGCGCGGCCTGGGCGGGCTCGGCCGGTTCGCGCTCGGGCGCCGTGGTCTCGGGCGCGCGGCGGCGCGGCAGCACCGGTTCCGGCGTGGCGGCCAGGCCGGCTTCGGCGGCGGCGGCCATCTGCCCGGCGCTGCCACCGCAGACCGCCATGGGCGAGAGCCGGCGCGCGCGCAGCAGCGTGTTCAGTGCGCCGAAATCGATGGCGGCTTCGGCGTGTTCGGCCTGCAGCGGCGACAGGTCGATGACCAGCGGATCGTGGTCGAAGAAATCGGGGATGTCGCCGAAGCGCGCCTCGAGCTCGGTCTCGAGCTGGCCCAGGTCCGGCGACTTGAGCAGCAGCGCCACCACGGGCAGGCTGGCGCTCTTGATCTCGAACGTGACGGGGGCTTGGCCGGCAAGGGCGACGGACATGCGAAGCGGGGGTGGTTGGCGACGGAAACGCGCCGCGGCGGGCAGCGTCAGCGCGGCATCTTAACAGTGGGCCAAGGGGGATTTCGGGGCGTTTCGCTTCGGTTTGTGACGCTGCGCAAGCCCCTGGCCGCGCAGCCGGCAGTCATGCACAGGCGGGGCCTGCACGGTCTTCTTCTTTTTCTCTTTGAGAAATTAGTAGGTAGTAGTAGAGGCCTGTGGCCATGTGGACAAAGGGCCGGATCGCCAGCAGGCGCGGGCCTTGGCGGCGATCCGGGGGCTGTGGGCAAGCCAGGCCGCCGGGCGCCTGCCGGGCGGGACAACTCGGGCCGTCTGGCCGCGCATGTGGACAAGCCGCAGCTTGTGCCAGGGTTGTCCACAGCCCGGGCAGAGGATCTTCGGGAGCGAAAAAAAAGCGGCGCCATGCGCCGCTTGGGTGGAATATGGGCCGCTTCAGCGCGTCATGTACCACTCGATCGCCAGCTTGGCGACGAAACCCACCATGCCGAAAGCCAGGCCGAGAAAGATCACGAAGGTGCCGAACTTGCCGGCCTTGGACTCCCAGGCCAGGTGGCCGATGATGAACAGCATGTAGAGCATGAACGCGCCCACGCCGACCGTGAGGCCGAACCAGGCGATCTGCTCTTCGGTGAAACCAAACATCGTTCTACTGCCGTTTCTGGGTTCAAGCCACTTCGACCGGAGGCAGCCGCTCGGTCAGCCGGCTGGCATCGACCAGCGCGCGGTAGGCGTGCCAGCTTGCATGGCCGAGCCAGGGCATGACGACGATCAGTCCCACCAGGGCCGTGGCCATGCCCAGCAGCGTGAGCCCCATGATGAGCGCTGCCCACAGGGCCATGGGCAGCGGGTTGGTCAGCACGGTCTGCCAGCTGGTCAGCACGGCCTGCAGCACATCGACTCGACGGTCGAGCAGCAGCGGCATCGACACCACGCTGGAGGCGAACAGCGGCGCGGCCATTAGCCCGCCCAGCGTGAGCCACAGCTCGAACAGGTAGCCGCTGCGCGCCAGCACCACGTGCTGCAGAAAATCCTGCGGCGTGTTGACGGGCGCCGGCGCCAGCAGCGTGACCAGCGCGGCCGACGTCAGCACCCAACCGGTGCCGGCCAGCGACAGCAGCAGGCCGAAGCGCACCATGCTCCAGTAGCCGCCACGCACGGCGTAGCGCGAGTGCTGCCAGCGCGTCCAGGTCTTGAAGATGGTGGCCACACCCACCGGCTCGCCCTGCTCCAGCGCGCGGCTGAGCGCGTACAGGCTGGTGGCCAGGACAGGCGCCACCACCAGGAAGCCGGAGAAGGCACCGGCCAGCAGCCAGAAGCGGTCGCGCGCCAGGGCCAGCAGCAGTGCGCCGAAGGCCGCCAGCGCCAGGCCGTGCACCAGGCTGAGCCAGCCGCAGCGCCACAGGTCGCGCCAGCCGGCGGCCAGCCACGCCAGGGGCGCGGTCAGCGGCACCTCACGGATGGTGGGCAGCTCGATACCGCCCCGGCGCGGCGCGGACCCGGGGGGCGAGATGGGGGGAGGTGCGGGCGTCGCCATGACGGGAGCTTAACCGGGCGCATGGTGGTTGGCCCAGGATGGTGCGCAAAAAGTGGTCCGCAGGCGCCCGGGCGACGGGACATCCGCTGCTTGCTCACGTGGAGTTGCTGGTCTTGGCTCGCTACCCAACGAAAACGCCCGGCACAGGGCCGGGCGAGGGGCGGTCGGCGCACAGCCATGCGCCGGCGTCGTGATTCAGGTCAGCGCGCAGGTGCGCCCATGCCCGGGCCTTGACCGGGGCCGCCGGGACCACCCATACCGGGGCCGCCCTGGCCGCCGGGCCCCATGCGTTGGCCACCGCCGTGGCGATGGTGACCACCTGGGCCACCTGGGCCACCGGGACCGCCAGGGCCGTCGTGCGGGCCGAAGTGGCCCATGCCATCGGCGTCGAACAGGCCTTGCTGGTAGGGCGTGAGCTGGCCGTAGAAGGCCTTCACGGCTTCGCCGCGCTGGCGCATGCGGGCGGCGCGCTCCGTCTGCATCTGCTCCATGAAGTCGATGCGCTGGGGCGTGGTCATCCTGGCCATGGCGTCACGGTCGAAGCGCGGGCGCCCTTCCATGGCGGGTGGCTGCATGGCGGAGGTGAAGGTGGTCCAGGCACCTTCCTGTGCCGGGGTGATCTTCAGCTTGGTCTTGAGCTGCTCCATGCGGCGGGCGTGGCGCTCGGCCATGCGTTGCTGCATTTGCGCCGGGTCGAGGCGGCCGCCGCGCGGGCCCATGCCGTCACGGCCGGGGCGTTGCTGCTGGGCCTGGGGGCCGTTGCCGCGCTCGAACGGCACGGTGCTCACGGGCTGGGCAAAGGCGGCGGCGCCGCAGGCGGCCAGGGCGCCGGCCATGAGGAAGTGTTTGCGGTAGGGATGCATCGTGGACGATCCTTTCTGTCTCAGGGGTATCTATCGAACCGGGCTGGGTTTCCATCCCGGGCTTGAGGTTCAGTGTGCGCGGCCCTTGTGTCGCCCGCTTGGCTGCCGGGTTGCGCTATGTAAAGTTGGAAGAAGATGAGGCTGGGACGGGCGGCTCAGGCTTCGCCCGCCAGTTCGTCCAGGATGGGGCAGTCGGGCCGCGCGTCGCCGTGACAGCAGTGCACCAGATTCTGTAGCGTCCGGCGCATGTCCTGCATGGCCTGGATGCGTTTTTCAAGGTCCGCCAGATGCTGGCTGGCGATCAGCTTGACCTGGCTGGAGGCGCGCGCCTTGTCGTGCCACAGGCTCACCAGATCGGCGATCTCGGCCATCGAGAAACCCAGCTCGCGCGAGCGCTTGATGAAGCGCAGCGTGTGGATGTCGGCCGCCGTGTACTGGCGGTAGCCGCCTTCGGTGCGTGCCACCTCGCCCAGCAGGCCGAGCGATTCGTAGTGCCGCACCATCTTGGCGGATACGCCCGAGGCGCGTGCGGCGTCGCCAATCGTGACGCGGACCTGATTCGTGACGCGGACCTGATGCTCGACCGGCCCCGGCGCCGGGTCGCTGTTCATTCGGCCACCGCGTAGCCTTCTTCCTGGATGGCGGCGGCAATCGCCTCGCGCGGCTGCGTGGATTCGACCTCCACCAGGTTGTTGGCGCGGTCGATCTTCACCTGGGCTCCGCCGTCGAGCTGCTTGACGGCGCGCTGCACGGCCATCTCGCAATGGCCGCAGGTCATGCCGGTGACGGTGAATTGCTGTTGCATGGTGCTTTCCTCGGCTGGTTGGGTTGGATGCAGCGAGTTTGAAGCTTGACATGGTGGGAATGTCAAGCGGGGCGGGCCTTGGTACCTCATGGCGGAGGCCGATGGGCGCCTCCTGTCGGCGATGGGCCGGGTGCCACAATCCCGCGCGCTCGAAGCGCCTGCCTGAGGAGGAAGGTGCTTCCACGCAGTCCCGCAACCTGCGGATCCGAAAAATTCAAAGGGTCTTTGCTTCTCGCACCAAGGCACGCTGCGCAGGGGGCAGAACAGGTCGAACTTCCAATACCAAACCGAGGGAAACAACCCATGAAAGTCAGCTCCACCCTGATACTTGCCGGCGCGCTCCTTATTTCCGGGTGTGCATCTGTGGAAATGGCCTCACAGGCGGATTCCGCCAAGGCCAAGCAATTCAGCCCGCCCAGCAAGGGGAATGCCGGGGTCTATGTCTATCGCGACAGCTTCATTGGCAAAGCCCTCAAGAAAGACGTCTGGATCGATGGCCATTGCGTCGGCGAAAGTGCGCCGGACGTGTTTTTCTACACCGAGGTGGAAGGCGGAAAGACCCACAAGGTCGATACGCAGTCGGAATTCTCCCCCAACACGCTTGAGCTGATGTTCGAAGCCGGCAAGAACTACTTCATTCGGCAGTTCATCAAGATGGGCGTGTTCGTGGGCGGTGCCGGGCTGGAACAGATTCCGGAGGAGCAGGGGAAACAGGCTGTCGCCAAGCTCGAGATGGCAAAACCGGGGAAATGCAGTGCGCCCAGGTAATTGAGCGTCCGCGGCGATGGGCGGATGCGAATTGCGGCGGAGAACGGTGCTGCAAAAGCACGGTTGACTGCTTGAACTTCAGGAGAATTGAAGATCAACTGTGCATTGACCTCAAATCCGCCCTCGGGGGCTGCAGGTCGTATGTGGAGTGGTCATGGTGCGAAAAATCGATGGCAGCGCGGTGAGAGTTGCTCGGTGACGCTCGCGGAAGTCAGGCGCCAGGTGGAGGCGGTCTGCAGCAGCTACCAGGAGCCTGTGTATCTGCGCGTCGTTCCGCCCGGGGAGGAAAGGCAAGCTCCTGCGGATCGCGACAAACTGATGTGGGAGTTGATGATCGTTGGGCGCCCTGAAGCGGTTCACGTGACGCAAAGGGTTGGCGGACGCACGCTGCTCGACCGAACCACGACTTTCCCGCATTACCGGATCTTTCGGCCCAATGGGCCACGATGCGCCCCCGAATGCAAATTGGCGCGCGTCGAATGGACGATTCCCTGAGGGCCGACGTGGCATCCGCCAAGTGAATGCTCCTTGTTTAATAGCTGGCTGCGGCTGTCAGATAAGGTCTGAAGCCCGATTTCACGGTCAATTTCCCCACCCTTGACCTTGCCACGATGTCAACCTTCACACTAGCGGCATGAACACAGCGGCCGCGACCACTTCTCCCGATCTCTGCACCCTTGACCTTGGCGTGGGCGGGATGACCTGCGCTTCCTGCGTGGCGCGGGTGGAGAAGGCGCTGAAGAAGGTGCCGGGGGTGCAGGACGCGGCGGTGAATCTGGCCACGGAGTCGGCGAGGGTGACGGTGGCGGCGGGCGACGATGTGGAGGCGCGGGTGCGCCGGGCCGTGCGCGACGCCGGCTACGAGCCGCGCGCGGCGGCCGCGGCCATCGACGACGCGGCGGGCGCTTCGCCCTGGGCGGGCTTCGCGCCGGTGGGCACGGGCCTGCTGCTGTCGCTGCCGCTGGTGGCGCCGATGCTGCTGATGCCGCTGGGCGTGCGCTGGATGGCGCCGCCCTGGCTGCAGTTTCTGCTGGCCACGCCGGTGCAGTTCTGGCTGGGCGCGCGCTTCTACAGGGCGGGCTGGCACGCGCTGAAGGCGGGCACCGGCAACATGGACCTGCTGGTGGCGGTGGGCACGTCGGCGGCGTGGGCGCTGTCCATGTACCTGTGGCTGTTCTCCGGCCATGGCGCCCATGCGCACCTGTACTTCGAGAGCTCGGCGGTGGTGGTGACGCTGGTGCTGCTGGGCAAGTGGCTGGAGGCGCGCGCCAAGCGCCAGACCACGGCGGCCATCCGCGCGCTGCACGCGCTGCGGCCCGAGCTGGCGCACCTGATCGACTGGGACGGCCAGGAAAAGGACATCCCGGTGGACGAGCTGCGCGCCGGCGACAGGCTGGCGGTGCGCCCCGGCGAGCGCGTGCCGGCCGACGGCAGGGTCAGCGAGGGCAGCACGCAGGTGGACGAGGCCATGCTCACCGGCGAGCCGCTGCCGGTGGCCAAGGGCACGGGCGACGCGCTGACGGGCGGCTCGATCAACGGCGACGGCCGGGTGCTGATGGAGGTGACGGCGGCCGGCAGCGAAAGCGTGCTGGCGCACATCATCCGGCTGGTGGAAGACGCGCAGGCCGCCAAGGCGCCGGTGCAGCGGCTGGTGGACCAGGTGAGCGCGGTGTTCGTGCCGGCGGTGCTGGGCATCGCGCTGCTCACCTTCGTGGGCTGGTGGCTGGCGGGCGTGGGGCTGGAGACGGCCATCATCCGCGCGGTAGCGGTGCTGGTGATCGCCTGCCCCTGCGCGCTGGGGCTGGCCACGCCCACGGCCATCATGGCGGGCACCGGCGTGGCGGCCAAACACGGCATCCTGATCAAGGACGCCGAGGCGCTGGAGATCGCCCACCAGGTCGACACCGTGGCCTTCGACAAGACCGGTACGCTGACCGAGGGCCGCCCGCGCCTCACCGCCTTCGAGCCCGCACCGGGCACCGACGCCGATGCCGCGCTGGCCGCGGTGGCGGCCGTGCAGGCCGGCAGCGAGCACCCGCTGGCCCGCGCCGTGGTGGAAGCCGCGGCCGAGCGCTTCCCTGCGCTCGGGAGGACGGGCTTCGCCACCGAGTCGCCCCAAGGCGAAGCAGCCCCCTCGGGGGGCAGCGGGCCACGCGAAGCGGGGGAGCGTGGGGGCGACCCCGCCGCCGGGCCGCTCCCAAGGCGGGGTGCGGCCCCCTCGGGGGGCAGCGCAACAGGCGAAGCCGTGGAGCGTTGGGGCGCAATCCGCGCGGTGCCCGGGCGAGGCACCGAAGGGCGCGTGGACGGCCGGCTGTGGCGCATCGGCAGCTGGGCATGGATGCGCGAGCTGGGCGTGGATTTGAAGCCTTTGGAGGCCGCAGCCCAGGCACAGCAGGCGCAGGCAGCTACTGTTTCTGTAGCTTGCGAGGCTGCCGACGAAGCCGCCGTGCCGCAGGCGCGTGCCCTGCTTGCGTTTGCCGACGCGCCCAAGGACGGCGCGCGCGCGGCCATCGAGGCGCTGCACGCGCGCGGCGTGCGCACGGTGATGGTCAGCGGCGACAACCGCGGCGCCGCCGAGGCCATGGCGCGCCGCCTGGGCCTCAAGCCCGAAGAGGGCGAGGTGATGGCGGAGGTGCTGCCCGGCGACAAGGCCGAGGCGGTGCGTGCGCTGCAGCTTGGGCTTCGTCAGGCCCAGCCTGAAAGGGTGGAAGCGATGGCCTTTTCAGCGGACGACAGCGAGGGCCACGTCCACCCGCCGCCGGGCCGCCCCAAGGCGGGTGCGGCCCCCTCGGGGGGCAGCGCAACAGGCGAAGCCGTGCAGCGTGGGGGCCGGCATACCGTGGCCTTCGTTGGCGACGGCGTGAACGACGCGCCCGCGCTGGCCGCCGCCGACGTCGGCATCGCCATGGGCAGCGGCACCGATGTGGCCATGCACGCGGCCGGCATCACGCTGATGCGTGGCGACGTGGGGCTGGTGCCAGCGGCGCTGGACATCTCGCGCCGCACGGTGGCCAAGATCCGCCAGAACCTGTTCTGGGCCTTCATCTACAACACGGCGGGCATCCCGCTGGCGGCGCTGGGCTACCTGAACCCGGTGGTGGCCGGCGCAGCCATGGCGCTCAGCTCGGTCAGCGTGATGAGCAACGCGCTGCTGCTCAAGCGCTGGCGGCCGGATGCGGTTGCGGGCAAGCCGTAACTGTCCGTATCATTTGCCCGTTCGCTGTGCGACCGAGGCCCGGACCATCCCGGGCCGGTCCGCAACCTGTGCGCAGGCAACGGCCGTCGAGCGGATGGCTGGCATCTGCGGACGCCCCCCGATCCGGGCATCGGGTGACGCTGGCGGGAGCCTGGCTTGACCATTCCGAAGATCATCCATCAGACCTACCGCAGCGCAGCGGCGGTGCCCGAGGCCTTTCGGCCCGGCATCGCCGAACTGCGCGCCATGAACCCGGGCTGGGACTACCGCTTCTACGACGACGCGGCCGTGGCAGCCTTCATTCGCGACGAGTTCCGGCCGGAGTACTACCAGGCCTTTTGCCGCCTCAACCCTGCCTTCGGGCCGGCGCGGGCGGATTTCTTCCGCTACCTGGTGGTGTACCGGTACGGCGGCGTGTACCTGGACATTAAGAGCAACACCGCACGACCGCTCGACGAGTCGCTGCGGCCAGACGACGAATACGTCCTGTCGTTCTGGCCCAACGGCCCGCATCAGTCGATCCCCGGGTTCGGCATCCACCAGGAGCTCACCGACCAGGGCTTTCTGCGCGGCGAGTTCCAGAACTGGCATCTCATCGCGGCGCCGCAGCATCCCCTGTTGCGCTACGTCATCGGGTACATGCTGCACTGCATCGAGGCCCATGCCGGCCGGGCCGATGTGAGCGGACTTCACGGCGTGCTGTTGACCACCGGGCCGATCATGTACACGCAGGCCCTGGGCCGCGGACTGGGCGCCCACGCGCACCGCGTGGTCGATTCCCACCATGACCTGGGACTGCGTTACAGCTCCGTCAAGGGGCACCAGCAACATTTTCCGGGCCATTACTCGACACTGAACGCACCTGTCGTGCTGGCGGACGCGCCGGATGTTCTTCACGGCGAGGCTTGATGTGCGTCATGTGTCGCACTGCCTTGGTGCGCTAGACTTGTTTGAAGAACAGGAGAACGGCGATGAAGCACCGCAGCCTTGAGATCATCCGCGACGAGCACTCTTCCCTGGCGGCCATGCTGCAGTCCATGCGCATGCTGGTGGCGCGCGGGCCGCGCGACAACCCGAAGAACTTCTTCGACGTGCTGCGCGCCATGCTGTTCTACATCGACGAATTCCCCGAGCGCCTGCACCATCCCAAGGAAACCGAACTGCTGTTCCCGCGCGTGCTGAAGGCGGTGCCGGAGTTGGGCGTGGCGGTGGCGCGGCTGGACCGCGACCACGAATACACCGAGAAGGCCGTGCGCGACATTCAGCACCTGCTGCTGGGCTGGGAGCTGCTGGGCGAAAGCCGGCGCGAGACCTTCACCGACGCCTTCGACCGCTACGTGAACCTGTACCTGGCCCACATGCAGCTGGAAGAGAAAGAGGTGCTGCCGGCGGCCGAGAAGCACCTGACCGAAGAAGACTGGCAGGCGGTGGACGCGGCTTTCGAGAAGAACTGCGACCCGCTCACCGGCAAGTTCAAGCCCGAGCCGATGTACGACAGGCTGTTCACCCGCATCGTGCAGAACGCGCCGGCGCCCATCGGGCTCGGCCAGGGCTGAGGCTTTTTGCGCTTGCCTGGCGCAGCGAGGGGCTCCAGGGTAAGCCTTAAGATCGGAACCCGCCCTCCCCGCTGCGCGCAGCGCGAGAGGTGGTTTCCGGCTTCCGGCGTGGGGCGGCGCCAGCCGTGTGCCCCTGACCTCGGGCAGCCACCCGCGTCCGCCCTCTCTTGAACCTCACTGCCACCACGTCACCGACCAGCCCGGCCGCGCCCGAGCGCACGCTGGCGTTGCCCGCCGCACCGGCGGTGTGGCGGCTGGTGGCCGCCTTCACGCTGGCGCGGCTGCTGCTGGCGGCGCTGGCGCCGCTGACGCCGCAGGAGGCCTACTACTGGAGCTGGTCGCAGTTCCCGTCGCCGGGCTACTTCGACCACCCGCCGCTGGCGACCTACTCGATCTGGCTGACCACGCACCTGGTGGGCAAGTCGGTGTTCGGCGTCAAGCTGGCGGCGGTGCTGTGGTCGCTGGGCTGGAACCTGCTGCTGGCGCGGCTGGTGCGGGAGCAGTTCCGCGACGCGCGGCTGGCCTTCTGGGCGCTGCTGGCGCTGAACCTGACGCTGCTGTACGAGATCTTCGGCGTCTCGCCCACGCCGGACGCGCCGCTGCTGTTCGGCTGGGTCGGCACCGTGTGGGCGCTGGGGCGGGTGCGGCTCACCGGCCAGGGGCGCTGGTGGCTGGTGGCCGGGTTCTTCCTGGGGCTGGCGTGCATGGGCAAGTACCCGGGCGCGCTGCTGGGGCCGGTGGCCCTGGCCTGGGTGCTGCTCTCGCCCGGCCAAAGGCGCTGGCTGCTGCGGCCCGAGCCGTATCTGGCCGTGCTGGTGGCGGTGCTGGTGTTCTCGCCGGTGCTGCTGTGGAACGCGCAGCACGACTGGGTGTCGCTCACCTTCCAGAGCACGCGGCGCCTGGGCGAGATGGGCAGCCGCTTCAAGCCGCGCTTCTTCGCCGTGCTGCTGGCCACGCAGGCGCTGCTGCTCACGCCCTACGTGTTCTGGATCGCCGTGCGCGCCGCGGTGGCGGGTGGCCGCGCACTGCTGGCGCGCCGGCTGGACGATGGCGAGCGGCTGCTGTGGGTGGCGGCGGCGGTGCCGCTGGCGATCTTCGTGGTGGCGAGCTTCCGCGGCAACGTCAAGATCAACTGGCTGATTCCGGTGTGGTGGCCGCTCATCGTGCTGGGTGCGCGCGCCGTGCTGGCCGACCCGGGCCGGCTGCGGCGGCTGCGGGCCGGGCTGGCGTCGGCGGCGGTGATCACGGTCATGGGCCTGGGCCTCACGGTGGTGCCCAACCTGCCGCTGCCGGACGACCTGAACACCTGGAGCGGCTGGCCCGAGGCGGCGGCCAGGGTGGACCAGGTGGAAACGCAGCTGCGTGCCGGGGGCGAGCGCACCTTCGTGTTCTCGCCCAACTACAAGATCAGCGCGCTGATCTGGTTCTACCGCCAGCGGCCGGAACGCACCTACGCGCACGACATCCTGGGCGAGCGCGCGCTACAGTTCGACATGTTCCCGCAACCGGCCGACGGCCTGAAGGGCGCCACCGGGCTGCTGGTGCTGTCGGACCAGTCGCAGTCGGAGATCGACCTGACCCGCCAGGTGGCGCCGCTGTTCGATCGCGTCGAGCGCGTGGCCGTGGTGGACGCCGGCGGCGCCCGCCGTATCGAGATCTACCGCTGCAGCGGCTACAAGGGCAAGGCGGCGGCACACGCCGGCGGCCCCAGGGATTGAAGTCTTCCATGCCGCAACTCTCCGTCGTCGTTCCCACCTTCAACGAATCCGCCAACGTGGCCGAGCTGCACCGGCGCGTGGCCGAGGCGCTGGCCGGCAGCGACTGGGAGATGATCTTCGTCGACGACGATTCGCCCGACGCCACCGCCGACACGGTGCGCGCACTGGCGCAGCAGGATCCGCGCGTGCGTTGCCTGCAGCGAATCGGCCGGCGCGGCCTGGCCTCGGCCTGCGTGGAGGGCATGCTGGCCTCGTCGGCGCCCATCGTGGCGGTGATCGACGCCGATCTGCAGCACGACGAGCGGCTGCTGCCGAAGATGCTGGCGCTGCTGCAGGCCGAGCCGGCCGTGGACGTGGTGGTGGGCAGCCGCTACATCGAGGGCGGCGGCACCGGCGACTGGGCGGCCTCGCGTGAGCACATGAGCCGCTGGGCCACGAAGCTGTCGCAGGCGGTGATCAAGGCCGACGTGCAGGACCCGATGAGCGGCTTCTTCATGATCCGCCAGCCGGCGGTGCTGGCCAGCGTGCGGGCCGGCATGTCGGCGGTGGGCTTCAAGATCCTGCTGGACCTGCTGGCCGCCTCGCCCCGGCCGCTGGTGGTGCGCGAGCTGCCCTACGAATTCCGCAACCGCTTCGCCGGCGAGAGCAAGCTCGACACGTCGGTGATGTGGGAGTACGCGATCATGCTGCTGGACCACTGGTTCGGCCGGCTGATCCCGGTGCGCTTCATCGCCTTCACGCTGGTGGGCGGCCTGGGCCTGCTGGTGCACATGGCCGTGCTGGCGTTGCTGTTCAAGGGCGGCTTTGCCAGCTTCGTGACGGCGCAGGCCGTGGCCACCTTCGTGGCCATGACCGGCAACTTCGTGCTCAACAACTGGCTCACCTACCGCGACCGGCGCCTGAAGGGCTGGGGCTGGTTGCGCGGCTGGATCTCGTTCACGCTGGTGTGCAGCGTGGGCGCGCTGGCCAACGTCGGCCTGGCGGGCTGGCTGTTCCGCGAGCATTCCGTGTGGTGGGGCGCCTCGGCGGTGGCCGGCGTGCTGATCGGCGCGGTGTGGAACTACGCCGTCACCGCCGTCTACACATGGAACCGCAAGGGCTGAGCGGGCGCCTCCGCGCCTCCGGGCGGTCGCCCACGTGGGGTCATCGGGCGGCGGCGTTGACCGGGCCGGCCCGACGCCATTAAACTCCCCGGCAGTATCTTGAGGCTGCCGACATGCCCCATTCCCCCGAAGACAAGAAGCGCGCCATCGCGCGGCTGCGTCGCATCCGCGGCCAGGCCGAGGCGCTGGAGCGCAGCGTGGCCGAAGGCGCCGCCTGCGGGGCGCTGCTGCAGCAGCTGGCCGCCCTGCGCGGTGCCGTCAACGGCCTGATGGCCGAGGTGCTGGAAGGCCACCTGCGCGAATCCTTCGGCCACGCCGACTGCGACCTGGCCGGCGTGCTGGAGCCGGAGCACGCGCGCATCCATGCGGCGCTGGACGATGCGGCGGCGCTGGTGCGAAGTTATTTGAGATGACCCCCCTGAGTCGCTGGCGCGCCTTCCCCCCTCTCTCTTCGGGAGGGGGGACAACGCCAGTGCTCGGTACAAGCCCGAGCACGGCGTTCGCTTGCATGGCCTGCTCCGCGGCCGTTTCGGCGCTGCGCGCCGTGCGGCGGCTGCGTTGTTTGGGGCTGGCGCCGCTGCTTGTTGTTGGGCCTGCTCCGGCCCGCTTGCCGAATCCGTGAACCTTGAGGAGATGAACTGATGAAATCCCGTGCTGCCGTGGCCTTCGAGGCCGGCCAACCCCTGCAGATCGTCGAGATCGACGTGGCACCGCCGAAGAAGGGCGAGGTGCTGGTGAAGATCACGCACACCGGCGTGTGCCACACCGATGCCTTCACACTCTCGGGCGACGATCCGGAGGGCCTGTTCCCGGCCGTGCTGGGCCATGAGGGCGCCGGCATCGTGGTCGAGTGCGGCGAAGGCGTGACCAGCGTGAAGCCGGGCGACCATGTGATTCCGCTGTACACCGCCGAATGCGGCGAATGCCTGTTCTGCAAGAGCGGCAAGACCAACCTGTGCGTGGCCGTGCGCGCCACCCAGGGCAAGGGCGTGATGCCCGACGGCACCACGCGGTTCAGCTACAACGGCCAGCCGGTCTACCACTACATGGGCTGCAGCACGTTCAGCGAGTACACGGTGGTGGCCGAGGTCTCGCTGGCCAAGATCAGCCCCGATGCCAACCCCGAGCAGGTGTGCCTGCTGGGCTGCGGCGTGACCACCGGCCTTGGCGCCGTCAAGAACACCGCTAAGGTGCAGGAGGGCGACAGCGTGGCCGTATTCGGCCTGGGCGGCATCGGGCTGGCGGTGATCCAGGGCGCCAAGCTGGCCAAGGCGGGGCGCATCATCGCCATCGACACCAACCCGTCGAAGTTCGAACTGGCCCGCACCTTTGGCGCCACCGACTGCATCAACCCCAAGGACCACGACAAGCCCATCCAGCAGGTCATCGTCGACATGACGACCTGGGGCGTGGACCACAGCTTCGAGTGCATCGGCAACGTGAATGTGATGCGTGCCGCGCTGGAATGCGCGCACCGCGGCTGGGGCCAGAGCGTGATCATTGGCGTGGCCGGCGCGGGGCAGGAAATCAGCACCCGGCCGTTCCAGCTGGTCACCGGCCGGCGCTGGCTGGGCACGGCCTTCGGCGGCGTCAAGGGTCGCAGCCAGCTGCCAGGGATGGTGGAAGACGCGATGGCCGGGCGCATCCAGCTCGCGCCCTTCGTCACCCACATCATGCCGCTGACCGGGATCAACGAGGCGTTCGACCTGATGCACGAGGGCAAGTCGATCCGCAGCGTCGTCCACTACGCCTGAGCGGCGGCCATGGCCAGCGCCTCACCGCCGCCCGCCGTGGGCCAGCCGGGGCTGGGCCCGTTGCGCCGCGTGCACGCCGGCGTGCTCGACGTGGTGTTCCACGAATCGGGCCCGCCGGCCGGCACGCCGGTGCTGCTGATGCACGGTTTTCCCTACGACGTGCAGGCCTACGCCGAGGTGGCGCCGCTGCTGGCGGCGCGGGGCCTGAGGGTGATCGTGCCCTTTCTGCGCGGCTACGGCGGTACGCGCTTCGTCGATGCGGCCACGCCGCGCTCGGGCGAGCAGGCGGCGCTGGGAGCCGACCTGCTGGCGCTGCTGGATGCCCTGCGCATCGACAAGGCGCTGCTGGCCGGCTACGACTGGGGTGGGCGCGCGGCCTGCATCGTGGCGGCGCTGTGGCCGGAGCGCTGCCTGGGGCTGGTCTCGCAGAACAGCTACAACATCCAGCACATCGCCGCGGCCATGCAACCCACCACGCCGGAGAACGAGCAGCGCCTCTGGTATCAGTATTATTTTCATAGCGAACGAGGCAAGACGGGCCTGCGCCAGCACCGCGACGCGCTGTGCGAACTGCTGTGGCGCCTGTGGTCGCCCACCTGGGCGTTCGACCACGCGACCTTCACGCGCACGGCGCGCGCCTTTGACAACCCTGACTTCATCGACGTGGTGATCCACTCGTACCGCCACCGCTTCGGCCTGGTGCCGGGCGACCCGGCGGTGGCGGCCATCGAGGCGCAGCTGGCGCATCAGCCCTCCATCGCCGTGCCCACCGTCACGCTGGACGGCGCCGACGACGGCGTGATGGCCATCGGCGGCACGGCGGCGCACGCCCACCAGTTCACCGGCTGGCACGAGCACCGCGTGGTGCCCGGCGCCGGCCACAACCTGCCGCAGGAAAAGCCCCAGGCTTTCGCGCAGGCGGTGCTCGACGTGCTGGCAAAGGCCTGCTGATTTTTAAGTGTTTTGAGCCGATGGCCCAGGTGTGGCGGGCGCAAGCAGCTCCTGAATCAATAGCATTTTGAGGGGACCGGAACCATGGAACGTATTGAGCAGCACGCCAGCTTCGGCGGCCGCCAGGAGGTCTGGCAACACGCGAGCACCAGCACCGGCACGCCCATGAGGTTCGGCATTTACCTGCCGCCGGCGGCGCTGGCGGGCGAGCGCTGCCCGGTGCTCTACTGGCTGTCGGGCCTGACCTGCACCGAGCAGAACTTCATCACCAAGGCGGGCGCGCAGGAGCACGCCGCCCGGCACGGGCTGATCGTCGTCGCGCCCGACACCAGCCCGCGTGGCGAAGGGGTGGCCAACGACCCGGCCTACGACCTTGGCCAGGGCGCGGGCTTCTACCTGAACGCCACCCAGGCGCCCTGGGCGCCGCACTTCCGCATGGAAGATTACGTGGTGCAGGAACTGCCGGCGCTGGTCGAACAGCACCTGCCGGCCACCGGGGCGCGCGGCATCGCCGGCCACAGCATGGGCGGGCACGGCGCGCTGACGCTGGCGCTGCGCCACCCGGGCCGTTACCGGAGCGTGAGCGCGTTCTCCCCCATCGTGGCGCCCAGCCAGGTGCCCTGGGGCCAGAAGGCCTTCAGCGCCTACCTGGGCGACGACCGCGCGGCCTGGGTGCGGCACGACGCCGTGGCGCTGATCGCGGGTGCCAGCGAGCGCCTGCCGCTGCTGGTCGACCAAGGCGAGGCCGACGAATTCCTGGCCGGCCAGCTCAGGCCCGAACTGCTGCAGGCCGCCTGCGAGGCGGCCGGCCACCCCCTCACCCTGCGCCTGCAGCCGGGCTACGACCACAGCTACTACTTCATCGCCAGTTTCATGGGCGATCACGTGGCGCACCACGCCAGCGCGTTACGCGGCTGAGGGTCACCGCCAGAAGGCGCCCGTCGCCATCTCCGGGCAGGGCGAGCCCTATTTGTCCGGGGACGGGCAGCTTTTCGGCGTTTCCGGCCCAAAAAGTTGGCGCGTCCGGCGCCGCCGTGGTATCCACGGCGCAACAGGTGCGCCGGCAGGGGCGCTGGCCTCCCTAAAATTCAAACGATGTTCTTACGTGGCTCGATGCGTGGGCGAGCCGATGCGATCGGCCCGTGGGCGCGTGCGTGGCAGATGCCCGGACTCGCCCTGCCCGCTGTGCTCTGCGCGAGCGCTGCACTGGCCGCGCCCGTGGAATCGCTGAGCCTGGAACAGCTGGAAGCCCAGAGGCGCGCCGAAACTGCGCAGCAGCGCGGTTACCAGGACCGCTTCATGAAGGAGAGCGACGCGTCTGGCACCGGTGACCAGGCGCAGAAGGCGGCTTCGCCCGAGCCCATGGGCCTGCGCAGCTGGCTGCTGGAAACCCGGCTGGGTGGTACGACCGCGTCGGCCACCGGCGCCGATGGCTACCGCCAGGGCGAATGGGGCGTACGGGCTGAATACCGGCTGGAGACGCTCAACCACGGCGACTGGCTGTTTCAGGCGGACGGACGGCTCAGCAGCGGTGACACCGGCCTGGGCCTGGGCGGCGGCTGGTGGGGCAGCACGACCCGGCGCAGCGGCCTGCGGGCCACGGTGACCAATCTCGGCCTGCCGGTGACGAGCCATTGGCTGGCCGACACCCGCGTCGGCGACATCTACAGCGAGCTGACCACCGGGCTGGCGCGCGCCCAGCGCCTGTCGCTCGGCACCACCACGCTGCGCGGCTTCAGCACCCGGCTCTACAGCGGCGGTACCGAGCTACGGGCCGGCTGGGGTGAGCGAGGTGACCTGGCCGGCGGCCCGTACCCTGGCTTCGAGGCCAGCCAGGGGCGCCTGGGCTGGTTCGGGGGCACGCGGCCCTGGGGCGAGCGCGGCTACGTGGCCGCGCAGCTGGGTGTGGCGCAAGGCATTCCGCAGTTTTACACCGGCTGGCTGCCGGACAGTGGCCAAGGGCGCCAGGATGTGACGAGCTGGGCGCTGGCGGTGGGTCAGGGGCGCAGCTCGGTTCTGGAAAGCGAGCGCTGGCGCTGGCGCGCCAGCCTGCTCGGCAGCCACCGCAGCGCCGACGGCACGCTGGCCGGGGCATCGGATGCGCAAGGCCTGTATGTGGAGGCGGGGCGGCGTTTTGGGCGCTTCTCCCATGAGTTCGGGTTCCACGCGGGGCGGCCGGACCTGTATTTTGGCGACCAGCGCCTGTACGGCGGCACCCGCGGCCTGTACTGGCGCATGGATTACAGCGCCCTGCGGCTGAACTGGGGCCTGGGCCTGGATCACGAAAGCGCCGGCACCAGCGGCGGCGGCCTCTACCCGGGCTACCGGCGCACGGCCCTGAGCGCCAACGTGCAGATCGCGCTGGATCGCCAGAGTTCGCTCGGCGGCAGCCTCAGCCTGGCGCAGGGCCGCTACAGCGCGGCCTCCGAAGGGCTGCCGGACCCCAGCAACCGCAGCGCCTACGCCTATGCCTTCTACCAGACGCGCATCGGCGACTGGCCACGCACGCGACTGAGCCTCACGCTGCGCCGTAACGAGCAGATCGTGCTCGACAGCGCCGCAGCCACCGGGCAGGAACTGCAGTGGGAGCAGGACTGGCTGGCTCCGGGCGACGGCGTGCATGAACCCGAGCTGACCAGCACCCTGGGCTACGCCTGGGACCGCAGCAGCGGCCAGACCCGCCGCTACCCCACCGCTGGCCTGCGCTTCAGGCGCTGGTTCGACAGCCGCAGCTTCATCAACGGCAACCTGCGCTACACCTCCACGCAGGGCAACCTGGCGACCAGCCGGGGCCTGTCGGGCAGCGTGAGCGCCGAGCGCGAACTCGGGCAGGGCTGGCGCCTGGGGCTGATGGTCAGCCTCAACGAGGCGCGCACCACCACGGCGGCGCTGCCGGCGTTTGAGCCCACGGTGTACCGTTCGCAAGAGCGCTCAGCCTACGTCTTCCTGCGCTGGGAGGGTCGCGCCGGCCAGCCCTACCCGGTGATCGGCCAGCGTGCCGACGGCCGCGGCACGGGGCGCATCGTGGGCCAGGTCTTCCTCGACGCCAACGGCGACGGCCGCCGGCAGGCCGACGAACCCGGCGCGGGGCGGGTCGAGGTGGTGCTGGGCGGGCGTTACCGAACCCTCACCGACGCCCAGGGCCGGTTCGAGTTTCCGGTGGTCGCCACGGGTGCGCAGCACCTGACGGTGACGCTGGACACGGTGCCCCTGCCCTGGGGGCTGGCCTCCGAGGCCGGTACCAGCGTGCTGGTGCCGCTCCGGGGCGACGCGACGGTGGAATTGCCGCTGGTCCGCAGCGGCGCGAATAACCCTAAAGGAACCGTGAATTAAGGCCGTGACTTGTTACAGTCGCCGACGCGTGTTGCGAGGCGCGGTGGTTGTGAAATGGACTCCCAATCCCAACAATTGATACGTTGGTTTACAAGACCACTCATCAATTCACTTTCTGGGAGTTCGTTATGTTTACTCGGTCTTCTGTTGCTCTGAAAGCCGCAACGGCGTTGACACTTGCCATGATCGCGGGTGGCGCCATGGCGGAAAGCCAGTACGGCTACGATTCGACCGGCACTGGAAGTGCCGTCACGGCGCAGGCCAAGGTCAATCTCAAGGTGACCGTGCCCAAGCTGATCCTGCTTCGCGTGGGCTCGACCAACACCACCGTTGACGAACTGGCCTGGACCGCCAGTCTGAGCATTCCGGCGGTGCCGACCACGCCGTCTGCCAGCGCCAACAACGTCAATGTCGACTGGAGCGGTGCTGCGCCCACGGGGAGCACCAGCGCCAATCCCGCAGCGCTGTCGGTCTACGCCTGGACCAACAGCAGCGGCGGTGGCAGCCTGAGTTACGCCGCGACGGCTTTTGCCACCGGTGGCCCCACTTTGTCTGCGATCTCCGTGACGGCGGGCGCCGGTTTGGCGCACCCCACGCCGACGGCGCTGGCCGGGACCAGCACGGCTCCGGCGACCTTTGCCAGGAACACGCTGGCCACCGGCAGCTGGACCTACTCGCTCAGCGGTACCGGCGCAGCCGGCTGGGCGGCCGGCAGCTACACCTCGACAGTAACCTACACAGCCACTAGCATCTGACGCATGCCGTCTTGCCAGCCGCCCGCCTGATGCCGCGACCGCTCTGCCGTGTCTTGCTTCGCGGTGCGGCGGCTGCCGCGCTGGCGCTCGGCGCGGCGATGGCGGCGCCAGCGGTGATGACCACCGTGACCAACGACACGGGCTCGTCCAACTACCAGTTGGTGCTGCGGGTGGGTTCGGCGGTGGGCGTGGATACCGTCAGCTTCAGCGTCACGGGCAACAACGTTGCCATCAACCCGGCCCAGGTCACCGGCACGCCGGACATCGATGTCTGGGTGCTGCCGTTGCGGCCGGCGGGCAATACCACGACGTCACGCCCGGTGTCGCTCACCGTGGATTCCTCGGGCGGCATGGCCTGCCAGTCCGGCGGCTGCGGCGCCACGGTGATTCCCTTCAGCAAGGTCAGCTGGGCGGCTTCCAACAACGGCGCGGCCAGCTCTGGCGACATCCAGAGCGGCACGTTCACCGGCAGTGCGGCGCAACAGATCGCCAGCTTCGAGGCCAACACCACCTATTGCTCGATCCCGTTCATTTTCTGGTGCTTCGGATGGGCCTATCAGACCCAGCAGCTGAACCAGACGCGCATGCGCTTCTTCTACGCCAACGACGTGATCTACCCTGCCGGCACCTACACGGGCACGGTGCGCTTCACGGCGACGATGCAATGAGGTCGAAACCGGCAAGGCGCTGGCGCGCGCAGTGCGTGTTGGCGGCGCTGGCCGCGCTGCTGGCGCTGCCGGTGGCGGCGCAGGTTGCGCGCCTCGACGACAGCGCTTCGCCGCGCGCCGAGGTGCAGGCGGATTTCGGCCACGCCACGCCGGTCGACGGTCACACCGTGCGCGTGCCGTTCGGGCGCGTCGAGTACCGGCTGGCCACCATGCCGTACGTCGGCAAGCGGGCCCGCATCTACTATGTGGTGCCGCCGCAGATTCCGGGGCTCACCACGCCGGGCGGGCTCACCGTGCAATGGCGCGCCAGCGGCCGATTCGCGCCGGGGCAGGCACAGCCGGGCATGCGTGTGCCGGTCTGGACCGGCGTGGTGCAGGGCCCGTGGCTCCAGGAATCGCTGGATTTGGATCTGCTGATCGATCTGCGCATGCTCCGGCTGCCGGGGAACGCGCCGCTAAGCTTTGAATCCTATTTCGAGATCGAGGTGTTGCCATGAAGTTGTCTGTTCGCCTGGCGCGGTGGCTGGCGGTGGCGGGTGTCGCCGGTGCCACGCTGCTGTCTGCCGGGCCGGTGATGGCCGCGGCCTTCGAACTGGCGGTCAGTCCGTCGCGTTTCGTGGTGGAGGGCAAGAGCGGCGAGCGCATCGGCCAGTCGATCGAGCTGCACAACCTGGGCGCCCAGGCCACCGAGGTGGCCGTGCGCACCATCGACTGGAGCTTCAGCGAAGCGGGTGAGCTCACCTTCCACGACGCGCTCCAGCCCGGCAGTTGCCGGCCCTGGGTGTTGCTGGAGCGGCCGCGCCTGACGGTGCCGGCACGCGGCACGCGGAGCTTCCGCTTCCAGATCGAGGTGCCCAAGGACGCGCCGCGCGGCGAGTGCCGCTTCATGGTCGCGATCGAAGGGGTGGAGCCAGCGCAGAGCGCGGTGATCCAGAGCGGTGGCGCCAGCCTCGACCTGCCTGTGACCGGCCGCATCGCGGTGGCGGTGTATGCGCGCATCAACGGCGCGGAACCCAGGCTGGAGCTGAAGCAGATCGGCGTGCGCGCCATCAACGGCAAGCCCATGCCCTTTGTCACGGTGCACAACGCTGGCGATGCCCATGGCCGCCTGGACGGCGGGCTGGACGCCGCCGACGCCAGCGGCAAACCGCTGACGCTGCTGGTCGATGGCTCGCCGGTGCTGGCGGGCCAGACACGCACGCTGCCGTTTACCGCGCGGGGTGACGACGACCGCGCGGTGCCTGCGCTCAAGTTCCCGCTCAAGGCCAAGGGCACGCTGGACTGGGAAAAGGGCGGCTTCAAGGTGGACACGGAGCTGAAGTGAGCCTGGCCTCGGCCCCAGTTTGTCGCGCCGCTTTCCCTTGCGGCGGGCGGGGCGCTGCTGGCGCACTGGCCCGGGGTGCCGCAGTACTGCTCGCGGGGTGCGCAGCCCTGAGCGCGCAGGCGGACTCGGTGACCACCATCGGCGCGTTGCCCCGCACCGCGGCTGTCGATCTGAAGTTCCAGCTCAGCATCGACAAGTTCCTGTTCTTCCGCATCGGGGACGGCGCGCTGCCCAACGTGGGCGGCACCACGCCCGCCGTCAGCTTCAACGTGTCCGCGGCGATCCCGGCCCAGCCGACCACGCCCGTGTCCGGCAGCAACACCGGCGTGAACTGGAGTGGGGGTGCGCCATCGTTCACCGTCACGCCGAGCGGCAATGTGTTGCCGGTGGAGGTGCGCAGCAACGGCGGACAGGTCAGCCTGCGCGCGGCGGTCACCACGCCGCTCACCAGCGGCAGCGCCACGATCCCGATGTCCGATGTCGGTGTGACCAGCAGCGACGCCGCGCTGCCTGCGCCCGCCATCCCCGCCACGGGCACCGGCACCGCCGTCAACGTGACAGGTGGCGGAAGCGGTGCCTACAACAGCCTGGTGACCCTGCGCAGCGCCAACTGGACTTTCTCCCTGGCCAGCGGCAACTACGCCGCCGGTGTCTACAACGGCCAGGTGACCTTCACGGCCAGCACGCCCTGAGGGCTGGCGCCCCCCCCCGCTCGGTCGCTCAGTCGCCCAGCGCCGGATAGTCGGTGTAGCCGTGCGCGCCGCCGCCGTACATGGTGGCCTTGTCCAGGCCCTGGTAGGGGCCGCCGCGGCGCAGGCGTTCGGTGAGGTCGGGCATGCAGATGAAGGCCTTGCCGAAGGCCACCAGGTCGGCGCGGCCGGAGGCGATGGCGTCTTCGGCCAGTTGCGGGTCGTAGCCGTTGTTGACAATCCAGGCGCCGTGGCCGCCGGCCTGGCGGTAGGCGGCCTTCAGCGCGGCGTAGTCGAACGGGCGGCCTTCGACCTCGCGCGGGCCGCCGGTGGCGCCCTCGATCACGTGCACGTAGGCCAGGCCCATGGTGGCGAGCTGACGGATCAGGTAGTCGAACAGCGGCTGCGGGTCGGCATCGACGATGTCGTTGGCCGGCGTGACGGGCGACAGGCGGATGCCCACGCGGTCGTGGCCGACGGCGTCGGCCACGGCGCGGGTGACCTCGAGCATCAGGCGGGCACGGTTCTCGATGCTGCCGCCGTAGTCGTCGGTGCGCTGGTTGGCGCCGGTCTTGAGGAACTGGTCCAGCAGGTAGCCGTTGGCGCCGTGGATCTCCACGCCGTCGAAGCCGGCCGACTTGACGGCGTTGCGGGCGGCGGCGGCGAAGTCGTGCACGATGCCGGGGATCTCGTGGCGGTGCAGCGCGCGCGGCTCGCTGGTCTGGGCGAAGCCGCCCTTGCCTTCGCCGTCGATCAGGTAGGTCTTGGTGTTGGCGCGGATGGCCGAGGGCGCCACCGGATCGGCGTTGTCCGGCTGCAGCAGGTGGTGCGAGACGCGCCCCACGTGCCACAGCTGGCAGACCATCCTGCCGCCGACGGCGTGCACGGCCTGGGTCACCTTCTTCCAGCCGTCGAGCTGCTCGGTGCCGTACAGGCCGGGCACGTCGGCATAGCCCTGCCCCTGCGGGCTGATGGCGGTAGCCTCGCTGACGATCAGGCCGGCGCCGCGTTCAGGATCGGCGCGCTGGGCGTAGTAGGTGGCCATCAGCGCGGTGGGGATGGCGCCCGGCGCGCGGTTGCGGGTCAGCGGGGCCATGACGACGCGGTTGGCGACGTCGATGGCGCCCACATGCAGGGGGGAGAACAAGCTCGGTTTCATGGCAGTGGCAACGGGTAACGGAACCTGCGCGCCATTGTGCGCCAACCGCACGGCGCTCTGATTCCGTGCGGCTTGGTAGTGTCACGCGTTCCGTGGCAACGCCCATGCCCGGACAATGGGGTCATGCCCCCCGTGTCCGACACCTTGCCCGCCGCCTCCGGGCCGGCCGACCGGCCCCTCAGCGCGCTGCTGTGGCTGGCGCTGGCGTTGTCGATGGGTGCGGCGGTGTCGCTGGGCGTCACGCGCTTCGCCTATGGCCTGCTGCTGCCGGTGATGCGGGACGACCTGCACTGGAGCTACACGCTGGCCGGCGCCATGAACACCGCCAACGCCGCCGGCTACCTGCTGGGCGCCCTGGGCACGCCCTGGCTGATGCGGCGCTTCGGCGCGGCGCGGGTGCTGCTGGGCGGCGCGCTGCTGGCCAGCCTGTTCATGGCGGCCTCGGGCTTCTTCACGGCGGCCGGGCCGCTGCTGGCGCAGCGCCTGCTGGCGGGGGTGGCGAGCGCGTTTGTGTTCGTGGCCGGCGGCCTGCTGGCGGCGCGGCTGGGCGCGCAGGCGCCGCAGCATTCCGGCCTGCTGCTGGGGCTGTACTACGGCGGGGTGGGTTGGGGCATCGCGGCGTCGGCGCTGGCCACGCCGGCGCTGCTGGCGGCGGCGCGGGGCGTGCCGCACGGCTGGGCCTGGGCCTGGTGGGGGCTGGCGCTGTTGTGCGTGCTGGCCACGCTGCCGATGCTGGTGCCCGCCAGAACGCTTCAAAAACAGGAGCTGCCTGCGCCCGCCACAAAAGGGTCAGAGCCCCAAAAGGCTTTGCATCGGGTGCACTGGCGGCCGATGGGCTGGGCCCTGGCCGGCTACCTGATGTTCGGCGTCGGCTACATCGGCTACATGACCTTCGTGATCGCCCTGCTGCGCGAGCGTGGTGTGGCGCCGGCCTCGATCACCTGGTTCTACACGCTGCTCGGGCTGGCGGTGGTGGCGTCGGCGCGCATCTGGGCCGGGCTGCTGACGCGGGCGCGGGCCGGCGGCGCGCTGGCGCTGCTGAACGCCCTGCTCGGCGTGGCGACGATCCTGCCGGCGCTCACGGGGGCGTGGCCGGTGGTGCTGGTCTCGGGCCTGCTGTTCGGGGCGGTGTTCCTGTCGGTGGTGGCCTCGACCACGGCCTTTGTGCGGCACAACCTGGCGCCGGTGCAATGGCCGGCGGGCATCAGCGCCTTCACCATCATCTTCGCGGCGGGGCAGATCGTCGGCCCCACGGTGGTGGGCTGGATCGCCGACGGCCCGGGCGGGCTGGCGCGCGGGCTGGTCTATTCCGCCGCTGCGCTGTGGCTGGGGGCGCTGCTGGCATGGCGGCAGCGGCCCTTGCCAGGTGGCGCGGATGGGACCGCGCTCTGACCCGGATTTGCGCTAAGGTTGATGCATGAGCCCCAGCCCGGCCGCCCCGGAGGGGTTCGCACCGCAGTGCAGAGCACGGAGGTTACTGGATGCCTGATGTACCCACGCCCGCCACGCTGGCGGCCACCGACCTGGTCGACGCAGGCCACCCCGCCGTGCGGGCCTTCGCGCGCGAGCACGCGCGCGGCGCCAGTGAGCGCGAGCGCGCCGTGGCGCTGGTGCTGGCGGTGCGCGACGGCTTCCGCTACGACCCGTACCGTATCGACCTATCGCCCGGCGGCATGCGCGCCAGCGCCGTGCTCGCCAACGGCTATGGCTGGTGCGTGCCCAAGGCCGCGCTGCTGGCGGCGGCGGCGCGCGCGGCTGGCATCCCGGCGCGGCTGGGCTTTGCCGACGTGCGCAACCACCTTTCCACCGAGCGCATGCGCCAGACCATGAAGACCGACCTGTTCATCTGGCACGGCTACACCGACCTGTGGATCGACGGCGCCTGGCGCAAGGCCACGCCGGCCTTCAACCTGAGCCTGTGCGAGAAGTTCGGGCTGCTGCCGCTCGACTTCGACGGCGTGCACGATTCGCTCTACCACCCGTTCGACCGCGCCGGCAACCGCCACATGGAATACGTGCGCCAGCGCGGCAGCTTCGACGACCTGCCGCTGGCCGAGCTGGTGGCCGATTTCCACGCCATCTACGGCGACTGGCTGCCGGGCAACGAGTTGCACAGCCGCCTGGAAGGCCAGGATTTCCTCAGCGACGTGGCGCGCGAGGTGGCGGCCAGCACCACGGGGAAGGCAGGCTGATGGAACCCCTGGACGAGATCGCGGCGCGGCTGAACGCCCAGCTGCACGACATCAGCGCCGACGAAACCGGCTTCGCCGGCCCGCTGCGCCCGGGCGAGCACCTGCCCTCGGTCGCCGTGGTGGCGCACGGCCTGCCGCAACCGCTGGCCAGCCACACGGGCGGCGCCTACCAGTGCCTGCTATTCCTGGGCGAGGAAGGCCGGCTCGATGGCGAGGTGCTGGCCGAGTTGCACGCGCTGCTGCGCCAGCCGGTGCCGGTGCTGCCGCTGCTGGTGAGCGGCCGGGCGCTGCAGGTGCCGGGCTTCGACACCGTGATCGACGCCGGCGACGAGCTGGCCCGCCTGTGCGACGCCCGCCCCGGCACGGTCTACCTGCTGGGACCGGACCGGCGCGTGGTGGCGCGCTGGCGCAGCCTCTCGCTGCCATTCATCGACGAGGCCATCGCCCGCTACCAGGCGGCCGGCGGCGCCCGGCTGCCCACCGCCTGATCAGCCCAGCAGGCCCTCGGCCTTCATGGCCGCCTGCACCGCCGGGCGGGCCGCCACGCGCGCGCGCCAGGCCTCCAGGTTGGGGTAGGGCGACAGGTCGATCTGCATCGGCTTGGCCCAGTTGGTGACGGTGAACAGGTAGCCGTCGGCGACGCCGAAGTCGTCGCCCATCAGCCAGGTCTTGCCGGCCAGTTGCTCGTCCACCCACTTCAGGCGCGTGGCCAGGCGCTCCTTGGCGGCGGCCTTGACCTCGTCCGGGCTGGCGGGGTTGAACAGCGGGCCAAAGCCTTTGTGGAGTTCGGTGCCGATGAAGTTGAGCCAGCTCTGCAGGCGGTAGCGCGCCAGGCTGCCGTTGGGTGGCGCAAGCCTCTTGGCCGGCGCCTGGTCGGCGATGTACTGCACGATGGCCGGGCCTTCGGGCAGGCCCGTGCCGTCGTCCAGCACCAGGTAGGGCACGTAGCCCAGCGGGTTGATTTTGCGGTAGTCGGAGCCGTCGGGCAGCGTCTTGGTCTTGGTGGGGGCCAGTACGGCTTCGTAGGGCAGGCCGGCTTCCTCCAGCGCGATATGGGGCGACAGCGAGCAGGCACCGGGCGAGTAATAGAGTTTCATGGCAGTTCTTCTGGGTAAAAAACGTGTTGAGCCCTTATGGGACGGGCGCAAGCAGCTATGGTTTGTAGAGCGTGGCGGTCCCAACCCGGCCGACCGCAGCGTAGCCGCGCGGCCATATCCCCGCGCGCCATGGGTGCATGGGCGCGCGGCGCCGTCCTACCCGCGCTGCGCACCTGCGCCGATGCCGGCCGGCACGCGCGGCACGCACCATGGCGGACACGGCGCCCGGGCTCCGGCACGTGGCGCATCAGGCAACCCCGATTCGCAAGGAGATCCATCATGCTCAAGTGGGCCCTCATCTTCGCCATCATCGCCGTGGTGGCCGGCGCGCTCGGCTTCGGCGGCATCGCCGGGGCTTCGGCCGGCATCGCCAAGATCCTGTTCGGGCTGTTCGTGCTGGTGGCCATCGTCTTCATCGTGCTGGCGGTCATGGGCGCCAAGGCGATTGAATAGAGAAAAGGCCGCCAGCCCTTGCCTGGCGGGCGCAGGCAGCTTCAGGTTTTGTAGCTTGGGTCGCGCCGGTCGAGCTGGCGCAGCATGGTCGGCCAGACGAACTGCCCGCCCATGCCGCCGGTCTGCACGCGCATCGATTCGGCCGTGCCGTCGACGATGGCCTGCGGCACCGGCGTGAGGCCGTCCATGCCCTGCTGGCCGGCCAGCGCATCGACCTGGATGCGGCAGGTGCTCTCGAACACGTACATCGACAGGAAGGCATCGGCCACGCTGCGGCCGCAGGTCAGCAGGCCGTGGTTGCGCAGCATCAGGAAGTTGGCGTTGCCCAGGTCCTTCTGCAGGCGCGGGCCTTCGTCGGCGCGGAAGGCCACGCCTTCGTAGTCGTGGTAGGCCAGCGAGGCCAGCACGAAGGTGCTCTGCTGGCTGATCGGCAGCACGCCCTGCTTCTGCGCGCTCACCGCCACGCCGGCGCGGGTGTGGGTGTGCAGCACGCAGACCACGTCGGGCCGCACCGCGTGCACCGCGCTGTGGATGGTGAAGCCGGCGGGGTTGACCGGGAACGGCGTCTCGTGCAGCTTGTTGCACTGCATGTCCACCTTGACCAGGCTGGAGGCGGTGATCTCATCGAACAGCAGGCCGTAGGGGTTGATCAGGAACTGCTCGGCACCGCCGGTGATGCTGGCCGGCAGCTTGGCGCTGATGTGGGTGAACACCAGATCGCTCATGCCGTAGTGGGCGATCAGCCGGTAGCAGGCCGCGAGGTCGCAGCGCAGCTGCCATTCCTCGGGCGTGACCACTTCCTTCATCGACGGGATGTGCATGCTTGTCTCCTGATGTAAGTTCCTGGGCGGTCGGTTCGGGCCTGTGGGCGGCCCCTAAAATACCCGGTTGCCCTTCAGGGCCGCGCTGCGCAGAACGCCCGCCACGCCCCGACACGCACGATACCCGATCATGCCCGCGCCTGCGCCGCTCCCCTCCGACGACGATCTGGCCACCCCGCTGGTGGTGGATCTGGACGGTACGCTGATCCTGACCGACATGCTGCACGAGTCGGCGATCAAGCGCTTCCGCGCCGATCCGCTGGCGGCGCTGCGCTGGCCGTTCTGGCTGGCGCGCGGCAAGGCCTATCTGAAGCAGGAGCTGACGCGCGGCATCGCCTTCGACGTCGCCGTGCTGCCGTACAACGAGCCGCTGCTGGCCTGGCTGCGCGAGCAGCGCGCCGCCGGCCGCCACCTGGTGCTGTGCACCGCGTCCGACCAAACCTGGGCCAAGGCGATCGCCGGGCACCTGGGCCTGTTCGACGAGGTGATCGCCAGCGACGGCCAGCGCAACCTCAAGGCCCAGGCCAAGGCGCAGGCGCTGGTGGAACGCTTCGGCGTGCGCGGCTTTGATTACGCCGGCAATGCCCACGCCGACATGGCGGTCTGGCAGCAGGCGCGCCGTGCCGTGGTGGTGAACGCGCCGGCCGGCGTGGTGCGGCAGGCGAATGCGCAGTTCGATGTCGATCAGGTGTTTCCGGCCGCGCCGGGCGGGCTGCGGGTCTGGGGCCGGGCCCTGCGCGTGCACCACTGGATCAAGAACGTGCTGCTGTTCGTGCCCATCCTCGCCGGGCACCACTGGTTCGACTGGCACGCCTGGGGCCACCTGCTGTGGTCCTTCCTGGCCTTCAGCCTGTGCGCCTCGGCGGTCTACCTAGCCAACGACCTGATGGACCTGGAGAGCGACCGGCACCATCCGCGCAAGCGGCGCCGGCCGCTGGCAGCGGGTGCGATCCCCGTCCTGGCGGGCGCCCTGGTGGCACCGCTGCTGGTGCTGGCGAGCTACGCCATCGCCGCCTGGATCGGCCCGGCCTTCCTGGGCTGGCTGACAGTCTATTTTCTGGTCACCTGCGCCTACTCGCTGGGCCTGAAGCGGCTGGTGCTGATCGACTGCCTCACGCTGGCCACGCTGTACACGCTGCGCGTGGTGGCCGGCTCGGTGGCGCCGGGCCTGAGCCTGTCGTTCTGGCTGCTGGCGTTCTCGGGTTCGCTGTTCCTGTCGCTGGCGTTCCTCAAGCGCTACGCGGAACTGCTGGTGCAGCAGGCCGCCGGCAAGACCAAGGCCCACGGGCGCGGCTACCACGTGGAGGATGCGCCGGTGCTGCAGATCCTGGGCGTGGGCGCCGGCTACATGGCGGTGGTGGTGCTGGCGCTCTACCTGAACAGCGAGGCGGTGCGCAAGCTGTACGCGTCACCCGGCGTGATCGGGCTGGCGGTGCCGGTGATGGTCTACTGGATCAGCTGGCTGTGGCTGCGCGCCGCGCGCGGCGAAATGCACGACGACCCGCTGGTGTTCGCCTTCAAGGACCGCGCCAGCGTGCTGGCCGGTCTGCTGTTCGCCGCGGCGATGCTGGTGGGAACCATCGCGTGGTGACCACGCCGGTGCAGTCGTGGGGGCGGGTCGGCAGCTGGCCGCACCATCTGGCGCCGCTGCCGCACGGTGGCGGCAAGGTCTTGCCGGCGCTGGAGGGCCGCACCGGCCTTGCCTTTGGCATGGGCCGGAGCTATGGCGACGTGTGCCTCAACCCCGAGGGCCTGCTGTGGCTGACGCGCGGCATGGACCGGCTGATCCACTGGGACGAGGCAGCGGGCCGCCTGACCTGCGAGGCCGGCGTGCTGCTGCGCGACATCCAGCGCCTGATGGTGCCGCGCGGCTGGATGCTGCCGGTGACGCCGGGCACCCAGCTGGTGACCGTAGGCGGCGCCATCGCCAACGATGTGCATGGCAAGAACCACCACCGTTTCGGCTCGTTCGGCGACCAACTGATCTCGCTGGAACTGTTGCGCACGAACGGCACCCGCCTGCGCTGCAGCCGCGACGAGCACCGCGAGCTGTTCCTGGCGACCCTCGGCGGCCTGGGCCTGACCGGCGTCGTGCTGGAGGCGACGCTGCATCTGCGCCGCGTGGAGGGCCCGTGGGTCGATGCGGAAGACCTGCCGTTCAAGGGGCTGGACGCTTTCTTCGAACTGGCCGATGCCTCCGAAGCCGGCTGGGAGCACACGGTGGCCTGGATCGACTGCCTGAGCGGTGCCGACGTGCGGGGCATCTTCTCGCGCGGGAACATGTCGCCCGAGCCGGCCGATGCGGGCGCGCGCGGACAGCGGCGGCGCAGCATGCCGGTGACGCCGCCGGTGTCGCTGGTCAACCGGCTCAGCCTCAAGGCCTTCAACACCGCGTACTACGCGCTGGGCAGTCGCCGGGCTGGCCGGCGCCGGGTGCACTTCGAGCCTTTCTTCTATCCGCTGGACAGCATCGAGCACTGGAACCGCATGTACGGCCCGGCGGGCTTCTACCAGTACCAGTGCGTGTTGCCGCGCGCGGCAGGCAGGCAGGGTGTCGCGGAGCTGCTGGCGGAGATCGGCCGCTCCGGGCAGGGCTCGTTCCTGGCCGTGCTCAAGACCTTTGGCGACCGGCCACCGTGCGGCCTGCTGAGCTTTCCGCGGCCGGGCGTGACGCTGGCGCTGGATTTTCCGGCGCAGGGCGCCGCCACGCACGCGCTGTTCGAGCGGCTCGACCGCGTGGTGATGGCCGCGGGCGGCACGCTGTACCCCGCCAAGGACGGCCGCATGCCGCGCGCGATGTTCGAGCAGGGCTACCCCGCGTGGCAGTCGTTCCAGGCGCTGCGCGACCCGGGCATCGATTCGGCGTTCGCGCGCAGGATGATGGGACACTGACGGAATGAACACACAGACCCCACAGAAGATCGCCATCGTCGGCGCCACTTCGGCCATCGCCGAGCATTGCGCGAGGCTCTGGATGGCGTCGGGCGGCGCGGCGGAGCTGGTGCTGATCGGCCGCGACGAGGGTCGCCTGCAGGCGCTGGCGACGGACCTGCGCATCCGCGGGCCCGGCGCGGAGGTCGTCTGCGTGGCCGGGGATCTGGGTAGCACCGAAGGCATCGCCAGCCTGGTCGAGCGCGCGTGCGCCGGGCGGGCTCCCGATGTGGTGCTGGTGGCCCACGGCTCGCTGCCGGATCAGGCGCAATGCCAGGGCGATCTGGTGCAGGCGCGCGAGGCGCTGGAGGTCAATGGTGTGTCGCCGGCGCTGTTCGCCGAGGCCTTCGTGGCGCGCATGCAGCAGGTCGGCGGCGGCGTGCTGGGGCTGATCGGCTCCGTGGCCGGCGACCGTGGGCGCAAGTCCAACTACGTCTACGGCGCCGCCAAGGGCCTGCTGGCGCGCTACGCGCAGGGGCTGCAGCACCGGCTGGTCGGCAGCGCCGTGGCAGTCTGCCTGATCAAGCCGGGGCCGACGGACACGCCGATGACGGCGGCGCTCAAGTCTCGTGGCGCCAGGCTCGCCAGCGTGGAGGCTGTGGCGGCGGACATCGTGGCCGGCATGGCGCGGCGCCGGCCGGTGATCTACACGCCGGGCAAGTGGGCGCTGATCATGCTGGTGATCCGCCACCTGCCGCGCTTCGTGTTCAACCGCATGGACATCTGAGGGCGGTTGCGTTGACCCGCGGCATATGCCGTCAGGGTCATTCCGCTCACACGGCGGGCTGCGTGGCGCGTTCCAG
>ERZ795053.970-NODE-970-length-36614-cov-8.499166_pt1 | contig 36614 bp, 27 predicted proteins | sample MGYA00375137_ERZ795053 | MGnify/ENA primary metagenome ERZ795053 (study PRJEB30182, sample SAMN05720284) | activated sludge metagenome | isolation source: Anaerobic digester | place: Hong Kong | collected 2014-12-17 ...
CGCGGAAGGCGTTCCCCATCACCAGCAACAGCCCCGCCTTGGTCTCGGGGGCCACCTTGAGTGAGTCGATCCGCGCGGCACCGCGCTCGAAGAGATCGGCGACCGAGACCTCGCGCCCGAGCACGCGGTCGGGATTCGCCTCGCTGAAGACGTCCTGCAGGAAGTCCGCGATCGCGTTGGCGCGCGTCGCCTCGGCCCGGGCGAGGTCGCGCTCGTCCGAGAGCCGGCCGGTGTAGAACATCACCGCCGCGGCGAGGCTCGCGAGGCCAAGGCCGCCGGCGGCGACCGCCGCGCGATGCCGCCGCACGAACTTCCCCGCGCGGTAGCCCCAGGGCGTGCCGCGGGCCAGCACGGGCCGGCCGTCCAGGTAGCGGCGCAGGTCCTCGGCCATCGCCGCCACGGAGGCGTAGCGGCGATCCGGCTCCTTGCGCAGGGCGGTCAGCACGATGTTGTCGAGGTCGCCCGCCAGCAGCCGCGCCAGGCGGGCGGCGGTGGTGTCGCGCGCCGCTGCGATCGCGGCGTCCACGCGGGCACTCGGGCGCGAGGGCTCCCGTTGGCAGATCTCGCGTTCCATCTCGGCGGGCGTCGACCCGGTGACCTGCTGCGCCTGCTGCCCGGCCAGCAGTTCGTAGAGCAGCAGGCCGAGGGCGTAGACGTCGGTGGCGGTGCTGACGCGCTGCCCGCGGACCTGCTCGGGGCTGGCGTAGGCCGGGGTCATCAGGCGCAGCGGCGCGGTCGTGCTCGGACCCGGCCCGCCGCTGTCGACCGCTTCCGGATCAAGAAGCTTGGCGATCCCGAAGTCGAGCAGCTTCGGCACCCCGTCCGCGGTGACCAGGACATTGCCCGGCTTGAGGTCACGGTGCACCACCAGCCGCCGGTGGGCGTACTCGACGGCCTCGGCGACGAGGAGGAACAGCGCGATCCGCTCGCGGACCGACAGCCGTCGCGCATCGCAGAACCGATCGATCGGCTCGCCCTCGACATACTCCAGGGCCAGCCACGGGAGGCCTGCCGCCGTCGTTCCGCCATCGAGCATCCGCGCCACGTTCGGGTGGTCGAGGCCCGCGAGGATCTGGCGCTCGACCCGGAACCTCGCCACGGCGAGCCCCCCGACCGGCCCGCCCCGAATCACCTTGATTGCGACCTGGGCATCGTACTCCGCGTCGTCCCGCGCCGCGAGGTGGACCGATCCCATGCCGCCGCGGCCGATCTCGCGGATCACCCGCCACGGTCCGACCAGGGTTCCCGGCACGAGATCGGGCCTGGCGTCGAGGAGGTCGCGCGCCGCGTCCCCGACCGCACCGGCCAGCCAATCCCGCGTCGAGGGTGCCGTCCTGGTGTCGCGCCGGCGATCGGCGGCGAGCAGCGCCATCACCTCGCCGCGGAGCCCTGGCTCGTCCCCGAGCTCGGCCGACAGCGCCTCGAGCTGGGCGTCGAGCGGGAGGTCGGCCACCCGGTGGAACACCGCCTGGATGCGGTCCCAGGCGGCCGCGTCGGGCTGGGGTGGGGGGGGAGTCGGCGGACCGGTCATCTCTCTCCTGGGCATGGCCGTGGCGAGGGCGCGCGCCCCGCGCGCTGCCGCGGGCGACGAGAGGTCGTCCTCGCAAGCGTCACTCGCGCGGCGATTCCCTCAGTCGGCAGCTGGTCGGGCCCGCAGCACGCTGATCAGCATCGCGAGACTCAGTCCGACCGGCCCCCCGCTGACGAGCAGCATGACGAACCAGAAGTAGCCGGTGACGGTCGTCAGGGTATCGGTCTGCCCCGCCATCGTGTACTCCACCGGCTGCGGCGGTGCCGGGAGCGCGATCAGCGCGATCCACCCCGCGAGGAAGACCGCCGGCATCACGGCCCATCGACCCGTCCATTTCCGGAGCAGCGCCCACGTCGGGAGGAGGAGCAGGAGGACCACCGGTGCCCCCCAGAGGAGGAGCGCCGGGCCCGGGCCGATCATCAACAACGTGTCGTAGTCGGACCAGATCCGGATCGCGAACCAGGCCGACCAGCCGACCGCAGCGGCCCAGCCCCAGGGGAGCAGCCGGATCGAACGCGGGGGCGCGGTCACGGGAGCGCCCGTGCGGCGTGGCCTCGAGGCGTTGCACTCATCCTCCCAAGATACTGCGCTGTCCTGCCACGATCGGCGCGATAGATTTCCTCGATGCCTGCCGACCAGCCGCCGGCCGTCGTCCTCCTCTCGGGCGGGATGGACTCCGCGACGACGCTCGCCATCGCCCGGGAGGCCGGGTTTGCGGCGCACGCGCTGTCCTTTCGGTACGGCCAGCGACATGCCGTGGAGCTCGCGGCGGCACACACCGTGGCGAGCACCCTCGGCGCGGCATCCCATCGCATCGTGACGATCGACCTCGGGCAGTTCGGCGGTTCCGCCCTGACGGCCGACCTCGCGGTACCCAAGGATCGCCCACCCGCGGCGCTCGCCGACGGCGTCCCGGTGACCTACGTGCCCGCCCGCAACACCATCTTCCTCGCCTTCGCCCTCGCCCATGCCGAGGTGCTCGGCGCACGGGACATCTTCATCGGGGTCACCGCGGTGGACTACTCCGGCTACCCCGATTGCCGGCCGGAGTTCATCCGGGCGTTCGAGACCGCGGGACGGCTGGGGACCCGGCTCGCCGGGCTCACCATCCACGCCCCCCTGATCGACCTCGGCAAGGACGCCATCATCGCGCGGGGACTCGCATTGGGGGTCGACTACGGCGTGACCCGCAGCTGCTACGACCCCGACGCGGCCGGCGCCGCCTGCGGCCGGTGCGACGCCTGCCAGCTCCGCCTCGCGGGGTTCCGGCGACTCGGCCTCGAGGATCCCGCGCCGTACGGCTGAGCTATCTTTCGGGGATGGCGGCCTACTCCGTGAAGTCCTGCTTCTTCACCCTGCAGGGGGAGGGACGGCAGGCCGGGCGGGCCGCGGTGTTCCTGCGTTTCGCGGGCTGCAACCTGTGGAGCGGCCGCGAGGCGGATCGCGCCGCCGCGACCTGCCGATTCTGCGACACCGACTTCGTCGGCACCGACGGCGAGGGCGGGGGCCGCTTCCCGACCGCCACCGAGCTGGCGCGTCACGTCGCCGAGCGGTGGCCGGCCGGAACGGCGGGGCGACGCTACGTGGTGTGCACCGGCGGCGAGCCGACCCTGCAGCTCGACACCGAGCTGGTCGATGCGCTGCACGCCGAAGGGTTCGAGGTGGCGATCGAGACCAACGGCACGCGGGCGGTGCCCGCGGGGGTCGACTGGATCTGTGTCTCGCCCAAGGCGGGCACCGAGCTCGTCCAGCGCGCGGGCGACGAACTCAAGCTGGTGTACCCGCAGCCCGAGGCGCCGCCCGCGGCGTTCGAGGCGCTGCCGTTCGACCACCTGCTCCTCCAGCCGATGGACGGGCCCGATGCGGCGGCGAATGTCGCCGCGACGGTGGCATACTGCCTCGCCCATCCCCAGTGGGGACTCTCGTTGCAGCTCCACAAGTCGCTCGGCATACCCTGAGGCCGCCATGCACGGTTACAGCGACCGGATCCACCACGCCCTCACCTACCTGGCGAAGCACTACCACCCGCGTGCCCCGACCCAGGCGCCCCTGCCGTTCGTCGCGCACCCCTCGAACGTGGCCCTGATCCTCGCGCGCCACGGCGCCGACGAGACGACGATCGTCGCCTCCATCCTCCACCACCTGCTCGAGATCGCCCCGGCCACCGAGCGCCCGGGGGTTGAGGCGAAGCTGCGCGACAAGTTCGGCCCGGTGGTCATCGGCGTGGCCTGTGATGCGGCCGCGGCCCGGGTCGATCACTTCGGCGAGCCACTCGCCTGGCGGCACCGCAAGCGCGAGGTGCTCCGGCAACTCGCGACCATCGAGCCGCGCGCGCTCGACATCCGGTGCGCCGACGAGATCCACGAGTGCGGGTCCGCGATCTCGATCGCGGGCCGCCTCGGTGCGGAATACCTCGAGCCCCACGGGCTCGGCACCGGTCGCGAGCAGGCGGCGTGGTATGACGACCTGCGGCAGGCGCTCGTGCGTCGGGTCGATTGGCCCTCGCACGGCCTCCTGCGCGAACTCGACGACCATGCGCGCGAGTTGTGCCGACTCGCCGACCTGCGCTGACCTATCTTCCCCTGATGACGACCACCCCAGCCGACCCCGAGGTCGTCGCCCGCGTCGAACGCCTCCTCGGCGGCCGGTTCCGCCTCGACCAGACGGTCGCGGTCTCGCAGGAGCGCATCCTCTTCCAGGCCTGGGACCTCCTGGTGCGCCGGACCGTCTCGCTCCGGGTGAACACCGGCGACGATCCGGCGCTCCGCCGCTGGTTCCTGAAGGAGTGCGAGGCCCTCGCCCGACTCGACCATCCGGCCATCCGCCACATCTACGAGGCCGGGGTCATCGACACCATCGCCTACCGGGTCGGCAACTGGATCCTCGGTGAATCGCTGGAGGAGGCGATCCTCCGCGGCCCGCGGCCCGTCCCGGCGGTGCACGTCCTCGCCCGCGACCTCCTCACCGCACTGGAGCACGCGCACGCCCACGGCATCGTGGTCCGCCGCATCGTCCCGGCCTCGCTCCTCCTCACCTCGACCGGGCGCGGGACCGTGACCGACCTGCGGTTCTGCAACCTCACGCTCCCCGAGATCCCGCCGACCGAGGTCCCCACCGGACTGGAGTACCTCGCCCCGGAGGTCCGCGAGGGCCAATCGGGCGACCCCGCGAGCGACATCTACACCGCCGCGGCGATCCTCTACTTCGCCGTCACCGCGACGCGCCCGCCGCTGGACCCGACCGCGCTCGTCCCGCCCACGAAGATCCGTGCGGTGGTCCCCGCCGCGCTCGAGCGGGTGATCCTCCGCGCGATGCTGCCCGCGCCGGAACAGCGCTACCTCACCGCGGCGGAGATGCTGGAACAGTTCACCAGCGATGCGGGCGAGTTCGAGTCCCCGCAGGTCGGGCTGCCGATGCTGGCGGTGCCGCACGACGACGGGCGCCACTGGGAGGCCCGGCTGCGCCGGGCCCTCGGCGACGACTACGAGCTGCTCGACACCCTGGGGGAGGGCGGCTTCGGGCGCGTCTACCGGGTGCGCGACCTCCACCTCGAGCGCGAGGTGGCGCTCAAGATCCTCCACCCGCACCTCACCGCCGACGTCACCGTCGTCGAGCGGTTCCGCCGCGAGGCCCAGCTCGCGGCGCGCCTCAACCACGGCAACATCGTCAACATCTACGACATCTCCGGCCGCTCGGGGCTGCTCTGGTACACGATGGAGATCGTGCACGGGCCCAACATCGCCCAGCTTGTCGAGCGCGACGGGCCCCTCGCGGTCGACCAGGTCCTCCGGCTGCTGCGCGAGGCGCTCTCGGCCCTCGGGCACGCCCACGCCCTCGGCCTGGTCCACCGTGACATCAAGCCGGAGAACATGCTCCTCGAGCGCGACGGGTCGCTGCGGATCACCGACTTCGGGCTGGCCCTCGCCCTCCGCGGCGAGGGGCGCTTCGGCGGCGCGACCTCGCAGAGCGGCACGCCGCAGTTCGCCTCGCCCGAGCAGCTCCTCGGCGAGCAGGTGGACCAGCGCACCGACCTCTACTCGCTGAGCGCGGTCGCGTGCTACGCCCTGCTGGGGCGGGTCCCCTTCCCCGGCCGCACCCCGGAACAGGTCCTCGCCAAGCAGACGAGCGACATCGTCCCCGATCTCACCGAGGAACGCCCCGACGTGAGCGAGGCACTCTCGGCGGTGCTGGGACGCGCGCTCCGCAACGACGTCAACGCGCGCTGGGCCTCCGCGGGGGAGTTCCGCAGTGCCCTCGAGGAGGCGGTCCAGAAGGCGCTCCGCCGCCGCGGGGGCGAGTTGGCACGCCTCGCGGCGCGGCTCCTCGGGGCCTGAGCCCCGGGCCAATCCTGCTTGACAGCCCCGGTCGCCGCCGCGAAATTATCGACGCCGTGGCCCCGCGCGCGGACTTCTCCCTCCACAAGGTGATGACCACGCACGGGCCGGGGCACCGGGCGCGCCGACGGGACTGGCCCGACGGCCCGCCGCACCCGCACCGCCCTCGGGCGGCGTGGGAGGGCCACACCAATCAGGAGTCGCAGCAATGGCACGTACCACCGGCACCGTGAAGTGGTTCAACGACGCGAAGGGGTTCGGCTTCATCACCCCCGAGGGCGGCGACAAGGACTGCTTCGTCCATCACAGCGCGATCACCATGGAGGGGTTCCGTACCCTCGCCGAGGGTGACCGCGTCGAGTTCGACATCGTGCAGGGTGCCAAGGGCCCCGCGGCGGAGAACGTCACCAAGGCCTGAGTCCAGACCGGCAGCACCAGAACGGCCCCCCCGATGCCTGCATCGGGGGGGCCGTTTGCCGTCCGGACGCCGGGCGGAGCGCTACTTGTGGCGGTACACGACCCGGCCGCGGGTCAGGTCGTACGGGGAGAGGACGACGCTGACGCGATCGCCCTCGAGCACGCGGATCTTGAACTTCGACATCTTCCCTGCGGCATACGCCAGGATGGTGTGCCCGTTGTCGAGCAGCACCCGGTAGTTGCGATCCGGGAGCACCTCCTGGACCACTCCCTCCATCTCGATCCCGTCTTCCTTCGCCATCCACGCTCCATCGTCAGGTCAGGCCGGACGGGCCGGACGGCCCGTCGTGACGGCTGGCAATCTGGCCGCCCGGGCCACCCGGCGCAACACGAGCGCCCTCAGCCGACCCCGGCGAGCGAGCCCCGCAGCACCTCCATCTCCTCCTCCACCATCGTCACCAGCTCCCCCAGCAACCCTGCCTCGAACGAGAGCTCGACCCCCGCCGCCCGGTACAACTCGGGCAGCGGTCTGGTCGCCCCGAGGGCGAGGAACCGACGGTACGCCGCCACCGCCCCCTCGGGGTCCCGCCGGGCGTTGCGCCACACCTGCAGCGCCCCGATCTGGGCGATGCCGTACTCGATGTAGTAGAACGGATAGAGGAAGATGTGCAGCTGGCGGTACCATCGGGCGACCCGCTCCGCCTCGAGGCCGGTCCAGTCCACGCCCCGCTCGAACCGCTCGCGGAACCGGAGCCAGGCGGCGTCGCGCGCGGCGGCATCGCGACCCGCGGGGTCGGTGTAGATCCATGACTGGAAGGCGTCGACCGAGGCGATGTGCGCGAGGGCGACCAGCAGGTCCTCCAGGTGCTCGAGGCGCGCGGCGACCGCGTCGGGCGCCTCGTAGTACCCCGTCGGCCGGGCGAGGTGCGGACCGGCCAGCAGCTCCATCGACATCGACGCCAGCTCGGCCGACTCCGCCCCCGGGTGCCGCTGCCAGATGAGGGGACGCGCGTGCGAGGCGAAGGCGTGGAAGCAGTGCCCCGCCTCGTGCAGCAGCGTCATCACGTCCTCGGCCACGCCGGCGGCGTTCATGAACACGAACGGCCTGCCCCGCGCATGGAGGGTGTCGCAGTATCCCCCGGGCGCCTTGCCGGGACGCGCCTCCAGGTCGAGCAGCCCCTCGGTCATCATGGTGCGGAACTGGCCGCCGAGGGTCGGGTCGATCCGTTCGAAGATCGCCGCGGCCCGTTCCTCGAGGTCGGCGATGTCGCGGTACGGTGCGGTCGCCTCGCGCTGCCGCGGGTCCACTGCGGTGTCCCACGGCCGGAGCGCGGCCAGCTCGAGCCGTTCACGGCGATGCGCCATGACCCGCTCCACCGCCGGCACCACCGTCGCCTCGATCGCGTCGTGCAGCCGCTCGGTGTCGGCCGGGGTGTACTCGAAGCGTCCCTTCGCGACGAAGGTGTAGTCGCGGAAGTCGGCGAAGCCGGCGTTGCGTGCCATCTCGCCGCGCAGCTCGACCATCCGGTCGAAGAGTCCGGCGAGTTCGTCCCGGGCCGCCACGTAGGGGGCGACTCCCGCCCGCCACGCCGCCTCGCGCACGCCGCGGTCCGCGACCTTGAGGAACGGGGCGAGCCGCGGCAGCGGCACGCGATCGCCCTGCCACTCGGCCGTCATCCCCCCGGTCACCTGCTGGTACCGCGCCGCGAGTCCTTCGGCCTCCGCAGTGAGCGGCACGTTCGCCTCGCGAAAGAGCTCGATCGCCGTGCGGAACCGGCGCAGCGCCGTCTGCAGGTCGTCGCGGTCGGTCCCGATCGCGACGAACCGCTTCGCGAGCGCCACCTCCTTCTCCTCGAGCTGCGGCAGGATCTCGGTGGAGAAGCGGAGGTGCGCCGCCTCCTTCGCCTTGTCGGTCGTGTCGGAGGTGTAGGCGATCATCGCGAGCGAGGCGGCCTCGGTCACCAGCTCGTCGAGCCGCGACCAGGCCGCCAGCCAGTCGTCACGGGTGGCGGCGGTGAGCTCGGCGCCCGCGAGGTCATCGTACCAGGCGGCGATCTCTGGCCAGGATGCCTCGGCGAGGCCAGCGCTTGTCGGGGGCAGGGGGGTCTGGAACATCGCCGGATGATAACGCGGCCGCCGGGTCACGGCACCGGGGCCGGTCGCGGCGCCGGCCGGACATGCCGGAAGGCGACGTATCCGACCCCGGCCACCACGCAGCCACTGAGCAGGAAGGGGGCATCCACCCCCAGCCGCTGGAACGCGATCGTCCCCACGATCGGCGCCACCACCCGCGACAGCCCGGCGAACGTCTGCGCCACCCCCATGGTGGTGCCGAGCTCGCCCTGGGTCGCCGCCTCCGACAGGAGCGACGTGGTCGCCGGGAAGAGGAGCGCCGTCCCGATCGGGACCAGCGGGATGATCGCGGCCAGCACCCAGACGGTCGGTGCCGCCGGATAGAGCAGCAGCCCGATGGCAAGCAGGACCGTGCCAAGGCGCATCGCCCCCACCTCGCCCAGCCGCTCGATGGCAGGGCCGAGGAGGAGCGAGCGCATCACCAGCGAGAGCAGCCCGGTGTAGACGAAGAAGTAGCCGATCGTCGCGGCAGTGACCTCGAAGCGGGCCTCGAGCCAGAGCGCGAGGACGCTGGTCAGGAGCGAGAACGCCAGCATCCCGACGCCGTAGATCCACGTGAGCCGCGCGGCCGGCGCCGAGGGGTGGCGCACGACCTCCCAGGCCGCGTGCCACACCGGGCGCCGGCGCGGCGGCGTGGCATCGGCACGCCGCGACTCCGGCAGGAAGCGCCACGCCGCGAGCACGTTCAGCAGGCACAACCCGCTGGCGATCAGCCCGGGTGCCGCGCGGCCGAGGGCCGTCGCGGCGGAGCCGATGGCGGGCCCCATCATGAACCCGGCCGCCGTGGCCGCGGAGAGCCAGCCCAGCGCGCGCGCCCGGTCGGCGGGCGCCACCGTGTCGCTGACATAGGCGTGCGCGACCCCGGTCGTCCCGCCCCCGGCCCCCTGCACCACCCGCGACAGGAACAGCAGCCAGAGCGAGTTCGCGAAGCCGAACACCAGGAAGGCCACGGAGGAGGCGAAGAGCGAGATCAGCAGCACCGGGCGCCGACCGGTGCGATCGGAGAGCCGTCCCCAGAGCGGCGAGGCGACCAGCTGCGCGATCGAGAACGACGCGATCAGCCAGCCGACCATCTCCGGCGTCGCGTCGAGCTCGAGCGCGTAGAACGGCAGGATCGGCAGCACGATCGCGAAGCCGAGCATGTCGATGAACGACACGGCGATCAGCACGGCAAGCTGCCGGAAGGAGTCCCGGCGGCTGGGAATGGGGGGTGCGGTCACGGCGCGCCGAGCGCGAGCAGGTTCGCGAACAGGCGCCACGCCCCCGGCACCGCGGCGGGGAGCTCGCGGAAGAATGACAGCCCGGTGTAGATCACCCTGCCCTTCCCGTACGGCGCGCTGAGCAGCCCGCCCCGGGCCGGCGCCTCGTCGGGATCCTGCAGTTCGAGGAGCGGGGTCCAGCGTGCATCCCACGTCCCGGCGAAGTAGAGCCCACGCTCCTGCACCCACCCGTCCCAGTCGGCCGGGGTGAGTCGATTCGGGCCGACACGCAATGCCTCCGACCCGGGCAGCCAGCGGGCCGGCGATGCCTCGTCGGTCACCCGGTCATGCGGCCGCGAGATCGTGATCGGGTACGGGGCGAAGCCGCCCTGCACGTACTGATACTGCTGGTACTGCACGATCAACGTCCCGCCCCGCTCGGCGAACGCGAGCAGCCGCGGATTCGCCCGGCCGACCGCCGGGTCCAGCTCGTAGGCCCGCGGCCCGATCACCATCACGTCGAGCGAGTCGAGTGTGGGCCCATCGAGCTCCTCCGGCGTGAGCAGCCGCACCGGCTGCCCCGCCGCCGCGAGCGCCTCGGGGATCTGGTCGGCCGCACCCCGGAGGTAGCCGATCCGCCGCTGCGCGGGGAACGTGATCGGCGTGACCACGGCGCGCACCTCGGCCGGGTGAAAGAGGATCCGCGGCGTGATGTGCGGATACCGGATCCGCTCGGCGCCAATCCGGAAGGTGTCGCGGCCGACGACCGCCTCCGCACGAAGCGTCACCTCACCCGGCGCGACATCATCGGGAGGCGTCACGGTGTAGGTCAGCGTGCGCCGCTCGCCCTCGACGGAGAAGTCCACCTGCTGGGCCGGCCCCACCGACCACCCCGCGGGTGCCAGGACCCGCACGATGGCAGTGCTGGTGTCGCGTGCCGCGTGCTCGACCGACACCGTGACCGTGCGCGGACCGGAACCGATCGGCCACAGGATGGTGCCGGGCGACACCGAGAGCATCACCTTCGGCACGACGACCACCGGCGTGCGCACCTCGCCGATCGCCTGGTCGACGGAGCGAGCCACGATGGGGCGACGGACCAACGGACCAATCTGCGTGGCACCAAGAGGCGTCACAACGAATGTCGCAGCCGCTGGCTGGGCGAACGGGAGGCCGAGGGACTCTGACTGGGGCCATTGATAGAGCGCCCCGTCGAGAGACCGGGCAAGGAAGTACGGCTGGCTCGGTCGGGCGTCCGGGGCCACGGTGATGGAGACGGCGCAGCGAAACAGTCTTCCGGCACGGAGGAGGACCGCGGTCTGCGTATTGCTGCAGCCCCCGGCTCGCTGGGCAACGAATCGCTCGCCAAGGTCCGTGTCCGTCGAGACGGACATCTGTCGATTCGAGTCCGCCGCGGGCCCGGGGAACCATCCGACGAGCGTCACGGACATCTCCTGCCCCGGCACCACCTCGGCGTCATCGGTGTAGGCGTCGACGATCACCCCGGCCCCGGCGAGTGCCAGTTCCGCGCGGCGCGCGCTGTCACGGCTCGCCACCGCCGCGACCCCCGCGAAGAGCGCCGTGTCCGCCTGCACATCGAGTCCGGCCGCGACCGCTTCCAATACGATGCGCCGCGTGCTCGGCCCCGGCTCCTCCAGCCCTCCCTGGTCCTGCGAGCGGTGCTGCGAGCGCGCCGTCGCCGCGATCTGGTGATAGGACTGACCCACCGCCGGATCGAGCACGCCGCCGTCGAGCGTCTGCCCCGGCCCCTCGGCGCCACGGTTCCGGTAGAACTTGAGCGGCCGCCAGGGTGCGAGCCCCTCCTCCGTCCACAGCTCAGAGTACCGGGTGCTGTCCTGCGCCGCGTCGAACGCCTCGCGCGCGAGGATCCCCGAGGCCTGGTGATGGCCGTGCCCGTCGCGCGGCGTCCCGGTCCACACCGAGACGATCACCTGCGGCTGGAACCGCCGGATGATGCGCACGATGTCCTTGAGCAGCGAGTCGCGCGGCCAGAAGCGGAACGCCTCGGTCGCGGTCTTCGAGAAGCCGAAGTCGTAGGCCCGGGTGAAGAACTGCGTGGCGCCGTCGATGCGTCGCGACGCGAGCAGTTCCTCGGTGCGCACGATGCCCAGCGCGGGACCGAGCTCGCTGCCGATCAGGTTCTGCCCGCCCTCGCCGCGGGTGAGCGAGAGGTACGCCGTCTCGATGCCCATCCCGCGCGAGAGGATCGTGATGAGCTCGGTGTCCTCGTCGTCCGGGTGGGCGCCGATCATGAGGACCTTGCGCCCGTCGTCCAGGAAGCGCGCCTGCTGGGCGAGGTGGATCGCCCCGCCCGTCCCCGCCCCGACCCCCTGGCTCGCGAGCGGGACGGTCGAGCCGAGGACAAGCAGCAACGCCGCGACCACGGTTCGTGGTCGCGGGGCACCGGGGTGCGGGTGAATCATGGCGTGTCCGTGGGTTCGTCGTCCGGAGGGTCGTCGGGGGCTGGCGTCTCGGGGGAACGGATCGGATGCTTCTCCTGTTCCCGGCCGACCACGAAGGCGAGGACGAACGCGATGAGGGCGGCGAGGAGGAGGGTCTGCGCCGCCCCCCCGCCACGGGTGCCCTTCAGCAGCATCAGGAAGGCGACCGACACCGCGATCGTCCCGATGCCGCGGAGGATCTCGTCGGTGTTCCGCCACTTCGTCTGCCGACCCCAGTTGATCGCCGCCAGCAGGCCGGCGACGCCGAGGAGCAGGATGCCGTACCAAATGAGGATCCACCAGCGCCTGCCGATGATCATCGGGTGCCCGGGGGTTCGAATTGGTCACGCATGAGTGACAGCCGATCAACGGTAGCCCGCGGACCCGCCCTCGCCAAGGGGTCAGCGACCGGGCGGGCACGCACCGCACGGACAGCGGTCCCGCAGGGCGCGATAGGTGTAGATGCCGGTCCCGTGCCCGTCGCTCCAGCGGATCCGGATCCCGTAGGCACCGACCGGCTGCAGGTCCACGAGCTGCACGTCGTCGGGGACATCGGCCGGATCGAGCAGGGGGCGACCGGTCATCTCATCGACACAGGCGGCGCAGGGACAGGCGAGCCGCAGCGGACGCGCCGCGTAGCGGCCGACATGGCCCGCGCTCCACGTGATCTCGAGATGGTCGGCCACCCGTCGGACGGTGGCGGGTACCACCGGAGTGTCGGACACGACGCCCTCCCGGGCTGTTAGGTTTCGGATCGGTACGCCCACCCTCATTCTACCGATAAGGACGCTGGCACGATGACCCACCCGGATCCCTTCGGCGCCCGCCGGACCCTCGCCCTGGGCGAGACCGAGGCCACCATCCACAGTCTCGATGCACTCGAGCAGCAGGGCCTCGTGCAGCTCGACCGGCTCCCCTTCTCGATCCGGGTCCTCCTCGAGAACGTGCTGCGCCACGCCGGCCGCGGCGTGGTGACGGCGGAGCATGTGCGCGAGCTCGCCGGCTGGACGCCCGCCACCGCCGGCCAGGGCGAGGTCCCCTTCATGCCGGCCCGCGTGGTGCTGCAGGACTTCACCGGGGTCCCCTGCGTGGTCGACCTCGCCGCGATGCGCGACGCGATGGCCGAGATGGGCGGCGACCCGCAGCGGATCAACCCGGTCGTGCCCTGCGACCTCGTCATCGACCACTCGGTCCAGGTCGACTACTTCGGGACGCCCGAGGCCTTCAAGCTCAACGTCGCGATGGAGTTCGGCCGCAACGCCGAGCGCTACCAGCTGCTCAAGTTCGCCCAGCGCGCCTTCGAGAACTTCCGCGCGGTCCCGCCGGGCACCGGCATCGTCCACCAGGTCAACCTCGAGTACCTCTCGCCCTGTGTCCAGCTCCGCGACCAGCACGGGGCACTCACCGCATACCCCGACACCCTCGTCGGCACCGACTCGCACACCACGATGATCAACGGCCTCGGGGTGATGGGCTGGGGCGTCGGCGGGATCGAGGCCGAGGCCGTCATGCTTGGCCAGCCCTACTTCATGGTGAGCCCGAAGGTCGTCGGGATGCGCCTCGTCGGGACGCTCCCCGCCGGCTGCACCGCGACCGACCTGGTGCTGACGGTCACGCAGCAGCTCCGGGCGGCCGGGGTGGTCGACAAGTTCGTGGAGTTCTTCGGCCCCGGACTCGCCGAGCTGCCGCTCGCCGACCGGGCCACGATCGCCAACATGGCGCCCGAATACGGGGCGACGATGGGCTTCTTCCCGGTTGACGCGGAGACGCTGACCTATCTGGCCCGCACCGGCCGCGACGCCGCCACCGTCAGCCGTGTCGAGTCGTACTGCAAGGCGCAGCGCCTCTTCCGCACCGCCGATACGCCGGACCCCGAGTTCAGCGAGGTGCTCGAGATCGACCTCGGCACGATCGTGCCGAGCGTCGCGGGGCCGAAGCGCCCGCAGGACCGCGTGGCGCTCACCGACCTCCGGCGCAGCTTCGCGGTCAACCTCCCGGCGCTGATGCAGCCGACCGTCCCCGCCGAGCGGCGGGCGCAGGCCGAGGCGGAGGTGGGTCGGTGGAACGCGGAGGGGGGCTCGCCCGCCGTGGCGACGACCTCGCCCCGCACCACGGTCTACCCCGTCGACCTGAACGGCGAGTCGCACGAGATCCATGACGGCGCGGTCGTCATCGCGGCGATCACCTCCTGCACCAACACCTCGAACCCGTCGGTGATGATCGGGGCCGGCCTCCTCGCACGGAAGGCCCGCGCCCGCGGGCTCCGTGCGCGCCCGTGGGTGAAGACGTCGATGGCACCGGGCTCGCGCGTGGTGACGGAGTACCTCGACAAGGCCGGCCTCAGCGCCGACCTCGACGCCCTCGGCTTCCAGACCGTCGGCTACGGCTGCACCACCTGCATCGGCAACAGCGGCCCGCTCCCCGAGGCGATCGGCAAGGCGATCGAGGAACACCACCTCGTCGCGGCGTCGGTCCTCTCCGGCAACCGCAACTTCGAGGCACGCGTGCACCCGCTGGTGCGCGCCAACTACCTCATGTCGCCGATGCTCGTCGTCGCCTTCGCCCTCTTCGGCCGGGTCAACGGCGACATCACCACCGAGCCGCTCGGCATCGGGGACGACGGCGAACCGGTCCGCCTCGCCGACATCTGGCCGTCACCGCAGGAGATCCGCGACACGATGGCCCGCGCCCTCGGTCCGGAGCTGTTCGTCGAGCAGTACGCCTCGGTCTTCGACGGCGACGAGGAGTGGCGCGCCCTCGGCGTGCCGGAGGGTTCCCGCTTCGCGTGGGATCCCGACTCGACCTACGTCCGCAAGCCGCCGTTCTTCGAGGGCCTCGGCCCCGAGCCGGCACCACTGACCGACATCAGCGGCGCCCGCGTCCTGGCGCTCCTCGGCGACTCGGTGACCACCGACCACATCTCCCCCGCCGGTGCGATCCCCAAGAACGGACCGGCTGCGGCCTACCTGCGCGAGCACGGCGTCGAGCAGCCCGACTGGAACACCTTCGGCGCGCGGCGGGGCAACCACGAGGTGATGATGCGCGGCACGTTCGGCAACGTGCGCATCAAGAACCAGCTCGTCCCCGGCAAGGAAGGCAACTGGACCGAGCACCTGCCGAGCGGCGAGGTGATGAGCATCTACGACGCCGCCATGCGCTACCAGGCGGACGGCACCCCGCTCGTCCTGCTGGTCGGGAAGGAGTACGGCACCGGCTCATCCCGCGACTGGGCCGCGAAGGGCACCACGCTCCTCGGGGTGAAGGCGGTCATCGCCCAGAGCTACGAGAGGATCCACCGCTCCAACCTCGTCGGCATGGGCGTGCTCCCGCTCGCCTTCCCCGACGGGGAGAGCGCCGCCTCCCTCGGCCTGACCGGTCGCGAGCAGATCGACATCGGCGGGATCGCCGACGGGCTCACCCCGGGCGGGACCGTCCCCGTCACCGCCACCAATCCCGAGACCGGCACGACCGTGCGGTTCGACGCCACCGTCCGGCTCAACTCACCGGTCGAGCTGGAATACCTGGCCCACGGCGGGATCCTGACGCGGGTGCTGCGGATGTTCAACGAGGCGTGAGGCGTGAGTCCTGAGGCGTGAGGGTTGCCTGACCGCGCAGAACGGAAGAAGGCCGGCTCCCATCCAGGGGCCGGCCTTCTTCGTGAGTCCTCCCACGACTCACGACTCACGACTCAAGCCACGAGATCCTTCAGCTTCTCGCCCGTCTCGCCCTCGCGGAGCCGGATCAGCGCGCGATCGCGCAGCTGGCGGATCCGCTCGCGGGTGACGCCCATCATCCGCCCGATCTCCTCGAGGGTGCGCGGCTGGCCGTCGTCGAGGCCGAAGTAGAGCCGCAGCACCTTGGCGTCGCGCGGCGGCAGGGAATCGAGGGCGGCCTCGATGTCGGCGCTCTGCGAGTTCGCCATCGTGTTGGCGTCGGTCCCCTCCTGCTCGGCGAGGGCGAAGCGCTCCATCCGCTCGTTGCCGTCGCCCTCGCGGGTCGGGTGGTCGAGCCGCACCGCCTCCGTGTTGAGCGACGAGAGCGAGCGCACCGCCTCCTCCGTCAGGCCGGTCGCGCGGGCCAGCTCATCGACCGTGGGCATCCGCCCGAGCTTTTCCTTCAGGTAGGTCGTCGTCTTGCCGAGGCGCGAGAGGTCGGCCGTGCGGTTGAGCGGCACCCGGACCGGGCGGCCGTGACGGGCGATCGCCGCCTGCACCGCCTGCCGGATCCACCACACCGCGTACGAGATGAACTTCACGCCGCGATCCGGGTCGAACTTCCGGGCCGCCGTCATCAGGCCGAGGTTCCCCTCGCCGATCAGGTCGACGAGCGGCACGCCCCGGTTCTGGAACTTCTTCGCCACCGAGACCACGAACCGGACGTTGTGGCGCGCGAGCTTCTCCTGGGCGAGCACGTCGCCCTTGAACGCCTTGCGCGCCAGCTCCATCTCCTCGTCGCGGCTCAGCAGCGGGACGCGGGAGATCTCGTCAAGGTACAGGTCCAGACTCTCGCGACCCTCGTCGACCGCCCGGGCAATCTGGGCCGGTCGCAGCGAGCGCCGCTTCCCGCGGGCACGAATCGTCACATCCACTCCTGTCCATCACTCGCCGGCCCCAGGCGGTGTCCGCTGTCCGGACATGCCCTGCCGACGCCAGATCCAATCAAAGTCGCGAAAAATAAGGCCAAGTCCCGAGACTGGCAATTCACCCTGCAACCGCTTGTGAAACATCACCTTGAATACGCGGGACCCCGTGAAACGGTTCCGTCCGGGTCCGGCGCCGGGGGGCCCAACGCAAGCGGGCGCCCCCGACACCGCTGGAGACGCCCGCCCCGGCCCGAAGGCTCACACCCCGCCCCCGGGGGCTACAGCGCCTTGATCTCGCTGACCAGGGCGCTCAGCGACCCCTTGGCGTCGCCGAAGAGCATCGCGGTCCGGGGGTGGTAGAAGAGGGCGTTCTCGATCCCGGCGAACCCGGGGTTCATCCCCCGCTTCATGACGATGATGCTCTTGGCCTTGTCCACGTCCAGGATCGGCATGCCGTAGATCGGGGAGGCGGGGTCGGACCGCGCCGCCGGGTTGACCACGTCGTTCGCCCCGATCACGAGCGCCACGTCCGCCTGCTCGAACTGGTCGTTGATCGCGTCCATGTCGAACAGCTTGTCGTAGGGGACGTTCGCCTCGGCCAGCAGCACGTTCATGTGCCCCGGCATCCGTCCCGCGACCGGGTGGATCGCGTAGCGGACAGTGCCGCCGTTCTTCTCGATCAGGTCCGCCAGCTCGCGCACCACGTGCTGGGCCTGGGCGACCGCGAGCCCGTACCCCGGCACCACGATCACCTGCTGGGCATAGGCGAGCTGCACCGCCGCGTCCTCGGCGCTGACGCTCCGCACCGTGAGCCCCTCGGAGGAGGCCCCGATCGCGCCCCCCGTCCCGGCCGTCTGCCCGAACGCCCCGAACAGCACGTTCGCCAGCGACCGGTTCATCGCCTTGCACATGATCCGGGTCAGAATGATGCCGCTCGAGCCGACCAGCGCGCCGGCGATGATCAGGACGTGGTTGTTGATCACGAACCCGGTCATCGCCGCGGCGATCCCCGAGTACGAGTTCAGCAGCGAGATCACGACCGGCATGTCGGCGCCGCCGATCGGGATGACCAGCAGCACGCCCAGCACGACGGCGAGGCCGATCACCGTGTAGAACGCCGGCAGCAGCGACGCCGCGTCGGTGAGCTGCCAGCCGGCGAGGCCGACGATGCCGAGCGCGATCAGGCCGGTCATCAGCTTCTGGCCGGGCCAGGTGATCGGCTTGCCGGTCATCACCTCCTGCAGCTTGGCCCACGCGATGAGCGAACCGCTGAAGGTCACCGCACCGATCAGCAGCGAGAGCTGGATGACGACGCCGGTCTCCGGCGGGATCGCCTCGCCGGCGAGCTCGCTGCGGAGGAACTCCGCCCCCGCGACCAGCACCGAGGCCGCCCCGCCGAACCCGTTGAGCAGCGCGACGAGTTGCGGCATCGAGGTCATCTGGACCGTGCGGGCCATCCAGAGACCGATGCCGCTGCCGAGGACCAGCCCGATGACGATCGCCGTCCAGCTGACCATCTGCGTGTCGAGGAGCGTCACCACCACGGCGATCAGCATGCCCCAGGCGGAGAGCCGGTTGCCGGCCGGCGCGGTGGCCGGCGACCCGAGGCGCTTCAGCCCGACGATGAAGCAGGCCGAGGCGAGCAGGTAGCCGAGTTCGGCGAGGACGTGGGGGATCACTTGCCGCCCCCGTCCTTGGAGAACATCCGCAGCATCCGGTCGGTCACCGCGTAGCCGCCGACGACGTTCATCATCGCGAAGGCCACCGCGCCGATCCCGAACACGGTGGAGATCCAGCCGAAGCCGCCGCCGGCCACGACGAGGGCCCCCACGATGGTGATCCCGCTGATCGCGTTCGACCCCGACATCAGCGGGGTGTGCAGCGTGGGCGGCACGCGCTGGATCAGCTCGAACCCGAGGAACGTCGCCAGCGTGAAGATCACGATCCCGATGATGATGCCTTCGCTCATCCGTTCCCCCGGTGGCGCAGGGTGCCCTCGTGCGCGAGGCACATGGCACCGGTGATCTCGTCGTCCAGGTCGACGGTGAGCGCCCCCTTCGGCGCGAGGTGGTCGAGCAGGGTCTGGACGTTCCGGCCGAACATCTGCGACGCGTGCTGCGGCATCCCGGCCGGCAGGTCGAGCGGACCGAGGATCGTGACATCGGCGTGATGCACGGTCTCGCCCGGCCGGGTCAACTCGCAGTTGCCGCCGGTCTCGGCCGAGACGTCGACGATCACCGATCCCGGCTTCATCGACTCGACCATCGCGGAGGTGATGAGCCGCGGCGCCGGGCGGTTGGGGATCGCCGCGGTCGCGATCACCAGGTCGGCCTGGCCGATCGCCCCCGCCACCGCCTCGAGGACCTTCTGCTGCTGCTCCTCGGCGAGCTCCTTCGCGTAGCCCCCCTTCGTCTCCGCGTCGCCCGCCACCGCCTCCGGCGCGAGGAAGCGGGCCCCGAGCGACTCGACCTGCTCGGCCGCCGCGGCCCGGACGTCGAAGCCGGTCACCATCGCCCCGAGGCGGCGGGCGGTGGCGATCGCCTGCAAGCCGGCCACGCCGGCGCCGAGGACGAGCGCCTTCGCCGGGGTGATCGATCCGGCGGCGGTGGTGAGCATCGGGAGGAATCGCGGCAACGCCTCGGCGCCGAGGATCACGGCCCGATACCCCGCGACGGTGGCCTGCGAGGAGAGGACGTCCATCGACTGCGCTCGCGTGATGCGCGGCACCCGCTCGAGCGCCAGCACCGTGACCCGGCGCCCGTTGAGGGCCGCGAGCGCCTCGCCCGGGTCGCCAGCGGAGAGCGCCACCAGCACCGCACCCTCCCGCAGGCGGGCCGCCCGCTCGGCGGTGGGTCGCCGGACCGCCACCACCAGGTCAGCCGATTCCGCCTCGGCGGAATGAACCAGCGTGCACCCCGCCGCCTCGTAGGCGGCGTCGGGGTAGTGGGCGCCGGCACCGGCGCCGCGCTCGACCGCCACGCTCGATCCCTGCTTGATGAGCCGGGCGGCGGCGTCGGGGGTGAGCGCGACACGCCGCTCCCGGGGCGCGGACTCCTTGAGCACTCCAATGCGCATGGGCTCGGGGCTCCTGCTGGCTGTCGATGGGGGACCCGGCGACCCGGGGGGCCGCCGACGTGTAGCGAAGGTACCGGGCCGTGAATGGACTTTCAACGGAAGGCGTGGTAGCGTAGCCCGATGCCTCCTCGCGCCCAGCGCCCGTCGGTCCACAAGTTCGGGGGCGCGGCGCTCGCCGATGCCGCCTCGATCCGCGCCGTCACCGAGATCGTCCTCACCCGCCCCGGCCTGCCGATCGTGGTGGTGTCGGCGCTGCACGGCATCACCGACCTCCTCCTCGACCTGATCGCCACGGCGGAACAGGGCGCCTCCGCCCGCGCGGTGCGCGAGGCGGCCGCCTTCCGGCTCCGGCACCGCGAGGTCGTCGAGGCGCTGTTCGCCCCCGGCCGGCGCCGCACCCTCCTGGCGGAGGTGACGGCCGCGAGCGACGAGCTGGAAGCGCTGGTGGCGGCCCTCGCCGTGCTCCGGGAGGCCTCCCCGCGGATCCGGGATCACGTCGTGGCGCGTGGCGAGCAGCTCAGCGCGCGGATCGTCGCGGCGGCCCTGACGACCCGACGTCGCCGCAGTGCGCCGGTGGACCCCGGTGAGGTGATCATCACCGATGGCCCCTACGGCGGCGCCTCCCCGGACCTCCAGGCCACCCGTACCGCGGCCCACGCCACGCTTGACCCGTTGCTCGCGGCGGGCGTGATCCCGGTGATCCCCGGATTCCTCGGTCGCGCCCCCGACGGAGGCCTCGCGACCCTGGGTCGCGGCGGTTCGGATCTCACGGCGACGACCCTCGGCCGCGCCCTCGGCGTGAGCGAGGTGACCCTCTGGAAGGATGTCCCGGGGCTCCTCACCGCCGATCCGCGCGTGGTGCCGGACGCCCGGCTCCTTCCGCTGGTCCACCCGAGCGAGGCCGCGGAGCTCGCCTACTACGGTGCCAAGGTCCTGCATCCCCGGGCGCTGCTGCCGCTCACCGGCAGCCGCACCGCCCTGCGGGTCCGACCGTTCGCGAACCCCGACGCGACCGGCACCGAGATCAGCACCCGCCACGAGCCCGGCGCGCCGCCGGTCCGCTCGCTCTCCGCCGTCCGCGGGCAGGCGCTGGTGACGGTCGCCGGTTCCGGCATCCTCGGCGTGCCGGGCATGTCCGCGCGAACCTTCGGTGCGCTGCAGACCGCCGGGATCTCGGTGTCGATGATCGCCCAGGCCTCCTCCGAGTACACCATCGACTTCACGGTGCCGGCCGAGGCCGCGGACCATGCCGTCGACGTGCTGCAGCGTGCCTTCCGCAGCGAGATCGCGCATGGCGAGCTCGAGGCGATCCGTGCCCGGTCCGGGGTGGCGATCGTCGCGGTGGTCGGGCTGCGCATGGCCGGGCATCCCGGCATCGCGGCCCGCGTCTTCGACGCCCTCGAGGCCGCCGACGTCAATGTCGTGTCAATCGCCCAGGGCTCGGCCGAGCACAACATCTCCATCGTGGTCGAGGGCGATGATGTGCCCGCCGCCCTGCGACGCATCCATGCCGCGTTCCAGCTCGGCAAGGAAGGCGGCGGGCGCCCCCGGCGACGGACTGGCAAGGACATCGTGCTCCTCGGGGCGGGCACGATCGGCTGCGCCACGCTCGACCTCCTCGCCGCCACGCCGCAGCGCTTCGCCTCGCTGCGGATCGTGGCGGTGGTCGACCGCCGCGGCGTGATCCACCGGATGTCGGGCCTCGGCCCCGCCGAACTGCGCGGCATCGCCGCGCACAAGCGGGCGGGTGGCTCGCTCGCGGACCTCCCGAACGGCGAGCGATGCACGCCGGCCGAGGCGCTCCGCGCGCTCGCGCAGCGCGCACTGATCCGACCCGCGGTCGTCGACCTCACCGCCGAGGACACCAGCGAGCTGCTGCGCGAGATGGCGGAGGCGGGATTCGACGTGGTGCTCGCGAACAAGCGCCCGCTCGCCGCGCCGTTCGCCAGCTACCGCGCCCTCCTCGAGGCCCTCGAAGCGCACGGTGGCCGACTCCGTCACGAGGCCACGGTCGGCGCCGGACTCCCGCTGATCCTCGCGGTGCAGCAATTGATCCGCACCGGCGATCGGGTGCGCCGCCTCGAGGGTGCCCTCAGTGGCACCGTCGGCACGGTGCTGAGCGCCCTCGACCGCGGGGTGCCATTCTCCGCCGCGGTGCGCGAGGCCCGCGAGGCCGGGATGACCGAGCCCGACCCACGCGACGATCTTTCGGGCGTCGATGTCGCACGCAAGGCGCTCATCCTCGACCGACTGCTAGGCCACCGCAGGAACCTGGAGGACGTGCGCGTCGAGACCCTCGTCCGCGGCGCGGTGCGCGGCGACCCCGCCGATTGGCTCAAGGGACTCGACCGGGATGATGCCTGGTGGAGCGCGAAGGCGCAGGAGGCCCACGCGCACGGGAGGGTCCTCCGCTACATCGCCACCATCACCCGCAGCCGCGTCGAGGTGGGGCTCCGCGCGGTCCCGCGCGACCACCCGATCGGCCAGCTCTCGGGAGCGGCGAATCGTCTCGTCATCACCTCGGGGCGCTATGGCAGGTCTCCGCTCGTGATCACCGGACCGGGAGCCGGGCCGGAGGTCACGGCGACGGGCGTGCTCGCCGATCTTCTCGGACTGACGGGGGCGTGATGTCCAACCGTGACGGCGTGGCCGTCTTCACACCCGGCTCGATCGGCAACGTCGGCCCCGGACTCGATATCCTCGGCCTCGCCGTCGCCGGCGCGGGCGACACCGTCCACGCCTCCTGGGGCACCGCCTCCGGGATCACCGTCGTCGACACGGGCCATCCCGACCTCCCCGACGACCCGACCCGGAACACCGCGGCGATCGCCGCAGCCGCCGTCGCCCGGCACGCCGGGGCCTCACGGGGGATCGCCCTGCGCATCACCAAGGGGCTGCCCCTCTCCGGCGGCCAGGGCGGCAGCGCCGCCTCGGCGGTCGCGGGCGCGATGGCGGCCAACCTGCTCCTCGAGGCCGACCTCGACACCGCGACGCTCCTCACCTGCGCGCTGGAGGCCGAGGCGACGGTCGCGGGACGCCACCTCGACAACATCGCGCCGTCACTCCTCGGCGGCCTCGTCCTGATCCGCTCCCTCGAGCCGATCGATGTCGTCCGCCTCCCCGTGCCGCCCACCCTCCGGGTCGTCCTCGTGCACCCGGCGATGCAGCTTCGCACGCGCGACGCCCGCGCGGCGCTCCCGACCGAGGTGCCACGCGATGTCGCGCTGCAGCAGGCCGCGAACGTCGCCGCGATGGTCGCGGGCGCCTCCCTCGGCGACCTCGCGCTCCTCGGGCGCGCCATCGATGATCGCATCGCGGAGCCGGTGCGCGCCGCGCTCCTCCCGGGCTTCCCCGACGCGCGACGCGCCGCGCTCGACGCGGGCGCCCTCGGCTGCTCGATCAGCGGGGCGGGTCCGACCGCGTTTGCACTCGCCGACTCCGACGAGGCCGCGACTGCCGTGGCCGCGGCGATGGTCGCGGCATATGCAACGGCCGGTCTCGAGGCACGCCCCGTGGTGACCCGCCCCGACCTCGAAGGGACCCGCCGCGCATGAGCGAGCCGACTGCCATGACCATCGTCTGCGATGACTGCGGCACCACCCAGCCCGAGTTGTCCACGCGCACGCGCTGCACCTGCGGCGGTCTCCTGCTCGTGCGCCATGTTCCCGCCGTGACCGGCGACGCGCTCCGCCGCCGCTTCGACGACGCCTGTTGCGCGCGCCCATCGCGCACCGCGTCCGGCGTCTGGCGCTTCGGAGAGATCGTCCAGCCGCTGGCGATGGCCGATGCGGTCTCGCATCCGGAAGGGAACACGCCGGTGATGCACCGGGCGGCACTCGCGGCGTGGGCCGGGATCGACGGCCTCGTCGTGAAGCACGAGGGCTACAACCCGACCGGCTCGTTCAAGGATCGCGGCATGACCGTCGCCGTCACGCAGGCGCGCCGACTCGGCGCGCGTGCGGTCGCCTGCGCCTCGACCGGCAACACCTCCGCCTCGCTGGCATCGTATGCGGCCCAGGCAGGGATCCCGGCGCTCGTCTTCGTGCCGGAAGGTCAGGTCGCCATGGGCAAGCTGGCGCAATCGCTCGCGTACGGGGCGCGGACCCTGATGGTGCGCGGCGACTTCGACGACTGCCTGCGGTTGGTGCAGGAGGCCGGCGACGCGCTCGGGATCTACCTGGTCAACTCCATCAATCCGTTCCGACTCGAGGGCCAGAAGACGATCGTCCTCGAGCTGCTGCGCCAGTTCGACTGGGATCCGCCCGACTGGATCTGCCTCCCGGCCGGCAACCTCGGCAACACCGCGGCCTTCGGGAAGGCGCTGGAAGAGGCGCATGCCTGGGGCCTGATCTCCCGCCTGCCCCGGCTGGCGGCGATCCAGGCGAGCGGCGCGGCGCCGTTCGCCGCGGCCTTCTCGCGGGGCTTTGACACCCTCGTCCCCGTGCAGGCCGAGACCCTCGCGACGGCGATCCGCATCGGGGCCCCCGCCTCGTATCGGCGGGCTGTTCGCGCCATCACGGCGACCAATGGCGTCGTCCTCCACGTCGAGGACCGCGACATCCTCGAGGCGAAGGCGCGGATCGATGCCGCGGGGATCGGCTGCGAACCGGCCAGCGCGGCGGCTGTGGCCGGGGCCCGCGCACTGCGGGCCAGCGGAGTCATCCAGCCGACCGACCGGGTCGCCGCGATCCTGACCGGTCACGTCCTCAAGGATCCCGGCATCGTCGAGCGGATGCACGGCGCAGGCGGACTCATCGAGGCCCCCAACCGCCCGGTGACCATCGATCCCACCCTCGAGGCGATATCGGCCGTCATCGACGGGTAGTCCGACCCCTGTTGCAGCGGCGCAGCAATTGCTCAGGATAGTGTGGCGTCACTCCGGCACCTGCGGGTCGGCTGGAGCACCCTGTCCCGGGACCATCCGTGCCAAGTCATTATCAAACAACGCTTTACGGCTTTGCCGCACGATCGGCACCCGGGTTGCACCTCGGGAGGGCAACCGCGTGCCTCCTCCCCCGGGGGGTGCCACAGAAGGAGCCAGGTTCCGATGATCCGCCAGAGTGCCCTCCTCGCCGCCGCCACCCTCCTGCTCGCCAGCCCGGCTCGGGCCGTCGATCCGGGGAAGGCGTTCGCGCCGGACTTCGGGACCAGCTCACCGTTCTTCTCGCTCTCCAACACGGTGACGGTGACCTACTACGGCTGGGAGGGAACCACCGTCTTCGGTCACACCCTCTGGGCCTTCACGGCCTCGCAGTTCGGGAGCAACAGCGCCAACGGCTGCTTCGGCTGGATGCCGGCAGCGACCTGCGCCGCGGTCATGGGCACCACCGTCGCGGCGAAGCCGTACGGCGCGAGTTCCTCGCCCTACCTCCCGGGGCAGGTGCCCGGGCCCGTCGTCTCCAGCTTCGGCTGGACGCCGGGGACCGAGATCATCTTCGCGATCGCCGTCGACCAGGGCGACGGCTTCAACTGGTTCTTCTCGGGCAGCCCGAGCCGCAACAGCGACGGGCTCGCGCACGTGGCCTACTTCGACCCGATTCTCTTCCCGCTGGGCGTGCCGGGGAATCAGGGGCAGGGCGTGGTGCCCCAGACCGCCGGCCTCTCGCTCTACGGCTTCGAGGACGTGGCGTACCAGTACAGCGACTGGGACTTCGACAACGTGATCTTCGCGATCGACCAGGGGATCACCACCGAGACCGTGCCCGAGCCGGCCACGATGGTGCTCTTCGGCACCGGGGCCTCGGCCCTGGCCGCGTTGCGCCGGCGACGGCGCCCCACGACGACCTGAGTCTCCTCCTCCGCAGGGCAGGAGATCCACCGCGATGAGGTCGACCACTCGGGTCGGCCTCGTCGTGTTGTGCGTCGGGATCGCGGCGCAGGTGGCGGCGCACCTGGGCGACGTCGTGCTCGCCTTCTGGGATGCGCAGGCCCATCTGGACATCGCCCGGCGGGTGATCGACTCGACCACTCCTGGTCTCCAGATGCTCGGCACGGTGTGGCTACCGGTGCCGCATCTCCTCTACCTGCCGTTCACGCAGATCGACCCGCTCTGGTGGAACGGCCTCGCCGGCGGCATCGTCGGCCTGGCGGCGTTCGTGCTCATGGCGGTCAGCGTCCACGACATCGTGCGGCGGCGGAGCGAGCACGCGGCCGCGGCATGGATCGCCGTGGCGATCGTGGCGTGCAACCCCACCCTGCTCTACTTGCAGACCACCGCGATGACCGAGCCGCTGCTGCTCGGCTTCCTTGCGGCCGCCACCGCGCGCCTCGATCGCTGGCGCGAGGGCGGCGAGGATCGCCTCCTCCTCGGTGCCGGGGCCTGGACGGCGCTGGCGGTCGGCTCCCGCTACGATGGCTGGTTCTTCGCCGCCGTGGCGGCCATTGCCGTCCTCGCCATCAGTCGACGCCTCGGTCCGGTGCTCCGCTTCGTCGCACTCCCAGCCGTCGTCGTGGCAGCGTGGCTCGTCTTCAATGCGGTGTACTTCGGCGACCCGCTCGAGTTCCAGCGCGGGATCTGGTCGGCCGCGAGCCAGCAGGCGACGCTCGCCGGCGAAGGCCTCCTCCCCACCCGCGGCGCGCCGCTGCTCGACCTCGGGTACTACCTCGGCGCGGTGGGCCTCACCTCCGGGTGGCTATTGCTCGCGGTCGGCACCCTGGGAAGCCTCCTGGCACTTCGGCACCGGGAGCACCGGGTGGTCCTCCTCCTCCTCTGGTCGGTCCTCCCGTTCAACGTGCTCGCCCTGTTCGCGGGCCAGAGTGCCATCGCCCTGCCCTGGACCGACCCGGCCGGGGTCCTCAACCTGCGCTACGGGATCATGCTCCTCCCGGCCCTGGCGGTGGGCGCGGTCCTCGGCCTGGAGCACCTCGCGACCCGGCGGGGCATGCTCCTCGCTCTTGCGGTGGTCGGGGCGCTGCAGGTCGGCCACTTCGCGTGGAAATGGCCCGCGGCGGTCGGCGGGCTGCGCGAGGGACTGGCGATCCGCGATGGTGATGCGGCCCAGATGCGGGCCTCCCGCTGGCTGGCGACCCACTATGACCGGGGGCGGGTGCTGGTGGCCCCGGCAGTGAACATCTCGCCGCGGACCAGGATCCGGCTCCGCGACCGGGTGTACCCGTGGACCTGGGAGCTGGGGCAGGCGGCGCTCGATGCCCCGGCCGAGGTGGTCGATTGGGTCGTCGTCGATCGCCGGGCCCAGGGCGACCCCGTGACCAAGGCCGTGGCGGCCGACACCTCGTTCGCCCGCCGCTTCCAGCTCGCCTTCCGCGAGCGTGAACTCGAGATCTGGCAGCGCCGATGAGCTCCACCCCATTCAAGGGTCATCCCATGCCTTCCCGTGCCCTGCTCCTGCTTGCGGCGCTCCTCGTGGCCGCCTGTGATGCCCCGACTCCGGACGTGCCGGACACCGAGGCGGCCTCGGGCCTCGCCACCATGGATTCCCTCGCGAGCGGGGGTGGCGTCGACTCCGCCGCGGCACCGCCGGTCGCGGCCTCGCCCGATTCGGTCGTGGTGGCAACGCCCACCCTCGCCGAGATCGGGTATCAGGAGGGGATCACCCTCCTCGGGGCAGCCGACCGCACCACGCTCACGCTGCCGGTGCCCGAGGGCCTTGCCCCCCGGGAACTCCGCCTTCGGGTGCTCCCCACCCCTCGGATGCCGGACGCGACGGTGATCCTGCAGCAGGGTGCCCGGGTTCTCGCGCAGCGGGCGCTGAGCGACACGGCCACCGAGCTGGTACTGCCGCTCTCCGAGGTCATCGTGCAGCAGGGTCGCGCGATCGTCGACCTGGCAGTGAACGTCCCCGGGCGCGATGCCTGCGAGGCGCCGCTCTTCTACCGCACCGTCTTCACCCCGGATGGCGGGCTGACGTACGACGGTGCCCTCGCGCCGGTGCGCTCCGTCAGCGCGTTCTTCGCACCGTGGCTGCGGCGGGTGACCTTCTATCTCCCCGCCGAACCGTCGCTCGACGCGGCCCAGGCTGCGCTCGATGTCGCCGCGTATGTCGGGCGCCGCTATCGCGGGATGGGGACCCGGTTCGTGATCGGCGAACTTCCGCCGGATGGCGGGGCGATCCCGGAACCGCAGCTCGACGAGCGGGCCGTGGTGTGGGCCACCGACGGCCCCGCGGGGATCCTCGGTCCCGAGGGAGGGCGCGGGACGGTGCTCGCGATTGCCTCGCGCGGCGACGCCCGCACCCTGTTCACGCTGCCGCAGGGTCCGGCCCTCGTGCCGACGTCCGCGTTCACGACCTCGCTCCTCCGCCTCGACCAGCGCTCGGCCGGCACGGTGAGTCTCGACGCGATGGGCGCCGGGACCCGCACCGTGCAGGGCAACGCGATCGCGGCGGCGACCTATCGCTTCTCGCTCGCCGACTTCCGGAGCCAGGCCGGTCCGGTCGCGTTCCGGCTCGTCGCCGAACACGCCTCGCTGCCGCGCGAGACCACCGGCGAGGCGACCGTCCTGCTCAACGGCGCGGTGATCTGGTCCCGGCCGATCGACGAGGGACGGATCGACGCGACGATGCAGCTGCCGGCCCGGCTGCTGGCGCGGGACAACGACCTCGAGATCCGCTTCTCGGTCCGCCTCGGCGAGGGGGCCTGCATCCTCGGCGCACCGCTGTTCACGGCGACCGTGCTGGGCGAGTCGGCCTTCGTCCTCGGCGGCGGCGAGCCCTTCCCGCCGTCGTACGAGCGCTTCCCCGCCGCCCTCGTGCCGGAGTTCTCGGTCCTCCTCGAACCCCGCGACCGGTTCCGGGTCGAACTCGCCGCGACGATGATCGAGGCGATGCAGCGCACCACCGCCACGCCGATGGCGCCGGTGCTCCTGCGCGACGCCGCCGAGGCGCGCGGCGCCCTGCTCGCGGTGGGAACCGCCTCGCTCGCCGACCGCCTCGGCGCTCCGCTCGCGACCGACGGTTTCCGCCTGCGCGACACCGATGGCCGCGTGTGGGACGAGTACGTGCCGTCGCAGTCGTACGGGGCGATGCAGGCGTTCCAGGCCGACGGGCGCGACGTCCTCCTGCTCCACCACACCGGCGCCGACGGCGCCCCGCTGGCCGCGCTCGTCCGCGAGACCCTGGCCCCGTACGGCTGGTTCGGCGTCCACGGCGACCTCACCCTGCGCGGTCCGGAAAGCCCCGCGGCGACGATCACCGCGGCCAACTCCGGCTGGCGGATCGAGCCGATCGACACCCGACCGGCCTCGTTCTTCGCGCGGTACCGCACCATGATCTTCGTCGGCATCGGCCTCCTGTTGCTGGCGCTCGTGGTCTGGTTCTACCCGCGCATGGTGCGGCGTGAGCTCGACGCGGCTCGGTGACCTGCTCGTTGCCCGGGGCCTCCTCACCCCGGTCCAGCGTGCGGCCGCCCTCGTCCAGCAGCGCCGGACGGGGGAGCGGCTCGGTCGCGTGCTGCTCACGATGGGGTTCGTCTCCCGCGTCGACCTGGCGCGCACCCTGGCGGCGCAGTGGGGACGCGAGTTCGTCCTGGTCGAGCCGACGATGGTGGACCCGGTCGCCGCGCGCCGCTTCCCGCTCGACGCCACGATGTCCTTCCGCGCCGTGCCGCTCACCGATGACGGCACCACGGTGGTCGTCGCCTCGGCGGAGGAACCGCAGCCGGCCCTGATCGAGACGCTGGAGGTGGTCTACCCGGGCCGTGCGCTCGACATCCGCATCACCACCGAGTGGGACATCGACCGCGCCATCAGCGTCACCCACCGCCGCCAGCTCGTCGACGCCTCGATCTACGGCCTCTACTTCCGCGACCAGGCCGAGAGCGCGTACACGGTCTTCACGCCGGCGCAGTACCTCGGGTTCGTGGTCCTCGCGCTCGGGATCCTCGCCGGGCTCTGGGCCCAGCCGGTCTTCACGCTGCTGATGCTCAACGTCCCCGTGACCCTGCTCTTCCTCGCCGTGGTCGTGTTCCGCACGATCGTCGGGGTGAGCGGCGCGGCGGCGGAGACGCAGATCGTCATCTCGACCGACGACGTCCGGGCGCTCGACGAACGGACCCTGCCGGTGTACACGATCCTCGTCCCGGTCTTCCGCGAGGCGAACGTCATCGGGAACCTGATCCGGGCGATCGGCGAGCTCGACTACCCGATCGACAAGCTCGACGTGCTCGTCCTCTTCGAGGAGAACGACCCGGAGACGCTCGCCGCCGCGAAGGCCGCCGCCCCGGGCGCGCACGTGCGGTTCATGGTCGTGCCGGCCGGGGAGCTGCAGACCAAGCCGAAGGCATGCAACGTCGGGCTGCTCTACGCCCAGGGCGAGCACCTCGTGATCTACGACGCGGAGGACCGCCCCGAGCCCGACCAGCTCAAGAAGGCGGTGCTCGCCTTCCGTCGCGGTCCGTCGCGGCTCGCGTGCGTCCAGGCCGCCCTCAACTACTACAACTGGAACGAGAACTTCCTCACCCGGATGTTCACGCTGGAGTACTCGTTCTGGTTCGACTACCTGCTCCCCGGGCTCGACCGGCTCCGGCTCCCGATCCCGCTGGGCGGCACCAGCAACCACTTCCGCACCGCGGTGCTGCGCGAGCTCGGCGGCTGGGACCCGTTCAACGTCACCGAGGACGCCGACCTCGGCATCCGGGCGGCGATGCACGGCTACCGGGTCGGGATCATCAACTCGACGACATACGAGGAGGCGAACAAGCGGCTCGGCAACTGGCTCCGCCAGCGCTCGCGCTGGATCAAGGGCTACATGCAGACCGCGCTGGTCTTCTCGCGCGACCCGATCGCCCTGGTGCGGCGCGCCGGGCTCCGCCAGGCGCTCGGCTTCATGCTGCTGATCGCCGGGACGCCGCTGATCTTCCTGCTCCAGCCGATCGCCATCGGACTCACCATCGGCTGGCTGGTCACCCGGACCCAGGCCCTCGCGCCGATCTTCCCGCCGTGGCTGCTGTACCTGTCGCTGTTCAACCTCCTGCTCGGCAACGCGCTGGCGATCTACGTGAACATGTTCGCGGTCTTCAAGCGCCGCCTGCACGTCCTCGTGCTGTTCGCCCTGTTCAACCCGTTCTACTGGATCCTGCACAGCATCGCCGCCGTCAAGGCGCTCGGCCAGCTGTTCACCCGTCCCTACTTCTGGGAGAAGACCGTCCATGGCCTCACCCGACACGGCGCCCCGGGCTGAGCCCCGGGCCCCGTGGGGGCTCCGGGTCGCGGTCGTGGTGCTGGTGGCACTCCCGCTGGTCCTGGCGGCCGCGGGACTCGCGCAGGATGGCTGGCTGAGCGACACCCACGGCGCGTTCCTCCACCGGGTCCGCTTCGCCCTCGAGCGCGGCCGCCTGGAGCTGCTCGGCTTCGAGTACCCGCCGCTCCCGTTCCTGCTGCTCGTGCCGTGGCCCCACGTCGCGATGACGTGGCTGCTCGGGGGCCTCGCGGTGGCCGGGCTCGCCTGGCTGGTGCTCGACGAGTGCACTGACCGCCGCTCCATGCTGCCGCTGGTCCTCCTCGTCGCGGCACTCTGGACCCCGATCGGCCTCCACCTGGTCAGCGGCGACTTCAACGAGGCCCTCGGCCTCCTCGCGCTCTTCATCGGCTGGCGCCACTACCGGCGGTGGTGGTCCACCCGCCAGACGATCCACGGCCTCTACGCCGGCCTCTGGCTCGGCTTCGCGTTCTACACCTCGCCGATCGGCCTCGCGGTGGCATTGATCGCCGGGGCCGTGCTGCCGCTGGTCTTCCCGCGACTGCAGATCCCGCCGTTCGCCTCGCAGCTCTCCCTGCTGGTCTTCCCCGGTGCCGCGGCCGCCGCGACCTGGGCCTACCTGTCGTGGGTGTTCATCGGGCGCGTGGCGCTGCCCTTCTCGCCGTGGGAACCTGGCTCGCCCGACCTCTGGACGATCCTCATCTGGACCATCCCGTTCCTCGCCGTGGCGGCGGTGGTCCTGAGTCGACCCCGGGCCACGACGGCGGGCATCCTGCTTCCGCTGATCCTGCTGGTCGGCGCCGGGCGGATCGGCTGGCACTATTCGCTGGCCTTCGCGGTGCTCATGCTCACGCTGGTCGCGATCGTCGCGCTGCCGCGCGACCTCGATCGGCTCACGCGTGCCGTCCTCGGCGTCGTGGCCGTCGTGCAGGCGGTCGTCGCCTGGCGGGTGCTCCCGCTGCCCAGGCTCGCGGAGGAGGACCTCGCGGCCCGTGCCGTCGCCGCGGCGCTCGCGACCGCCCCGCCACGCAGCGTGCTGCTCGATGATCGCTACGCCGAGCGCCTGCTCAAGTGGTCGCCGTCGCTGGAACCGTACCTGCTCACCCGCGACACCGGATTCGAGCTGGCGGTCGCCCGTCCGGTGAGCGCGGTGCAGTACGTCCTCGCGACGCCGGACGGCGAGGGACTCACCCTCGATGCCGATGTCCATCCACCCCCGGGATTCATCCGGACCTGGAGCTGGGAGGGGTACACCCTCTGGCGCCGAGCCGACGTGCCGACCCCCTCCGTCCGGTTCGATGTCCTGGCCGGGAGACTGCCATGATCCGCCGACTCGCCCGCGTCACGGCCCTCGTGGCCGTCTGTCTCCTCCCCGCCACCGCCACCGCCCAGTGGACGGTGAAGCCCGGGGGATGGTTCATGTCGCACGGCTTCAACGTCGGGCGCTTTCCCGATCGCTTCTCCGCGGGGGAGGGGGCGACCCGGAACGAGCTGCGCAAGGTCGATTGGGGGATGTACTTCATCTACGGGCTCACGGAGGGGTTGAGCGTCGGGCTCGGGCAGGGCTTCGCCCACCTGGAGCAGCGGCTCACCACCGACACGCTGACCACCACCGGCTTCGGCTCGACCGGCTTCTTCGTCATGAAGCGGATCGCCCAGGGCCGCGGTGGCGTGCTCTCGATCCAGCCGCGGATCGACCTCCCGCTTCTCTTCGACACCGAGCAGCGCCCCGCCCTCGGCCCGATCGAGGCCGATGCCGAGCTGCGGCTCCTCTACGGCAACGGCTTCGGGATCGCCGGGACACGCGGCTTCCTCAGCGCGTCGGCCGGCCTGAGCACCGTCCGCGCCGGCAACGACGAGATCCGCTACGACCTGACGGTCGGGGTGAATGCCGGGCGTCGCGTGCTGCTGATGGGTCAGGCGTTCAACGTCGCGGCCCTCGCCGAGGGCGGCGGGATCGCCTACTCCGCCACCAAGCTCGGCGGCTCGGCGATGCTGCGGCTCAGCCCCGCCGTGGGGGTGCTCGCCGGCTACTACGGCGGCGTGAGCGGCAAGAACACCGCGCGGGAACGCACCTTCTCGATCGCCATCTGGCTGACCCACGATCCGCAGGAGCCGGTCATCCCGACGCCATGATCACGGCAGCCGGAGCGTGTCCCCGACGACGGTGAGGATGGCGCGACCGCGTGCCTCGCGACTCGACGGCCCGACCGTGAGCCGGAACGCGCCGGGTTCCACCACGCGCTGCAGGTCGGCATCGAGCAGGGCGAGGTCGTCGGGACCCAGCATCCAGGTCACCTCGCGCGACTGCCCCGGCGCGAGGGTCACCTTGGCGAAGCGCAGGAGACGCAGCACCGGCTGGGCCACCGACGCCAGCTCGTCGCGCAGGTAGAGCTGGACCACCTCCGACCCGGTCCGCGCACCGGTGTTGGTGATGGTCACCGCGACGCGCACCGAGTCACCCGGCCCCACGCTGTCCACCGGGAGCGTCAGCTCGCCGTACTCGAAGCTGGTGTACCCGAGCCCAAACCCGAACGGGAACGCCGGCCGACCGCTCAAGTCGAGATAGTCATCGCCACGGCCGGTCGGCTTGTGACCGTAGAAGAGCGGCAACTGCCCCTCGTCGCGCGGGAACGTGATCGGCAACCGACCACTCGGCTCCAGGTCGCCGCGCAGCACGTCGGCGAGCGCCGCGCCGCCCTGCTCCCCGGGATACCACGCCATCAGCACCGCGGCGACGTCGTCGCCCCACTCGTCGAGCGTGAACGGCGCCCCGCCCACCACCACCACGATCACCGGCGTCCCGGTCGCCGCAACCCGGCGAATCAGCTCCGGCTGTCGCCCCGGCAAGGCGAGCGAGGCCCGATCGCGAAACTCGCCCTCCTCGAGCCCCGCCACCACGATCGCGAGATCACTCCCACGCGCCGCCTCGACCGCCTCGGCGATCGCCCGCTCCTGCGCCGCCGGCTCGTCGCCCTGCCACGCCAACCGGATGCGCCCGTTGCCGGTGGTCTCGCGGAATTCGAGCCGGACCTTGTGGACGGTTCCTGCCGGAAGGGCTGTCCCGACCGGATGCAACCCGTGGGACACCTGCGCCCAGCGGTCGAGCACGAGCACATCGTCGATCCAGAGCCGGAAGCCGTCGTCGCCCTCGACCGCGAGGCGACGGGGCCCGTCCGCAGGAACCACGACCTCACCGACCCAGCGTACGGCATACCAGTCGATCGGGAGCCCCGGCGCCGGCGGGACGAAGGTCCAGTGGAAGTCGACCTGGGGATCGGCACGGGTGGCGGTCGGTTGACCAGAGATCTCGGGCGAAGCGAAGTAGGCCCCGGTGAGCGCGAACATCGCGCGGCCGCCATCAGTCGTGCCCAGGGCGGATGCCGGGATGGTTGGCCAAGCGTCGTCGAGCCGACCCGGACCGGCCGCGAAGGTGATCTCGCGATCCGGGAGTCGCGCCCGCAACGCGTCGAGGAACGCCACCGGCGCGACACCCGGCCCGCTGTAGCCGCCGAGTCGCGGGGTCGCGGCGTCTGGCCCGATCACCGCAATCCGCCGTGGTAGCTCGACCAGCGGCAGGATCCCGCGCGGATTGGTCAGCAGCACCATCCCCGCCGCGGCCGCCTCGCGCGCCAGCGCCAGGTGCTCGGCGCGACCGTTCCACGCCGCCGCGCTGTCGGGATCGGCATACGGCTGCTCGAACAGGCCCAGCCGGAACTTGGTGCGGAGCACCCGCGCCACCGCCCGGTCGATCAGCGCATCGGGCACGCTGCCGTCGGTGAACGTGCGCAACCACGGCCGATGCTGCTCCCACGAGGATTGGAACACCACGTCGAGGCCGGCGGCGAGCGCGCGGCGCGCCGAGGTGGCGACCGACGCCTCGGTCCGGTGGAGGACCGTGGCGCCGGCGGTGGCGGCCGCGTCGGAGATCACGATCCCGTCGAACCCCCACCGGTCCCGCAGCACCTCGGTGAGCAGGTAGCCATTCTGCGAGGCCGGCAGGCCATCGACCGAGTTGTAGGCGCTCATCACCGACCGGGCCCCGCCCCGATGGATCGCGGCCTCGAACGGCGGGAACCAGACCTCGCGGAGCTGGCGCTCGCTCACCTCGATCGGCCACGAGTCGCGCCCCCCGTCGCCGACGTTGGCGACGAAGTGCTTCGGCGTGGTCACCACCCCCGCGCGCTCGAATGGCGAGACGAACGCCACGCCCATCGCCGCGGCGAGCACCGGGTCCTCGCCGTAGCTCTCCTCGGTGCGACCCCAGCGGGCATCCCGGCTGAGGTTCACCACCGGCGAGAGCACCTGCCGGATGCCGCGACTCCGCGTCTCCCGGGTGATCGCCCCGGCAACGCGGCCGACCAGCGCGGTGTCCCAGGTCGCGGCAAGGGCGATCGACTGCGGGAACGCCGTCGCGCCGGGTCGCATCAGGCCGTGAAGCGCCTCGTCGAACGGCAGGAACGGGATCCCGAGCCGGGTGCTGTCGACGAAGTAGTGCTGGATCGCGTTGAGCCGGGCCGCGTGGGCGGCCGCGGCATCGGCGGACGAGTCCGTCGCGACGACCTGGAGGCCGAAGACCCCGGCCCGGTAGTCGTGGGACGGATCGTGGCGGTCGCCGGGCAGCATGAACAGCTGCCAGAACTTCTCGGTCGGCGTCATCCGACCGAGCAGGTCGGCCACCCGTGCCTCGACCGGCGCGGTGGCGTCGCGATACGGGGCCCCAACGACCTGCGCGCCGCCCACCGCGGGAGCGGCGAGCAGCGCGCAGGCGAGGCCGAGCGTCCGGCGGGTCATCCGACCGGCGTCAGCTGGCCATCTTGAGCGGCTGCATCACCAGGTTCTCGATGAAGAACTCCATCATGCGCTGGCCGTTGAGGCCGGAGTGCCCGGCATCCGGGCCCACCTGCACGTCGAAGCTCTTGCCGGCCTGCTGCAGCGACTTGATGAGCTGCATCATGTTCGACGGGTGCACGTTGTCGTCGGCCGTGCCGTAGTAGAGCATCAGGCGGCCATCGAGGTCCTTGGCGTACTTCATCGCGTCGCCGTGCTCGTAGCCGGCCTTGTTCCCCTGCGGCGTCCACATGTAGCGCTCGGTGTAGATCGTGTCGTAGTGGTACCACGACGTCACGGGCGACGAGGCCGACGCGGCCGCGAACGCCTCCGGATGCCGGAGCAGCGCCAGCGCCGAGGCGTAGCCGCCGTACGAGGTCCCGAAGATCCCCACCCGCTCGCCGTCCACGTAGGGACGCTTGGCCAGCGTGAGCGAGGCCGCCGCCATGTCATCGATCTCGGGCCCACCGAGGTTCTGGTAGATCGCATCGAGGAATCGCTTGCCGCGACCGGCCGCGCTGCGGGTGTCCAGCGTCACGACCAGGAAGCCGTACTCGGTCATCGGGTTCGGGGTCGTGTACCGCTCGCTCGCCCCGTTGGTCGCCGGGCCACCGTACACCGAGAAGAGCACCGGGTACTTCCGGTTCGGGTCGAAGTTCGACGGGAAGTGCAGCATCCCGTGGAGTTCGGTCTCGCCGTCGGCCGAGGTGTAGGTGAACAGCTCGACCGGGCGCACCCCGAGCGCCCGCGCCTCCGAATCGTCACTCTCGGCGAGCGTGGCGAGGACCCGGCCGTTCTGGTCGAGCAGGCGGGTGACCGGCGGCGTGTCGTGGGTCTGGGCGACATCGAGGATGTGCTTGCCGTCCGGGGCGATCGTGACCGTGTGCAGGAACGCCGG
>ERZ795053.972-NODE-972-length-36574-cov-7.648512_pt1 | contig 36574 bp, 36 predicted proteins | sample MGYA00375137_ERZ795053 | MGnify/ENA primary metagenome ERZ795053 (study PRJEB30182, sample SAMN05720284) | activated sludge metagenome | isolation source: Anaerobic digester | place: Hong Kong | collected 2014-12-17 ...
GGATATCCCGATACACGCCGGCCATGGACCCAACAAGATAGCCAGCAGTACTGCTCCGACGGCATGGGCAGAGCTCCCTCCGGGAATGGGCAGATTAAACATCATAATGGTAAAGCAAAAGGCTGCACCGATCGCCAATACAGGTACTTCTCTTTTTTTAAGATCTGATTGTACTTTTTTGATAGCCGCCCCCCAAATCGGGACCATAAGCGCCACGAAAGGAACAGCTGTCTGGGGACTTAAATAACCATCCGGAATATGCATTTGTTACCCTCCTCAATTTATTTGTTATGACAGATCAGTGATCTTCATCTCTCAAAATAAAAAGAAGGTATCGACCGATTCTGCGGTTTATACCTTCATGATATTTTTATTTGTATGAAATTAGAAGAACCCTGGTCATCAACAAAGCACTTTCATAGCGCCATTATATAGACTGCTATTCGCCATTAATCAATTTTTTCCTGCCAATCTGAAAAAGAATAATACGGCTGTCAGCAAGTATTAAAAACTCTTTACCAGCGTAAACGTACTGCTGATACCCTGCGCCGCTACGGAAAACAAATAATTGCCCCGTCCGCTCAAAAATACTTTGCACTTTCCTTCTTCGTTGGTAGTCAAACGATGCGGATAATCTTTGCTGCGGGTACTGGCATAAGTCACTTTGACTTCGGCTCCCACCAGTAGCTGGCCATTTTGCATAACCTGGATCTCATAACTCTCCCCCATACGAGCATGGCTATAGTCGGTGGGGATGATTTCCAGCGGCAGCCCCAACGGTTGCAAACCGTGATGGTGGTGATGTCCTATTTCCATTACCACTTTGGCATAAAGCTCCCGTGTCCCCTGCTCATGCACATAGATCTGCAAAAGACCATCAGCCTCCTGACCCAGGTTTATTTCCTTGTTGCCATGATGATCATGCACATGAACCTGGCTGACATTGCCTTCATTGACAGCAAACGCCTCCAAGGCTGAATACGCCGCGCCGGCATCCGCTTTCATATTGTAGCCTTTGGACAGCTTCAAAACCACTTCCTCGCCGGCATGAAAATGACCGTGATCGGTATCCGGTTCCAGCCAGATTTCCGGATGGCGATCAACCACTTCCGGCTTGTCGATCTCCTCCAGGATGATGCGATGATGCACCAGTTCCATTTCCTTGATTCGTGCTCTGACCACCTTGCGTTCCCCAAAAATACTCTCCATAAAGATATTGCCATCTTCCGCCGGAATAATCCGGTCTACGCTTTCCATAAGTAATTCCTTGTGACCGGCGCGATCAAGATAGACGTTTGATTCACACATTGATGGAAGCCTCCTTTGCCTGCAAACAATCTGGACATACATAGCCTTGCGGTCCTGTAACTGTTTTGCTGTCCATAACCCCTTCGCCACATATTGCGCATTGCACCGTGGCATGGATCTGCGCCTTTTCCGGGAAGTCGAGTTCCACGTCCTGCCAATTGAAGAGTTCTGCAAAGGGTGCACTCATGGTCTGCTCAAAAATACACGCCAGCAACTCTTCTCTTTCCGCTTCTTCTTCCTCCGTCAGGTGTCCCTTGCTGTTTAACTGGCGATAACGAATAGATTCCGGACTTTTTTGCTCACGATAAACTTGAGCAATGCGAACCGCACTGTTTTTCTCCCGACTGGCAATCGTATATACATTTTTGCCGTAATCTTTGAAAATTAAATTGCCTTTGCCGAACGTACAGCCTAAAATGGACTGAATGGCATCCACTCCGCAGGAATTGGTCTCAACAATCGCCAGCAGTTCCTCGTCAATATCCTGGTTTACACCCAAATGCTTCTGCGCAAATTCAGCCACGCGTACGCCCATTAACAAGCCGGGACAAATATGACCGTGAAACTGAATCGCTCTCTCCAGCGGAGGCAGATCTTTGCACATAGTTTCCCCACCTTTCCATGATTATAGTGATCCATGTCATGTTCTGCAGAGCAATTCCATTTGTCTGCCAAACTCCTGCACCTGCTCAATGAGATGATCCACCTGGATTGGCAGCGGTTCTCCTGCTGCCCCGGATATTCTTATTCCCGAACGGTTCAGCGGGATCAATATTTTCACTGCCTCCGCTGAAGCAATGGCTTCTGCCATGGGCGGACTAAGCTCGCCGGCAAAGGCATTGGCTGCGAGAATTGCCACCGAGCCAACGATGCAATCCACCTTGCGCACGTTGTAGATAACGGCATTCTCTCCGCTAGCCCCTTCATTGGCACCCGCTTTGAGCATGGCCGAACTGGCTACCGCATTGGTGCCCAGACCAATAATCTTTACAGATGCACCCAGCTCTTGCCGCAGTTTTTCCACGATGAGCCTGCCAATACCGCCCCCTTGGCCATCCACGACCGCAATATTCACAGCCTGGCCTCCTTTTCTTTTTGAAACATTATAGCATAATTCAAAAATTGTGCTCGTTAGTTTTCAGGGATTTTCCTCCCTCTTTCTCAGTCTTTCTCAGTACCGGTTCTTTCTTGGCTCGGATTGCTCTTCTGAAGCCAATTCTCCAAAAAAAAGCAAGGGACTGATTTCCCTTGCTGCAAAATATCCGGTAATTTTTTAATGATCCACTCCGATCATAATACTGGAGGCCTTGATAACTGCATAGGCTTCCTTGCCGACTTCCAGGCCGAGGCCTGCAGCAGACTCCTTGGTAATGACTGAGACAATGGTTTCTCCTCCGGCAAGCTGAAGATGCACTTCCGTATTCACCGCACCGGGTACGATTTTAACAACCTTGCCTTTAAAATTGTTGCGGGCACTCAAACGCATGTCCAATTCCTCCTTTTGTTAAAATGTTTGGCCAGCATAATGGCCTATTTGTTTACATTTCTATCATACCATATGATCTCGTCTGATCTCGTTATCCGGAGTCCCCTTTACTCATTATGAATCGTCCCATTTTCTGATGACTTGAACCCTTACCCGGGTCATTAATCCAGTCACCGCCGCAGCAGCGGCAATCAGCGGCCAAATCACAGCAATCACACCGCCTACGGCTACGCCGGCGGTAAGCGGTACTTCCAGCAACTTGTCACCATTCTCCTTGCGAATAATCAAGCGGCGAACGTTGCCTTCCTGAACGAGTTCTCTGATGCGCTCGCATAAGCCATCCACTGCCAGTTCAATCTCCTCAACAAAATACGTTCCTTTATCTTTCCATCCCATCCAGACACCCTCCCGTATTTAGAGTTGTTTTCATTTTTCCCTTATATCTATAGATTATTAATAAACTGGCCGTTTTGGTTACTGTTGCAATGAAATGTGGAAGAATTTTGATAAGCAAAGCTGATGTCAATAGGGCAAAGAAGCGGTCCTGATGGCAGCACCCTAGTCCCCGACGGTTCCAACCTGCCCAGGCCCTTTAATTACCTAATGTAAATCAGAAATTCAGGACTCTTCCAGCGTGCAGAAGTTTTTCAGTGATGGTGTACATATTGGTCACTGTTCCCACCGCCAGTTTATTGTTGACATTGTAAAAATCAAGACAGGTTCCGCAGGAAAGAATCTCCGTTCCATGCTCGGCCAGAACCTGCAGGTGTTCAATTAATTCAGATCCTGCCGTGGTGAGGAGAACCCCGCTGTTCATAAAAATAACACTCTTGATCTCGCCTTCCAACTGGGTCAGGGTGTATAAGAAGCTTTTCATCAATATTCCCCCCAGTTTGTTATCTCCCTGACCCAACACATTGCTGTTGATGAGGATTACTGTGTCACCTTCCAGCGTTTCTTTTTCATTCTTGCCCTGTAGTCCTTCCTCCTTGAAAATACTGATATAGTACTGGCCTTCCTTTTCATCGACAACACTTCCCAATTGCAGCGTTTTAACCATCCGTGCTACGTTTTCCAGGGCGGTCGGGTTGTCAACGATCGTCAGGACTTCCTTTACCTCTTCCCGTTCCAGCGCCTTTTTGGTCAGAACCACCGGTTGTGGACAGCTTAGCCCGCGGGCATCGACGATTTCTCTCATGTGTAGACTCAACTCCTCTGTTGGTTAGCTCCAGCATTAACAATCGTATCTTACCAAGCCTTATTTTATCATATGTATTTAATATCATAGCTATTAAAGTGAGTTATATAACCAGTCTGCCGGCGCGTTATAAAAAATGCCCCCTGAATGAGCACACTAAAAAAGCACCCCGTGGTTGATACCGGGGTGCCTGGTAGCGGGAACCTCGTTTAGTCTTCGTAGAGTTTGTCAATCAGCGGTTTGTACTTCTGATCGATAAATTTTCGTTTCAGCTTCAACGTCGGAGTCAGTTCTCCGGCCTCCTGGGTAAGTTCCTGGGGAAGCAGCCCAAATTTCTTGATTTTTTCCACCTGCCCGAGGCTCTTGGTTTTATCCGCAATTAGCTTTTCATATAGTTTATAGATGGCAGGATTTTGAATAATCTGTTCCGGTGATGTATACTCAATATTATTCTTTTTACAATAATCTTCCAGGATAAGGAAGTTTGGTACCACCAATGCGGAAAGGAATTTCCGATTTTCTCCGATGCAAACAAATTGTGAGATCATAACTTCATTGCCCAGCAGCGATTCGATCTGCTGCGGGGAAATGTTTTTGCCGCCGGCGGTGATGATGAGTTCCTTGATACGGTCAGTAATTTTAATATAGCCTAGTTTTTCGCCATTCTTTTCTACAAAATGCAATTCACCTACATCCTGGGTCTTGAACCATCCGTCCTCAGTAAATATTTCTTTGGTCGCTTCAGGATTTTTGTAATACTCGGTCATGGACATGCCGCCTTTGAGCTGCACTTCCCCTTCATCGGAGATCCGCGCCTGGCACATGGACAGCAACACGCCGCAATAACCGGGAATGGCATTGTCCCTGAACCCGACGCAAACCGGGAAAAACTCGGTTAATCCAAAGCCCATGGCTATATTGATACCGATTGCCTGGAAGAATTCATTTACATCGGGAGCAAAAGCAGAACCGCCGATATGATAGATATTGCAATGATCCGCTCCCAACATGGTGCGAATCTTGCTGAAGACCAATTTGTCAGCAATTTTATATTTAAATCCGTAGTGGTTGCTGCGATAAGCTTCAATGCCTACGCCTTTTGACCATTCAAACATTTTGTACTTCGCACCGCCGGCGCTTTTCATACCGGCATGGATGGTGCCGTAAACTTTGTCCCAGATCCTCGGCACACTGGTCATGAACTGCGGTTTATAATGAACCATATATTCCATAAAATCAGCCGGGTTGGGACAATAACCTATTTTCACCCCAATGCTCATACATCCGTAGGACCAGAGTCTTTCAAAGATATGGGAAAGCGGCAAAATGCAAAGCGAGGTATAATCGGGTCCGGCTTCAGGATAGCGCAATGAAGGAAATATGCCGGTCAGGAAAGTTCTGTGGGTATGAACAGCACCTTTGGGGTTCCCGGTGGTTCCTGAAGTATAGATGATGGTAACTTTATCATCGGGGTGAACATTGTTGAGACGATCATCAAATTCCTTATCATTTTTTAATTTTTTACCCTTTTCAATAAGCTTGCTAAGATACTCGCTCTTTTCGCCGGATATTTTGATATTGTCCTGCATGGCGACGATAAATTGCAGGTATTGGTTATTGGCGATAATCTTGTCAGCCCGGTCATACTGATCCTGATCGCCGACAAATACCACCTTGACTTCCGCATCATTAATAATATATTCGGCTTCTTCCTTGGAGTTGGTCGCATAAATCGGTACAGATACCGCTCTGGTTGCCAGAATACCAAGATCTGATATTGCCCATTCAGAGCAATTGCGTGCAAAAACTGAACACATATCCCCAGGCTGTATGCCCTTATCAATCAACGCTTTAGCCAATGCCGTGATTCGCTCACCAAATTCTGTCCAGGTCAGTGATTCCCATTCACCTTTGACATTTTTCTGCATAAGTATGACTTTGTCTTTGAAAATCTTGGCATTCTTCAGCATCATAAAAGCCAGGGTCTTGTTCTCTGCCAAATACTTTTCGAATTCCTTGTCCCAGTTGATGTCGTTATCACGCCAGATCGGTAAATTTTGTGTCAATTTGTGCATGCAAGCTCCTCCTTATAATTTTATATGACTATAATTATTATCCTTCGTAATATCCGAAGCGTCAACATATTAATTTGATTTATAAGCGCATTGTTGCCGTTTTTTTGGCAGCCTTAATAAAATTTCAAATTAATTTAGCAATCATAGATCCCCACAACATTATCAAATAATGTCTTACATAATTTTTTAAAAAAAGAAGGAATTATTTAGTTTCATTGCGAATAATAATCTGGTATACTGGTCAGACCACCAGAACATCGAGTCAGTTGGCAACACAGCCAGTTGACAAAACCCGTCTTCGAGGAAAACATTACCGTCTGATGAGCTTGGATTGGTCAAGTTGCAGATAATATGTGCCTCAAAGGATCCAGGGAAGAATGGAGGAACAAAATATGTTGGAACTTAGAATTAACGGTTTTGGCGGACAGGGTTCCGTTACCCTGGCTCATCTGCTGGCCCAGGCCGCACTGGAAAACGGTGAGCAAGGGCAGGCACTGCCTTGTTTCGGGGTCGAACGCCGCGGTGCACCGGTACGGGCAGCGGTGCGTATGTCTCCTACCACAATTTTTGCCCACAGTCAATGTGAACTGCCTGATTATGTGGTGGTTATGAGTGAAAAACTCACCGATGCCGCAATCAGCGAAGGGATTACTGAGATTGGTTCGGTAATCATCAATACGCCCAGTAAAATCGCCGTCAAACAACATGACACCTGGCATGTTGATGCCGATGGCATCGCATGTGAAGCCGGGCTTTTCTCCGCTGACGGGCCCATGATCAATATCCCTCTGTTTGGTGCGGTTTGCCGGGTGCTGAACATTCCGCAGCAAGTTATGGAACAAACGCTGCTGAACAAATGGCCGGGCAAAAACGGCGAGCGCAACCTGGCTCCCGCCAACAAGGCCTATAACTCGGTAATGAAAGTTAGTGCTGCATTAAGCGCTTAATATTTGGATTGACGAAAGGAATGGAATAAATGAAGTCCGTCACGAAAGACTACCGGCCGATTTCCTGGCCAATGCAAGGAGCTGGAGGTGACACCGGTTCCTGGCGGGTGCACCGGCCGGTTGTTGATATGCAAAAATGCACCAAATGTCAGCTATGCTGGATATATTGTCCGGAAGCAGTCATTGACCGTCAAGAAATTATCATCGACTACCGCTACTGCAAAGGATGCGGTGTCTGTGCCCTGGAATGTCCCACGGGCGCAATTCGTATGGAAAAGGAGGAGTAACCGTATGAAACCAGCGCAAGTTACAATGGAAACCGGTAATTATGCTGCCGCTCTGGCTGTAAAAAGCGCACGTGTAGATGTCGTGCCCGGCTATCCGATTACTCCTCAGACCAGTATTATGGAAGCGTTGTCTGCCATGGTTGAAAAAGGCGAGTTGAATGCCCGATTCATCCCGGTAGAAGGTGAACACAGCGCCATGGCGGCGGCTGTCGCAGCTTCTGCTGCCGGTGCCCGCGTTTTCACGGCCACTTCAGCCAATGGCTTGCTATATATGCACGAAGTTCTACATATGGCCTCCGGAGGACGTTTGCCGGTGGTGATGTGCAACGTGAACCGTGGTATTTTTGCTCCCTGGACTTTGTGGGCAGATCATCAAGATTCCATGGCGCAGCGTGACACCGGTTGGATCCAATATCACTGTTCATCCAACCAAGAAGTATTCAACACCATTTTACAGGCTTTTCGGGTGGCTGAACAAATCAACATCCCAGTGATGGTCAACTTTGACGGTTTTGCTATCTCCCATTGTCTGATGCCTCTTACCGTCCCTCCCCAGGAGGATATCGACCGTTTCCTGCCTCCGCACCAGCCGGAATGGCGGCTTGACCCCAATCATCCCTCTTCCTTCAGCAATGTGACCAATGCGCCTGAATATGCTCCATACCGCCAGATGCTGTCCGAGGATGTCATGGCCTGTCTGCCCCTGGTCAAACAATCGGCAGAAGAATATCGTGCTATCACTGGCATGTGGGATGGCGATACGATTGACACCTATCGGCTGGAAGATGCCGAGGTGGTTGCTTTTGCAATCAACAGCATGGCAGCGGAATTAAGGCTCTCCGTTGACATTCTTCGTGAACAGGGTATCAAAGCCGGCCTTTTAAGGCCACGCCTGTTTTTACCCTTCCCGGCCGAGGATATTATCAACGTCCTGCCGCAAAATGCACAGGTGATGGTACTGGATCGCAATTATAACTTCGGCCATCCCGGCGGTATTCTGGCAGCGGAATTAAAAAGCGTACTCTTTGGCCGACGCAATGATATCACCGTCAAAAACCGGGTAATAGGTATCGGGGGCATTGATCTGACCCGCCGTTTTATGGCCGACGAGATCCTGTCCATGCTGGAAGAATAGCAGCAAGGACCACGAAAGGAATGGATGGAATATGACTACCAGTATAAAAAAATTGCCGGATACAGAACAAGTATTAAGCGGCAACGGGGCTTGCGGCGGATGCCCTGCCACGATGGCGCTGCGTATTGTGGGAAAGGCTTTGGGCCCCAATGCCATCATGTTGTTGACCCCTTCCTGCTCGGTCGCCAGTATGGGCATGACACCTAAACTGGGTTACAACTGGCCATGCATAAATATTTGTTTTGCAACCGCCGGTTCCTCGGCCTCAGGTATAACCCATGCACTGGAAATAATGAAAGAAAAAGGCCGCCTGCAAGGCGAGCTGCCTACCGTATTCAGTTGGGTAGGAGACGGCGGGACATATGACATAGGCTTTCAGGCACTTTCTGCAGCTGCAGAACGCAATGACAATATCATTCACTTTTGCTATAACAACGAAGCGTACAGCAATACCGGCGTACAGCGCAGCGGTGCAACGCCGCGCGGCAGTTACACCACCACTACGCCGGGCGGCAAGCGTCAGCCCAAGAAGAATATGGCCTTACTGATGCTGGAACATAACATTCCTTATGTAGCTACCGCTACTGTAGCCTACCCCGGCGATTTGTATGACAAGGTGGTTAAAGCCAAAAGCATCCCTGGCATGAAATATATTGAAATTCTGGCCCCCTGCTATTTGGGATGGCAGTTTGACATGCCGGAAACCGTACAGATGAGTCGTATGGCAGTCAACAGCGGCGCATGGCTGTTATGGGAAGCAGAGAATGGCCAAGTCAATTTCAACAGCCCTAGTACCAATATCATCAGCGGAAAAAAAGAACCCGCGCCGGTGAATGAATATCTGAAAAAGCAAGGTCGCTTCAATCGCCTGCTTAAAGGGCCTGACGCTGCCCAACGCATCGCAGAGATTCAAGCCGACATCGATCGCGAAATCGCATTTATGCGTGAACGTTCCAAGATCACGATCTAGTCTTGATGGGTTTGTCTGTACAAAGGCGAGCTGGCAATCACAGTGCTTTCATTTAGCCTTGCATGGTCATGACCACCTGCGCTCACCAGGATATACATGTCATTCCCACAATGGTATAATACCGGAAGGACAGGAATGCGTCCTGCAGTTCGTCTGCAAAAGCAAAATTCCTACCCGAGCAGAAAAGCAGGTGGTATTTTGATCTTCCAACCTATTAAAACCAAGAAGATTTGGGAAGAAATTGTAGAACAATTAAAAGCCATGATTACCAATGGCGAGCTTAAACCGGGGGATAAATTACCCTCCGAACGCGATCTGGCTGAATCATTAAATGTCAGCCGGGCCTCTGTCCGGGAAGCCCTCACAACACTTGAAGCGTTCGGCATTCTGGAAATCAAACCGGGTGAGGGAACCTTCATCAGGCAGACCAGCGATGCAGAAACTTTTGCCCCGCTGACGTTGTTATTGACGGTGGAAGGCAATCCGGAAGTGCAAATGATGGAAGTCAGAAGGGTGCTGGAAACTGAAATGGCAGCGCTGGCAGCCCAAAGAGCAACTGCGGATAACCTGGATCGAATTGAAGAATCCTTGTGTTCGATGAAAGCAGCTAAAAACACCCGCACTGCAGTAGATGCAGATTTGCGTTTTCATTTCGCGATTGCGGAAGCAACCCAGAATACCATCTTGCTGCGACTGATGAATACGATTGCGGATTTAATGCATCATTCCCTGCGCTCCAATCGGGAGAAACTCTATTCCGACCCTCCTACGGGTCAGCGGATTCTCAGGGAACATGATGCCATTTTTCAAGCCATTCGCAATCACGACCCGCAAGTTGCCAGAAACGCTATGCTGGAACACATTAACAATATTGAAAAAGGGATTGCGGAAGCGAATAAATAAGTATGAAACGGGGCCGGCATTGTATGTCAGCCCCGTTGCCATTGATTCATTTTCCCGTCTAGCTGCAGATGAGTCACTTTTACATTTCATACCCGGTTCTGTATCCATGTCCATTCCAAACTGTTCCCTGTCAATTCCCCCGCGGGCCAAATAAACTGTTCTTCCAGCCATGTGCCTTCAGTGATGGGCTGAGGTGAGATTATTCCGCAGCATCGAAGAATACCAGAAAGGTATAATCGGCCCCAGCGTCCGAACCGTTGCCAAGAGCAACATTCACATCCTGCAACAAGACGTATAGTTTGGCCCCGTTATGCTCTTTTATCAGCGTCATCTCCGACGAACTAAGCGAGCCTTTGGACGATTCGGTGATACCCTGCAAAGACTGGGCAAAATCGTACAGACCCGTCGCCACCATTTCCTTGCCCTGCGCATCTTGCACCGCCACAATGGTTTCCTGCGGCGAAACCCGGTTCACCATCAGTTGATACTTTACCTGATCAACCGTAAAATAAACCGGCTTTATCTCATTTTTTCCCTGCCCCCGATAGGAATGACCATTGTACATGATGTCGTAGCCCTTGATGGCAATGGGATCGTCCATATTGAGATGGGCATAAAAATATTTATCTTCACCTGGATATCCCGGATAAGCCGTTTCAAAACCAAAGGTTTTAAGCATGTCTTTGTTTGTATTAAAATCAGCCGGCAGCCAATCAATCTCCGCAGTATACTTGCGGTTCTGCAGGTAATTGAGAATACTGGTAGCTTCAATTCTCAATTCCATTGGAACGTCTGCCTGGGGCTTGAGCTGCCCGTCAACCAGAATGCCCTGGGTTTGCAGCATTTTTTCCAAACGGCTGGTCTGACTGACCCGGGATACGGTAAAAGCGTCGATTGGCGGCACTATTGACAAAATCGCAAAGGCGGCTGCCAAGACCACAATCAGGCCGTTTCTGCTTTTTGGTTTAGAACTCAGGAAAACCGCTATGACAATGGCAAAGATGCCGAATAAAGCAACGTAATAGCGGGACTCAGTAATGCCAAATGCCTGCACCCGAATCCCAACCGAAACCAATTGCATAATGACCACCGGGATGAGCAACTTGGGAAATATCATGCGGTATAAAGATGTGGATCGATTTTCCAACCGCCCGGCCAGAATATAAATGATCAGACCGGCAGCTGAATAGGCAAGGACCATCGGGCCAAGCTGCCCGGCGGGCCAATGCAGGGTGATCAGGATTTTGAAAAAATAAGCAATTAGAACCATGGAAAAAACGGCGACCAAAGGAATGGCAATATAGGACACCAATATCTCCAAAATACGTGGATAATTGCTCTCCCCCTCGGCATACTCGCGATCATTCTGATCTTGTGAGTTAAAGCGGGGCAGCAAAGACAAATAGTAAAGCACCGCAAATAGAATCCAGATGAAGCTCATACTGTAAGCATATGCGCTCTCGTCAATATGAAACAGCAGAATGTCAACAGCCGCGATGATACTGGCGCAGCCGGCCGATAATACCGCTGAGTAGAGCACCGCAGTAAAGGCTGACTTGAAATGGATCAGCGCCAGGCTGTCAAAATCGAATCCCTCCTTGTAAGTCGGGATAAACAAAGCCAGACTGAACATGGCAAAGACCGCCACCAAAGTTCTAATCTGGACATCAAATTCAATGCTCGGCGATGCGCCCAAGCTTGCATAATAGACTCCTGCCAGCAAAGCTGCCCCAGTATATGTCAGCCATCTCAGCCGACCCAGACGTTCGAATCTCTCACAGCTGAACTGAACAGCAACACCCAAAAAAGCTCCCAGCAAACAAGTAAACAAAAGTTTCTGAATGAAGAGATCCGGATTCTTGTCCAGAGAAATCATATACCACACCAGACCGGTGGCAATGACCAAAGCAATAACCGTCAAGGGAAAACGAGATACCGCTTTTACAAGTCCTTGGACAATGCCTTTGATTGCCCCGAGCAAACGCTGCATAATCATATCCTCCTTTTTAAATCTTCCCGACTGGACAACCTATAACTGCAATTACGTTACCGTCGGCCAAAGGCTTACCAGGTCAGACACAAAAGCACTCCTTTTAAAACTATGCTATCAGTTTAAAGGAACCGGAAAGCAATCACAATCAACAATAAAAGACGAACCAAATTTTCTTTGATCCGTCTCTTCCTTGCCAAATAAACAATTATTCCCAACCATCTTGAACCATCCCCTCTTACCGGGTGACTGTCTTTATAGCTGAACGGTTGGTAGGCCTTATTGAATCATCCCCAGGGAGCGATAGGTGGCTTCATCCGCAATGCCGGTCGGCTCCAGTCCATGCCAGGCCTGATAATACTTCACTGCCAGTTCTGTCATATGACCAAAGCGTCCGTCGGCAGCATCGAAAACAATTCCTTTTTCCTTGAGCCGGCTCTGCAGATATACGACATTCTGGCCGCTGTTTTTGATTATTAAAGCGTGGCCGGAAAAATTCCGGGGAAAAATTTGACCGTTTTCCACGATCCTGACCCGGGTTCCAAGCGGGATCAGCGGGTAAAGCTCTTCGACATCACGGTTCCTCATGCGAATACAGCCATGCGACATGGAAGCACCTATGGAATAGGGTTTGTTGGTGCCATGAATTCCATAGATTCCCCAGGGTACATTCAGTCCCATCCAGCGGGTGCCAAAGCCGTTGCCCCAGTTGACCCCCTTGTGTACCACTTTCCATTCACCCAGCGGTGAAGGAGTGGAGGATTTGCCCACCCCTACCGGGTATTCCTTGATGATATCACCGTTTTGAAAAACCGTCAGACGGTGCTTGATTAAATCAATTTCGACGCTTGCCTTCTGCGGTTGTTCCTGACTGGTCAAACAGGGTTGACTGCCTCCATCGTACATTAAATTCTCCCAAACGAGTTGGGTGACCACTCCGTTCGCCTGCAGGCGATGGGCGGTTTGAAACATCATAACAGCCTCCGCAGTTTTTTCATCATACTGACCGCTGGGGATTATTTCATAGCCAAGTTCCCGCAAGCGGGCCTGAACCATCCAAATCGCTTCGCCTTCCAGCCTCGGTTGCCCGCAATACAAAACCGGAAAATCCGTTCGGTCAACGCGGATCCTCTCTGTTTTCATCGGTTCAGCATTCTGTTCAGCCTGGACGGCAGAAGTCATGAAAAAACAACAACCCAGCAACCACAGGCAAAGAAAAAGAACATATCTACGTATCACAGATCTACCCCCTAAAAATGTTCTCTGTTAGTAGATATATTCCCCGAAAACGAAAAAAAGCATAGCAAGTGAATAAAAATATTATTGCTCTGTTCGCAACTGATTCATCTTCAGCACATAGGCACGGGCGGTTGGGGTTGCGGCACATCCCCCCCGGGCTGTTTCCCGCAGATCCGGGGACATCATTCTTCCTACCCGGGACATCGCCTCCACCACCTCATCAAAAGGAATATAGCTGGTGATCCCGGCCAGCGCCATATCAGCACAGAGTACGGCATGGGCAGTGCCAATGGCGTTGCGTTTGGAGCAGGGTACCTCCACCAGACCGGCCACCGGATCACATACCAAGCCCAGCAGACCTTTCAATGCCATCGCAGCTGCATCCACGGACATTTCTGCCGTTCCACCTGCCAAATAGACTACCGCTGCCGCCGCCATGGCTGCTGCCGAGCCGCATTCCGCCTGGCATCCTCCTTCTGCCCCTGAAAGCGTCGCCTGACTGGCAATGATCTTGCCGATCGCCGCTCCCACCAGCAAAGCTTGTACCGCCATTTCATCTCCGAGTTTCCTGTCTTCAATAAAAGCAGCAATCACTCCAGGCAGCGTCCCGCTGGCGCCTCCCGTCGGCGCGGCAATGATCTTGCCCATGGAAGCATTGACTTCGGTCACCGCCAGCGCATAGCTGGCCGCCTTGAGCACCGTCTGCCCGCTGAGACACCCTTTTTGCATTTGCTGCTGCAATTTATAGGCATTGCCGCCGATCAAGCCGCCCAAGGTCTTGCGGTCAGGCGCCAGTCCGTTTTTGATACTTTCCTGCATAACTTGATATAGTTCTTCCATCCTGGACCAGATGTATTCCCTGGCCTGGCCGGAAGCTTCCATTTCAGAACGAAGGGCGACTTCTGCAATACCAGCCTTTTCCCTCTCGCACATGGCCAGCAATTCCTGGGCAGTTGAGAACTGATACATGCCATCCCTCCGTTTCCTATTCATCCAGGTCAACAAATATGACCCGATTTATTCCTTCAACTGCTTCCAGTTGCGCCAGGATCTCCGGTTCTACAGGTTGGTCGGTTTCAATTACCATCGAAGCTTCACCGGCCCGATACTGACGAAAAACTTTGAGAAAAGCGATATTGACCCCGTATTGTGACAAGATTGCGCTGACCTTGGCCACGACTCCCGGTTCGTCATGATGCCGGGTTATAAGGGTTGGGTATTCGCCGCTGAATTCCAGTGCCATGCCGTCAATCTCCTTGATCAGGATCTTCCCGCCGCCAATCGATGAACCGATGATACTGCAAGTCGTTTTCCCGTCATGGAATATGATTTTTACACTGTTGGGATGTTGTTCCCCCAGATCAATTTCAGCAAAAGAAAACGTTACTCCTTGTTGCTCCGCCAAGGCAAAAGAATCCCTGATCCTCTCATCACTGGCCTTAAAGCCCAGTACACCGCCCAGCAACGCCTTTTCAGTCCCATGGCCTTTGCCGGTATGAGCAAAGGATCCGTGCAAAAGTAACTCCACTTTTTGAAAACCATGCCCGCAAATGCGTCGGGCCATGTTCCCCAAGCGAGCTGCCCCGGCCGTATGTGAACTGGATGGCCCTATCATGACCGGCCCTACCACATCAAACAGACTTACCGCCATGCCCGGCTCCCCCCATATACTCGTTCAACTCTCATCAACTCTGCTTCTGCCCGTACTTCTCAAAATGGACGAAATCCCCCAACGGTTTGCGAGGTGGTGCCTTGCCTTCTTTGGCCGGATAACCAACCGGGATGACCTCCACCGAACAAACCTCTTCCGGCAGACCCAGCCATTGATCAATTTCATGATGGTTTATATGCCCAACATGAACCGTACCCAATCCCATATCATAGGCAGCCAGACAAATGTTCTGACTGGCAATGCCGGTGTCAAACATAAACCAATCGCCCTTGTCCGTGGCAAAAACATGTTCAGCACCTTCTCCATGTTCATAACCAGCCACACCCAACCGGGCACAAACCACCAAAACGACGGGAGCCTGGACTACGCCTTTGCCAGCCGGATTCTTTTCTGACAGCATGCCTGCCAGCTGCTCTTTGCGAGCTTGGTCTTTTATAACCACCACTTCCCAGCACTGGGTATTGGCCCAGGAAGGTGACCAGCGAATCGCTTCCAACAGCTCCTGCAGTTGTTCGTCACTGACCGGCTGTTCTGTAAATTTGCGCATGCTGCGGCGCTCTTTTATACAATTTCTGGTTTCCAAACAAATTCCTCCTCACATAATTGAATGGGCCTGTTTAGCCTCATTATAGCACACCAACGAATCTCTGCCGTCAACAATTTGATAAATTTTTCCAATTTTATGACAACACGATCCTGCCTTGCGGGAAGAATTTTTCGTTAACCATTAGAAGCCAATAGGAATGTGCAGTTGGCTGCGCTGCAATCTGAGCAGCGAAACAATCCAACGTTTGTCCGGCTTTCTGTTCCAACTCCTCGTCCCCCGTCAGCCGGGCCAAATAGAGGAAATTCATCGCTGCGACTGCATTGGCAGAAGGCATCGCACCGTCATGGCCCTCCTTGGGACGTGTCAGCAGGGTCTCGGCATCATTCCCATAGAAAAACAATCCGCCAGCTTCCTGATCCCAGAAAAAGCGCAGCATATCCTGATTGAATTGTTGTGCCATGGCCAGATGGTTTTCATCCCTGCCGGTTTTATACAACTCCAGCAGACCCCAAATCAAATAGGCATAGTCTGCCGCATAAGCCAGATGCCCCGCCTGCCCCTCGCGATAGCTTGCCCATAGCCTGCCATCGTCACGACGCAGATGAGAATTGATAAAATCCACTGCCCGGCAGGCTGCCTGCCAATACCTGTCCTCTTTTAATATCCTTGCTCCTTGGGCAAGCGCCGCAATCATCAATCCATTCCATGCCGTCAGCACCTTGTCATCCTTTAGCGGTCGTGGTCTTTGCGCCCGGCAAGCCAGCATTAACTGCCTTTCTGCCTCCATCCCCAGACGCGCTTCATAATAATTGGCAGAGTGAATCAGATTGGGGATATTTTTGCCTTCAAAATTCCCTTTTGCACTAATATCGTAAGTCTGCGCCCATCGTTCGGCCTTTTGCCCTAAAATCTGCTCGACTTCATCTTTGCTCCACAGATAAAACCTGCCCTCTTCCCCTTCTGAATCCGCGTCCTCCGCCGAGAAAAACGCCCCTGCATCTCCAGTCATATCGCGCAGGACATAAGCAAAGATATCCCGGCTGACCGTAGCATAAAAGGCATGGTTGGTAAGCCGGTAGCACTCCAAATAAGCCATGGCAAGCAAAGCATTGTCATAAAGCATTTTTTCAAAATGCGGTACCAGCCAGACACGATCGGTAGAATAGCGAGCAAAACCAAATCCGACATGGTCATACATGCCGCCCCGATACATGCTTTGCAAAGTTTTTTCCGTCATCTGCAGGGCATGGTCTTCCTTCATGGTTTCATAATAGCGCAGCAAAAACAGCAGGTTATGCGGCGTTGGGAACTTGGGCGGCGGGCCGAACCCTCCCCACTGATTGTCAAAGCTTCGGGTAAATTGGTGATAGGCGGTGCTCAGCAAAGACAAATCAACCGTCTGTTTTTCACCCTTTTCCGGCTTCATGTCAATCAACTGACTGATCTGCTGCCCTGATTGCATTAATGCTTGCTTTTCTTCCCCCCACAAACGGGCAACCCGGGGCAACAATTCCAACAAACCCGGCATCCCTCCCCGACTCTCTTTGGGCAAATAGGTAGCCGCATAAAAAGGACGTTTTTCAGAATCCATAATGATGGTCAGCGGCCAGCCGCCATGACCGGTCAGGGTTTGACACACCATCATATAGATATAGTCAATATCGGGGCGTTCCTCCCGGTCAACCTTCACGGCAACAAAATGCCGGTTTAATAAATCGGCTACTGCCTGGTCTTCAAAAGATTCGTGCGCCATCACATGGCACCAGTGACAGGTAGAGTAACCAATAGAAAGGAATACCGGTTTGTTTTCCTGTTTGGCTTTAGTAAAAGCTGCTTCGCTCCAGGGAAACCAATCGACTGGATTATAGGCATGTTGCAGCAAATAAGGGCTTTTTTGCTCTATTAACCGATTCGATTGCTTAATTTTATGATCCAAATTCAAATCACCTATGTCATTTTTTCGTTTTCACATGTATAAATCGATCCTACCGTATATTATTGGTGATTTCCATCATAATTAACCTTCCATATCACAGATTATCATTCTGCCAACCCATCTTTTATCGAAGCCCTGATGCTCCCGGGTATTCTTCATTTCTTTCTTTTTCTCATTCGAGAGCCTGTTTCTTTATGCTAGCCATTCCGCTCTCTTCGCTGCCGGCTGAAAGAGATCAAAACTGTCTCTTCTGAAACATTTTCTTTAATTATATCAGGTAATTTATGGCTTTTACGGGTTTTTCATAGTTTTATAACCTTATTTTTGCATTATCCAAACGGGGATGGAAGTTCGCCCAATTACCATCATCACCGCATCAGCAACCAGTCTTTTTGCAATTTGGACAAGTCATTAATTACCACTGAATCCATTAACTTGGTTGTCTTATAATGTTGAAAAAGAAGACCGGGAAGCATTAAGGATTTTTCATTCATTTTAATCATTGAAAGGGTGATAGCTTGATTTTTCGCAGCAATTATAGGAAACTCGCAATATACATAATCACATTCTTCATACTCTTCTCTGCCCTGGCGATTCCCATAAAGGCAGAAGCAGCTTCTTCGGTAAAGGTAAAAAAACTAGCTTCCGGCACCAAATATGAAACCAAATTGTATGTAATTAAAAGCGGCAAGGCTGGTCCGGTAGTGTTGATCGTCGGCGGCGTACACGGCAATGAAATAGCTGGCTACAAAGCCGCCCTTAAAGTCTGTAATCTCCGCCCCAGCAGGGGCACATTGCTGGTTATCCCCAAAGCCAATGTGCTAGCCATTGCAGAGGAAAAAAGGGTGGCTAGCGGGCAGTTAGACCTTAACCGAGCCTTTCCCAGCACCAAAACCGGCCCGGCCCGCGGCATTTTGGCCAATTCAATTTTAAAAGTCATCAAAGATTACGATGTCGACTGGGTGATGGACATGCATGAGGGCTATGATTATGCCAGGAATCCTTCTACCGTTTCAGTAGGACAATCTCTTATATATTACCCCTCTTCATCGGTAAAAACCATCGGCAGTCGGATTGTTAAAACCTTGAATAAAAACATAAGTTTGCAACGCAAGGAATTCTCCCTGCTCAAACCCCCAGTCAAAGGAAGTATAAGCCGGGCTGCTGCAGTCACCGTAGGCGCCCGCAGCTTTATCTTTGAAACCTGTTCTCGGGAGAGTCTTGCAACCCGCATAAATCATCAACTAAAAGCTGCCAACATGTTGCTTGACTATCTGAATATGAAATGATACCTGGCGGAGGTTTGCTTATGCCGGCCTCCGCCCCGCTCCCCTCATTGTTCCTTTCGTTGGCTGCCTTTGCTTAAGAATTTGTCCTCACGCACCCTCCAATCTGTTATAATAGCAATGTTTATTTGTAAATTGGAGGAAACACCCGTGAAATATTGGGGAGCCCTATGTTTGGCCTTGGCAGCCTCGATCTGGGGCAGCATGTATGTCGCCAGCAAATATGTGCTTGATTATGTACCGCCTTTTACCCTGCTATGGTTGCGTTATGCGCTAGCCGGGATCGTTTTGACAATAATCCTGCTGGTAACGAAAAAACACAAAGTTGCCAGCCGGGATATCCTGTTACTGGCCTGGATTGGCTTTATTGGCTATTTTATTTCGATCGGGGCGCAGTTCATTGGAACCAAACTGGCGGACGCCCATACCGGAGCATTGATGACTTCCAGTTCCCCGGTTTTCACCTTCCTGTTGGCCTGGCTGCTGTTGGAAGAAACCATCACCCGGCGCAAACTTCTGGCATTGCTCCTGTCTATGTTGGGAATCATCGCAGTCATTGGAATTACCGGCAATGAGCCGATCAATGTGGGCGGCAGTATTGCTTTAATGGTAGCTGCCATTACTTGGGCACTGCTTTCCGTATATGTTAAAAAAGCCTCCACGCGCTACTCATCACTTACCATAACCACATATGCGATTTTGTTCGCGCTGCTGTTTACCACCCCGGCTGCCATTGGAGAAATGCAGCATCAGACGGTCCGGCTGTTTGCCAACCCTCTGGTATGGACAGGAACATTGTATATCGCTTTGATCTCTACTGCGCTGGCCTTCTTTCTCTGGAATAAAGGGATGGATCTATTGGAAGCCGGAGCCGGATCGTTGTTTCTTTGTTTTCAGCCGGTTGTTGGTTCCTTGTTGGGCTGGCTCTTGCTCGATGAGGTATTAAAGACAAGCTTTTTTATCGGGGCGGCTTTTATCATTAGCGCTCTGGTCATCGCCAGCCTTCCTCCAAAAAAAGCCTTGCCCTGACTGGTTACAGGCAATCGGATAAAGCCATGCAAGAAATGTCTTTTTCAGCCGTATTATAAAGAAAGATTAAAAGAGGTGGAGCATTGATGAAAAAAATCTATGTTTGTCTGCTGATGTTGCTGGTTGTCTTTATTCTTACGGCAGGCGTCCAAGCCAAACTGGTTCCGGGGGATTTTATTGATCTTCATGGTCATTGGGCACAGCAAGACATACAGTTACTGGCTCAACTTGAAATCATGCAGGGAACGGGAACAACGCCGCAAGGATACCGGGTATTTGCCCCTGACAGCCTGGTCACCCGGGCGCAAATGGCCAAGGTGCTGACCGATACCTTCCATCTCGATTATGGTCAGCTGCGTTTTATCAAGCAGCCTGTAGCCAGTGACTTTTACCGGGACGTGGACAATAACAGCTGGTATGCAGATGCGGTATTAATGTGTGCCATTAATGAAATATTTTATACCGATTACAATTTTTCGCCCGCACACAACCTGACCCGAATTGAAGTTGCCAATGCGATTTATCGCAGCTTTCAGGCAAAAAAAATTTCCGTCCCGATGATCCTAATGATGCCGGTCTACAACGATACCCAGGACCTGGTGCAGGATGATATGAATGCCATGGTCTTTGTAAGCAACACCGGAATTATGAAAGGCGACGGCCAAAATTTCAGGCCTAATGATTCGCTTACCCGGGCGGAACTGGCAGCCATCACCAGTCGCTGTATCGAACTGATTGCTCTTAATGAAAACAACCACGAGCAGGAATACGTTATGAAATCCGGCCAGGAATTTATTTTATCCCTGGCATCCAACCCAAGCACCGGTTACAGTTGGGATTTTAACAAGTCCTTTGATGACAAACTGCTGGAATTGGCTGTTGACAAGACTTATAGAGCGGATTCTCCAGTCAATGAAACAATGGTAGGCCAAGGTGGCAGAACCTATTGGAAATTTAAAGCCCTGCAGAATGGAAAAACCGAATTGGAACTACGTTATGCCCGTCCCTGGGAAAGCGTTCAGCCGGGCCAGACATACAAGCTGACGATTCATATAACTGATACCGATCCGGTTACTCCTGAGGACATTTCCATTCAGACCAAGGCATATAATCGTCTGGCCGAATACATGGAAACCAATCTGCGCATTCCTTGCTTGCAGGGGATGCCTGATGAAGTGCTGCAAGCCAAACTGAACGATCGCTTTGTCGAGGATGCCTTGGCACTGGAAAAAATACTACAGGCAGATGTACAACAATACGTGGCAAATGCACAAGCTTCCGGTTTTCCCATTCACAATTTTGTGTTGTATTCGCGCTTTCAGCCAGGATATTTAAACCAGCACCTGCTCAGCCTGACAATTGATTATTATCAGTATACTGGAGGTGCGCATGGAATAACCGAGCGCAGGCCCTATAATGTTGATTTGCAAAGCGGTCAGGATCTTACCTTGAAAAACCTCTTCGTTGACAACTATGATTACGCCAGTGTCATTAATCAGGAGATTAAAAAACAAATCAGCAACGGCGAACCTGTTTATTTCGAGGGTAACAGGGGATTTCAGGAAATTAGTGACAACCAGGCTTTTTACTTGCAGGAGGAAGCCTTGGTGATGGTTTTCCAGCAATATGAAATTGCTCCCTATGCAGCCGGTATTCCTGAATTCAAAATCCCTTTGCGCCTTTTTGGAGATAAATTCAGAGTGGATTTATTGGCTGCCAAGTGATTTTTACTGCGGCCCATCTTGATTTTATGGCAATCATCGTTTTTTGCTAGGTTTTTTGTCTCTGCAATTATATAATAATAGTGACGTCAAACATGGAGGTGAAGATCAAGCCATGAATTTAAGAGAAGCGCTGGAACTGGCAGCCAAAGAAGAAGCCAAAGCCATGCAGAACTATACCAGACTGGCCGGTGAGGCTGAAGATCCGGAAACCAGGCTGATGCTTGAACAAATCGCCAAAGAGGAAGCCGGTCACCTTAAACGGCTCACGGAAAGACTGAAAGCTATAAAAATGTTGGGATAGGATATTTAAAAACAGCTGTCGGCGATGTCGGCAGCTGTTTTTTCAATGCCCGGTTGAGTGACCGGCTGCCAGGATGCTGCCGACCACGATAAAAACAAATAGCAGCAAAAACAAAAACAAGGCAATGCGCAGTTTGGTGCGCACATGATGCTCGCCCTGGTTGTATTCCGCAATCAAATGGGTTGCCCAGACCACATTGCCGGAAAACAACATAACGGTTATAAACTGAATCCAACTGGGAATCACCGTATAGGCAGCATGTTGCAGATGTGACCAGAGCGTATGACTGTAATAGGCCAAAACGATAAATTCAATCAAGCCGGCGGCATATTGATAAACCAGTCCTTGTTTCTGCATTTCGGTATTTACTTCCAGCAACCCTTTAATCTGCTCCTGGGTTGCAATATTGGTACGGCTGTTCATAACCTCAATTTTGCTTTGGACCACATTCATGGCCGCCCGATAATCCTCCTGAACCTCATTGAGTTCATCCCGTAATCTGTTCATTTCATCCCGGCGTTGCTGATACGGTTCGGTTAATTGGGCAAAAACAGCAGCAGGTTCCTGCCAGAATGCTTCGACATTAATCTGCCTTTGCAGGGCAAGCATGGCTGCATCGAAATTCTTTTGTCCGTCAACAAGCATATTCTGATCCTCGACCAGTTTGCCATAGGCAGCAGCCAGCGTTTGAATTTCATTTTCCAATTCCTCTGCCGCCATAAGAGTCGCCTGGTTCATGACCAACTTGGTGTGCAGAACTTTGATCAACCCCCGCTGGATCTCCTCTTTTTCCCGACCAATGGATAACAGGCGGTCATGCAAAAGAAAGTCCAAGGCTTGCAAACGCAATACGCCCCCATGTAACAGCGGCAAACGACGGGAAAGGAAGGACAAATCATCCGTCTCATTATTATCCCGGGAGAATAAATAAATAGTTTGATGCTTGCTGCGGTCACGCTTCAGGCATGACAATCTGCCTTTCTGCAGTGTGTAAATGTCTCCGCCGGTCTGGGCAGCTGCGACGGTTTTTGCGGCTTCTTCCCGTTGTTCCGTACCTGCGATTATGGTTAACACTTCCACTATGTCCATGGCCGCCAAAGGGTCTTCTTCTTCCCATGTTCGCAATTCTTTCAAAGCCGTCTGCCAGTGCTCATTCCCATGCGTCGGTTTGACCGCCAATATCTTCAGTTTCCCCTGCGGGTAGTCGAGGTTGTACATGGTACCCTCGGTTTGCCGGTCTGATTCGAAAGTATTGCTGGTGTCCAGGAGCAGCCCATGACCATGAAAAATATCCGTCAGCTTTTGCAGAGATTCGATATCCTCTGCCATAAAATAATAAAAACGCCATACCAATTGAGTCGTGACGATCAACTCCTCTGCCTGCCGCTATGCACGACAATTCTACCATTATATTCGGCAAAGGTTATCATATTCCTTTACCGTCCGGCAAAAACTACCTGCAATTTTTTGGCACCTGCATCCATTATTGATAATATTTTTATATTGTGGTATCATATATTAAACTAAATGAAAACAGAGGCACTTCGTTCTAGCGAAGTGCCTCTATATATTTTTCATTAAATTTTCCATTTAATGGAGAAGGAGTGTATTTCCATGAGTAAAAAAATAACGCTTTCAAAATTCGTATTTGATCGATTATCGAAACACTTCAAGGATTTTACTGAAACACAAAACAAACTTCTGAACGACACGGAAATGGTTCCCGCGGCTGAGCGCAAAACCTATCAAGAGATCTTTATGCAATATTTACAACATCTGGAGCGTTTATTAAAAGAAGCACAAATAACTGATTCCGAAGATAACAGTCTTCCTTGTGTAACCTTCGGTAGTGTGGTTGAATTGGAAAACCTGGAGAATAAACGTATCAATAAGATTTTCGTTACGTACCCGACGGCCAATCCGCCGGTTGATAAAAAGATCAAGGTATCATTGACTTCATATAATTCCCCTGTAGGCAAAGCATTGTTTCTGAAAAAACCCGGGGACACGGTGGAAGTCAACGCCCCCGGAGGCAAATTCAAATATCGCATCAAATCAGTGGATCTGATGATTTCCTGATCCCTTCAGGTTAACAATCCAGCCATTCCTTAAGCTGTTCGCTGATCAAGCCAGTCAATTCAGGCAGCGCCCTGGCAACCGGGGGACTTAATTGCGTCCCCCAATCCAGACATTGCGGCTGAATTCCAAGCAAGACCAAATGCTGCGGCAATCTGCCCCGCAAGGCAGCTAACGCCAATATCTCCTGGAAGCCGGTCTGATGGGTAGACAGATGACCGGATACCTGCATGGGCATGTCTTGTACTGCAAGTTTGCAAACAGTGCCCGGGGCATTGTCTCCCATTACTGCATCAACGACTAAAAGATAATCGGTTGCTTCCACTACGTTCAGCAAAGCCAAGCCATCCGTCCCCCCATCCACCAGCTCCACTCCATCTGTGATTAACTCCTGCATGAGCCGCTTGATCAAATGGATGCCCAAACCTTCATCCCGAAACAAAGGATTGCCCATCCCTAAAATCACGATCTTATTCTTTCTCATGACTCGCTCCGGCTTCGTCAATCACATATTTATAACCACTGAAAATCGAAGATATGGTGCCGTCATCATCCAAAATTTCCTGACGAATCACCAAGTAAAGATGCGCTGCGATAAATACAACAAAAAGCCAGGCGACCAAATGATGGTACATCCTGACCGGGGAAGACATACCGAATAAAGGAATTACCCAACCAAAAAAGCGTTCCTGGAATCCCCCCGGCGCAATTTCTCCCTGCATGGCCAGTCCGCTCAAAATCATGAACAGCGAACCGATCCAGAGTACAAAAAAATAAGTGAGCTGGGCAATCACGTTGTGCCCGGTATGCACCGTATGCTCCTTTTTAAGAAACAAATAGTACTTCAGACTGTCCATCCCATCGGCAACAAATCCTTTGCGCCATGGTTTGAATTGGGCATGCTCATTGCCGGCAAATGCCCAATACAATCGAAAAAGAAAATTTGCGATAAAGAACCAGGCGGTCAGTGCATGCCAAAGGCGCATTTTTCCCATGATAAAGTTGGCATATGGCTCTCCGGTTTGAAAGGCAAAGGGTTTATCGATATAAAGACCAGTGATCAACAGCGCGATAATCAGCACCACATTGATCCAATGATACAACCGTATGGGGGCTTCCCAGACATAAACCGCTCTTTTCAACATAAGCCTTCACCCCTTTTAACAGAATAGACATTCGCCCAAATCCTGCCGGCTCTTCAGATCGATAATATGAGCCGCACAGGCGATACAGGGATCAAAGGAATGAATGATGCGCAGGATTTCCAGCGGTTGTTCCGGATCTGCCAGGGGCGTTCCGATCAAGGCTGCTTCATACGGGCCCTTGCCTCCCTTGCTTTCCGGCGCTGCGTTCCAGGTGGTAGGTACCACCGCTTGGTAAAGACTGATTTTGCCATTATTAATTTTCACCCAGTGTCCCAGCGCTCCCCGCGGTGCTTCGGTAAATCCTACCCCCTGGGCGGAACTTGGCCAACTGGTGGGTTCCCATTTGCTGCCGTCAAACACCCGACTGTCTCCCGCCTTTATATTGGCCAGCAATAAATCATAGCTTTTTTGCAGGTAATCAACCATCAGCTTGCTTTCCAGTCCCCTTGCCAGGGTACGCCCCAATGCTGAGAATAATGCCTCCTGACCAAGGCCCAGACGCTGCAACGCTTCATCAACGCTGGATTTTATGGGGTCATTGCCGCGGGCATAGCCCACCAACATCCTGGCCAATGGCCCGACTTCCACCGGTTTGCCTTTCCAGAGCGGCGTCTTGATCCAGCTGTATTTTCCCTGGGTATCCAGTTGTTCATAGGGAGGCTTGGGACCGCTGTATTTAACGCGGGTTTCCCCGTTCCAGGGATGCCTGCCTTCCGGCGCGCTGCTGTATTCATACCAGGCATGATCCACAAATTCTTCAACCTGTTTAGGGTCCCGGGGATCAACGTCAAAAACTTCGTTTAAATTGCGATTTAGGATCACTCCGCCTGGGAAGATTTCGTCGCGGTTGTTGTTTTTGTTCTGCTCCGCCAACGTTCCGTAAACCAGAAAATGATCGATCCCGCCGCCATAGGTCCAGTCTTTATAAAAAGAAGCGATGGCAAACAGATCGGGCAGGTAAACCTGCTCAACAAATGCCTTGGCCTTGCTGATTTCTTTGAAGACCAGCCCCAATCTTTCCATATTGATGGTGTTGTCATTGTCAATGTTGATGGTACAGGCCATCCCCCCCACCAGATAGTTGGGATGCGGATTTTTACCGCCAAAAATGGTATGGATTCTGGCGATATCCTTTTGCCAATCCAGCGCATCAAGGTAATGGGAAAGAGCGATTAAATTGACCTCCGGCGGCAATTTATAGGCCGGGTGCCCCCAATAGGCATTGGCGAAAATCCCCAACTGCCCGCTGTCCACAAAACTTTTGAAGGTCTTCTGAACATCGGCAAAATGCCCCGGTGAAGAGCGTGCATAATTGGATAACGATTGAGCTAACGCGGAAGCTGCCTTGGGATCCGCTTTCAAGGCGGAAACCACGTCAATCCAGTCCAGCGCATGCAAATGATAGAAATGAATCACATGGTCCTGCACAAATTGCGCGGCTGTCATGATCTGGCGAATTAAAACAGCATTTTTCGGCACCGTAATGTCCAGTGCATCTTCGACTGCCTGAATAGAGGCGATGGCATGAATATGAGTACATACGCCGCAGATACGCTGTACAAACGCCCAGGCGTCACGAGGATCACGATCCTGCACGATTCTTTCCAACCCGCGAAAAGCCGTTCCGGAACTAAAGGCATTGACTATTTTTCCGTCTTCAAGTTCTGCTTCTATACGCAGATGCCCCTCAATACGGGTAATCGGATCAACCACAATACGTTGTGCCATTATTCATCCCCTCCCTTCTCAACTCTTTTTTGTTGAGGTTTTTTGCGCATTAACACTCCGGTTGCCAAGCCATGGGCCGCTGCGCCCGCTACTGTTGCTCCGGTTACTGCCAGGCCGATTTTGTCCGGGTTAAAAGGCATGGCTGTTCCCGGAATATGGGCCATGCGGCTGTACATGGGCATATCATCATAAAATCCAGGTTCTGAACAACCGATACAAGGATGACCTGATTTAATCGGATAACTTACACCATTGTTCCACTGGGTGATGGCACAGGCATTATAAGTGGTGGGACCTTTGCAGCCTACCTTGTATAGACACCAGCCCTGCTTGGCACCTTCATCATCGAATTGTTCCACAAACAAGCCAGCATCAAAATACGCCCGGCGGTTGCAATTGTCATGGATACGGTGATTAAAAAAGGCTTTAGGACGACCCAGCGTGGTCAGTTCCGGCAGTCGATCAAAGGTCAAATAATGAACGATCGTCCCGGCAATCACTTCGGCGATTGGCGGACAGCCTGGCACATCAATCACCGGTTTGTCTTTAACGACTTCTTTTACTGACACCGCGCCGGTCGGATTGGGATGCGCGCCCTGCACGCAAGCGTTGGTTGCGCATGATCCAAAAGCAATCACCGCAACTGAATCCCGGGCGGCCTCCAATAGGATATCCCGGGCTGTTCGTCCCCCAATCGTACAGTAAACACCGTCATCTTGCAAAGGTATGCTGCCTTCCACCACCACCAGATAGTGATCCTTGTAATCCTGCATGGTTTTCGCCTTGGCGGCCTCTGCCTGGTGCCCGGCGGCAGCCTGCAAAGTCTCCATGTAATCCAGGGAGATCATATTGAACAACATATCTGCCAACAAGGGATGCGCTGTTCTGATAAAAGACTCCGCGCAACAGGTGCACTCCTGCAAATGCAAATAAATAACCGGTAATCTTGGTTTATCCTCCAAAGCCTGGGCAACTTTCGGCACAAAAGAAGCTTCCAGCCCCATCATCGCGGTGAGAATGGCGCAAATCTTCATGAAATCGCGGCGTGAATAGCCTCTTTTGATCATTGCCTCATACAAGCTGTCTCTCACCAAGCCAACCTCCTTGTATTCAGGTTGCCTATAGTGTTTTCCATTGTTTGCGAATATATGCAAAAACCCGGTAGCGCTGGGACAAGAACGAGGCTGCTATTAAATCTCCCTTTTCAGAAATAAAAAAGGACCAAACAAAAACGATCGGTCTTGCGATGGTTTTTGTTTGATCCATAACGCTGTCAGGCAATGAAAAAGGAGCCAGTAAACTGACTCCTCAACATGCAAATTCAGCTTATATCCTAGCGGCGTCTAGCCTGGAAGCAATCTCTGCAATATACCGGTCTGTCCCCAGTGGGCTCAAACGGTACAGTCGTTTCTTGGCCACAAGCCGCGCAGACGGTTTTAAACATGACACGCTCTTCTCTGCGGCCGGAATTACCAAAGCCACCATTGCGTTCCTGTTTACGAGCCCTTCTGCAAGACGGACAACGACCCGGTTCGTTCTCGAATCCTTTTTCAGCATAAAACTCTTGCTCAGATGCTGAAAACAAAAATTCGCTGCCACAATCTTTACACGCCAAATACTTATCCTCAAACATGTTTTCATCTCCCTTCCGGAAGTACTCTTGGACCTAGTTTCCCCCCAAACAAGGAGATATTTAAAGAACAAGGCAATTGCAATTTTAAATCATATTTGGTTCAATGTCAAATGAGATTTAGCATTAAATGAATAAAAAAAGGGAAATACCCTTAAATGATATCCAGGCTGACTTTTTCGGGATGGCGCGGTACTTTGTCTTTGTAAAAATCTCTGATCTGATGCATATCCTCAACGAGATTCCCGGTAGGATAGATAGCCGGTCCAAAACCGCCAGTCTTCTTTTCGTAATCCAGATAACTTAAAACGATGGGAACTTTTGCTCCCAGGGCCACATAATAAAAGCCTGTTTTCCATTTCCTGGCCAGTTTGCGGGTTCCCTCCGGAGGAATCACCATTACGATTTCATCCCGTTGATTCATGATGTCAACGATGGCAGCAATTAAATTATTGCTTTTGCTTCGATCTACCGCAATCGCACCGGTATATTTAAAAAACCAACCCAGCGGGAATTTCATCCATTCCTTTTTGATTAGATACTTGATCTTGACATTCATTATTCTGAGAATCGCTATGGCAATGGGAAAATCATAATTACTGGTATGCGGTACCGCCAACAGCACACATTTTTTTATTTCGGGAGGTATTGCGCCCGCGATCTTCCATCCGGCCAATTTGATATATATTTTAGATATGAACCTTAACAACCGTTATCCTGCCCCCGTTTCTTGCTTATTTTTACAAAACAAATTCACACGCGCCTTTTCAGTGAACGTTTCTATTATTGCTGTTTTCCCCTGTCATTACAAGTTCATATCAGGCATGAATTTTATCCACCCAGCGACGCAATCGTGTTTTTTTAATAATAATCGTACTTTCCGGGCACAACTCCTGGCAGCAAAAGCACCTGATACAGCGATCATAATCATAGACGGGCGGCCTTTCCTGATCGCCTTGCGGCCAGGCAAGCACCTTGGGAATAACCGGACACACTTTGATACACACCCCACATTTGACACAACCTGACTCGATTATGCAAGGTTTGGAAAGGAGAATTTCTCTGAGGAGCTTTGATTGCGGAATTCTCCTTTGGTTATGGTTACTTCCCCGGTTAATGTCAAACGTGCTGTCCGCAAAGGCTTCCAAGACATCTCCCAGAAGGTTGATGTCCTGCTCCAAACAAGTGCCCAAGCCGGACTTCATTCCTGCTTGTATTGTAGAAACAGTCTCCGGAATAACGCCAACCATGCGACAGACAACCGCATCCAGCGCAACCGGATCACTGGAAAAGAGCAGTACGTTCATTTTCTTGGGCCTTCCGCCGCGGGGCCCGTTGCCCTCCATGGCAATGATTCCATCCATAATAAATAATCTTGGCTGCAATAGGACATTAAGATCGACCAGCATCTGGGCAAAATGACTGACCTCCGGCAGTTTCACATGATACTCACCCTTTAGAAAGCCTGGAATACAGCCGAATTGATTCTTAATACATCCGGTCATGCGGGTCAGTCCATGGGTTTTTAATTTGGGCAGACTGATCAAGCCCTCGCTGGCCAGAACCCCTTGGGCAATGGTAAATTTTTTATTCTGCAGTGCTTGCGCGCATACGGCTTCCTGCCCCTGATGAAAATCTGCCAAGGGAATCCCCAATTCTGCAGCGACCGCCGCAATGCCCGATTTGCGGGCTACCCCTTCAGGACTGCCAAAGCCGGGAGAGTCTCCATAGCTTAATTGTACACCAGCCTTTTGCAGGGCCAAAGCCGCTGCCTTGAATACGGCAGGATGTGTAGTAACACATTTCTCAGGCGGATCAGCCGAAAGCATATTGGGCTTCAACAGTATTTTTTCCCCGGGTTTGACGAAGCTGCGCAAGCCGCCGATGAGTTCAAGTCCGCGGTGAACGGCAGCATCGACTTCTCGCTGTTCATAGCTCTCACATCTTACGATGGCAACTTCAGCCATATGACTTCCTCGATTCTTTTATTTAAGCGAGCCCATGAAAAATGCCACCATGCTGATCAGCGCGATGCCAAAGCCAATGATCCCCAGGAAGGCAAATCGCTCTACCAGCGCATTGTGATTGGCCTGAATGATCATGGCCGAGCCAATCAAGGTTGCTGATATGATCAAGCTGAAACTGAGCCGGTTGACCATCTGGCCAGTCTTGTGGTATAGCTTGGAAGACAGATTGACGTCAAGGTTTAATCTCAGCTTCTCATCGACCGTGTCCTGTAATAAACGGTTGAAATTTCCAGGTATTTTTTTGAGCGGTTCAATTTCCTTGTAGTAGCGGCTGCGTAAAAACTTGCCCAAGTTGGACGGCTTTAATCTTTCCCGGTAAACCTTCTGGGCCAAAGGGGAAGCCACTTCCCGAAAGTCAAACTGCGGATCGAGTTTTTTGCCCAGACCCTCAACCGTAATCAGTGCCTTCATCAAAGAGGTCAGGTAAGAAGGCATTTTCAAGTGGAAACGATAAGCAAATTCCATGATTTCACTACGCATCCGTTTCATATCCAGACTGCCAATACTGCTCGTATACAGACTTTCCACCAGTTCTGCAAAAGCCTCGGTAAAGTCTTCTTCATCGTCCAGCTGCTCGAGAATGCCCATATCACGCATGACAGGCATCGCACGATATGGGTCGTTTTTAGCAATCGCGATCAGCATCTCTCCTACATAGGCCAGTCTTACCTCACTTAAATAACCAATTTCTCCAAAATCGATAAAAGCAATATGTTCGTTGTCCAGCACGAAAATATTGCCCGGGTGCGGATCTGCCTGAAAAAAACCATGCAACAGGATTTGTGATAAGAATGCCTCGGTTCCCAAAGCCGATATTTTTCTTCTATCCAGGCCTTTTTCATCAATTTTTTCAATATCACTTAGCTTTATACCTTCAACATACTCCTGCACCAATAGCCGCGGAGTACTGTATTCCTTAAATACACGCGGAATGATGACGCGCTCATCGTCCGCAAAATTCTTGTAGACCCGCTCGGTATTGCGGGCTTCGCGCTCATAATCAAGTTCCCGCAGCAAGGTACGGCGGTAGTCCTCCACCATGGCCAAAATACCCAGACGACTTGCTTCAGATGAACGTCTCTCGGAAATCCGTGCCAATCCCTTGAGAATCTCGAAATCATTTCTAACCTTGGCTTCAATCTCAGGACGCTGTACCTTGACAATGACTTCCTGTCCGTTGTGCAACCGGGCCCGGTGAACCTGGCCGATGGAAGCTGCCGCCAGCGGCTGCGTGTTAAAATCGGCAAAAACGGTCTCAACTGCTCCGATTTCCCGATCAAGAACTTGCTTCAAATCCTCCCAACTGATAGGATCAACTTTGTCCTGCAGCTTTTCCAACTCCCCAATGAAAACCGGCGGAAGAAGGTCTGTCCTGGTGCTGAGCAATTGTCCCAACTTGACAAATGTAGGTCCCAATTCAACCAAAGCCTCGCGCAAATTCACCGCCAATAAATACTGGTTTTTAACCGAACCCGGAACGCTGGTGCGCGTGCTTTTCAAAGCTATGCGTTCACTAAAACCAAATCTTTGCAAAAAATATCCAAGTCCGTGGCGCATAAACGTCCCGACAATTTCCCGCCGGCGCTTGATATATTTCAACTGCCATCTGGAATTCACCGCCAGACCCCCTCCACGATTATCTGCTATAAGTATTCCAGTATAAAAGTCAGATTCCTTTTAAAAAAGAGATTGGTGGTGTAATTTATAACTCTGAACATGCTGCCTCTCTGCAAAATGGCTCGTATCATTTAATGAAAGTGATACGGGCCGTAATTACAGGGGCTTTCCGCCATCATTTATCAGTTTATTATTTGCGTTCTGCTTCCTCTGCCTTCAGCACTTTACGCATGATTTTACCTGTGCCGCCTTTAGGCAGCGTTTCGCGGAACTCGATGAGCCGCGGATATTTATAGGCTGACATTTCCTTGCTGGCCCATGCGATTATTTCTTCCTCGCTTACTTTACCGACATAATCCGGTCGCAGGACAACAAAGGCTTTGACTTCCTCGCCTTTGTATTCGTGCGGAACCCCTATCACACAGCATTCCAAGATGGCCGGATGATGATATAGATATTCCTCTACTTCAGCCGGATAGACACTGAACCCGGATACCTTGATCATTTCCTTGGTTCTGCCGCACAACCAAAGGAAACCGTCATCATCCATCTTAACAATGTCTCCTGTCTTAAGCCATGGAAACTCGCTGTCGTCCGATTGCACAAATATCTCAGCAGTCCCCTCGGGGTTGTTCCAGTAACCGATCGCAATGGAAGGGCCTCTTTGCCACAGTTCGCCTTCCTCTCCGATCTCCGCGTCAATGTTTTCATCTTTCAGGCTGGCGATCCGAACATCAACCAAGGGACAGGGAATCCCAATGGAGCCTACTTTGGAATAACCACTGGAGTTACATATGGTATATGCCATAGTCTCGCTCATCCCAAAACCATCCTGCAATTCAAAGCCAAAAATCTCCTTGTATTGATTAAACAAAGCTTGCGGAAGAGGCATGCCTCCAGTGCCAGCGAATGTAAGTGAAGACAGATCGTAGTCCTTGAATTTGGGATGTTGGAGAAATGCAATATTCATCGTGGTAATCCCGATCCAAACCGAAATACGGTATTTTTCAATCGCCTGATAGAGTGTTTCCAGATCAAAACGAACCAGCAATACAATCGTCGCTCCCATTAAAACAGGTGCGTTCAGGGAATTATTGGATCCGTTGACATGAAAGAGCGGTAATACGGCGACATGAATGTCATCGAAATAGGTCGGTCTGCCATAGGCAGAATTGGTGGCATTGGCCAACACATTGAAATGCGTCAGGATTGCGCCTTTAGGGTTACCAGTGGTGCCCGAAGTGTACTGCAGCATGGCAATATCCTTTTTAATGTCCAGATCTGCCAATTCTTGGATCGGTTCACTCTCCACCAGTTCTTTCCAGGTAATCGTATTTGGTAATTCTCCTGCCTTGCCTCCAGGATCAAAACTCACCAAAATCTCAGGTTTTTCCGGCAGATACTCTCCCAAAGAAGTGACCACCACTTTTTCGACAGAAGGTACCTCATCTCTGATTGCTGCAAAAACCGGAAAAAGATCATCTTCAAACAAAACGACTTTGGGGGTACAGTCGTTTAAGACAAAACGTAATTCGCCTGGCTTATACAAAGGGCTTCCGGTGATAACCGTCGCCCCGATGGCTGACGCTGCATAATAGGCAATTATAAACTGGGGACAATTCTGCAGGGCAATATATAACCGGTCACCCTTTTTCATCCCCATTTTCTGCAATCCTCCGGCAACTCGCCAGACCAAATCATTTAATTCCTTGAAGGTGATAACCCGACCATAAAAAATGATTGCTGGTTTATCCGGGACTCTCCAGGAATGATCATAAAGATGCTTTACCAGCGGGTCTTTTCCATAGTGGAAACGATCCGGCCACCAATACGGTACATTTTTTTCCCAAATCTTTTTGTCCATTGCTTTATACAATGACTACTCCTCCTTCATGATATTCATCGAGCCGGCAACTCTAATCTTTCCTCGCCTCCTCAAGCATTTGCCTGGCTATTTGACCAACAACCTTCCGTTACAACTAATACAACTAAAACCCAGCGGTAACAGACGCATAACTACCGCAAATCTTTTCATGCAAAGTGCCTATCACGAGAGGCTATAAATATCACTTCAATATTTAGACAAAATATCCTCTTATTATTAATTATTGCCATATTTATTCGCGTATTTAATTGGCTAAATCTGGAATTGAGCTAAAACCTCGGTTTTATCGCGGTAACTCAAGCTTATATTGCTTTATCACATGACACCCTCAGAAATTGTTATAATATAACAAGACAGTTCAAAGCGGGAGGAAAGCAAATGCAGGACACAAATGAAAAAAATATTTTTTTGAAAATTGTGCGGGCGTCGGCGACGAATATCGTAGGGTTTGGGTTGGCAACTGCGCTGGTCAGCTATTTGGTGAGAAATACTGATGTAAAAACACCGCTCATGGTTTTGGCGGGCTTGATTGTTTTTATCATGTTGGTAAGCCTGAGCTCTCTGATGATATTTATCTATTTTACGATAAAAAATATCCCGGAAACCATGCGTAAGGCTGGCGGTAAAAGCTTTGGGGAAGTGTATAAATATATTTTATCTGCGCTGGCGGTGCGTCTGGTGGAAGCGGCCATATGCATTGTCTTTATCGTCCATATATATCATCTTTATTTTTGATTTATCGTATAATCTGTTGCTTACGCAAGCTTTGTTCACATCAACTTAGGAATATATGACGATTCATTGAAGACTGGCTTGATTACATTTTGTTGATGAGTATCAACCCGACAATACAAAAACATGCACCAATTACTTTATATACATTGAAGCTTTCATGATAAAACAGGATCCCTACAGGAATCAGCATCAGTGCCAGGAGGATATTGGCTACCAGCGAACCGACACTAATGTTCCATCCCGCTCTGTAAGCCAGCAAAAAACCCAATTCAAGTCCTAATATAGCAAACCCCAGGACAATACTGGTCCAATTAAGCGCTGCGAAAGATTGCATAAACCCTTTCTCGGAGCGCGTGAATAAAAAAGCAACCAGGGTAACCGAAATCGCTGTCAGATAAGTGACCAGTAACGCAGCCATCGGATTGGCATTCTGGGGAGTTGACTTTTGGGCAATATTATAAAATACATTGGATATGACAATCAACATGATGGATAATACATACATTTACACGAACACCTCACAAAAAAACAACCATGATGTTATCCATGGTTGTTTTCAATAATACAGGTTTCATTATACAATAACAAATTATTGATGATATATATGATACCCGTTTATTTTATTAATTCGTAATGCATGGAATCGCTGTAGCGGTTGCCCCAGCTGAACCCGGCCGGTTTGAAGGCTTTTTCCCACAGAATCAAATTGGGGTCGTCCTGATCCTGTTGGGGATCAACATAGCCAAAATGTCCGCTGGCATTGATATCAATGGCGGTTCCCCAGGAATGGTTGCTTAATCCTCTGGAAGAATCCCAGTTGACATGACGAGCAACATACGTGCCATCCATGGTTTTAATCAAGCTTAGCAACGCTACCTCCTGCCCATTGACAACGGCCGTGCCATTCTTTATATAGTTGAAAGCAGTGATAAAATTTTCCGCGGCATTTTTATGTACCTGCACCTGACGATTCAAACCGGGCAGCGTTATGGTTACTATGTTTGTGGCCACCCACTGAGGATCAACTTCAATTCTTCCTCCTGCCAGCTCCCGATAACGAAATTGCCCAAAGGAACCATTTATTTTACTGAGCAGCGGATATTTGCTGTTATCGATTGCTGACTCCCCGCGCGATACTTGATTGTTGCTGGAATTGGTGCTGTTACCCTCGCTTGCCGGGTTGCTGCCGGATTCGACAGGGTTGCTTGCCGCTTTGCTTTCATGCTGGTTCACGCTGGTCGTCCCGGACGATGGATTGCCGCTTTTATCCTGACTGCTGGTTTCTGTTGGCACTCGAGCTATTTCCGGCTCTGCCGGCGGGGCAGGAGACTGAACTTTTTCTGTATTTGTCTGATTATCAGCAGGCTTCACTGTAAGTACCTTATCAACTGAAACATGCTTCTCCAATCTGTTTTGAGCCGTTTTAATCTCATTGGGGTTCTCGCTCCCGGTGAGCTGGTCAAGCGGTTGTATGATACCCGGTATGTAAATGCATACGCCGAAAAACAGTAAAAATGCCAAAATGCTTGCTGCGATCTTATGTTTCATATTTTTCTCCCTGTATGATAGTTTGTATCAAATGAACAACCTGATTGCCATATAGAGCACTTAAATATCATCCTCCATTTTCCAGATTTAAACTATGCTCCCACGATTGTTTGATAATTCATTTGGATATCTATCATTTTATAGGCATCG
>ERZ795053.974-NODE-974-length-36536-cov-10.236342_pt1 | contig 36536 bp, 26 predicted proteins | sample MGYA00375137_ERZ795053 | MGnify/ENA primary metagenome ERZ795053 (study PRJEB30182, sample SAMN05720284) | activated sludge metagenome | isolation source: Anaerobic digester | place: Hong Kong | collected 2014-12-17 ...
GATGATGGTGGTGCAGGGGGAGCGGCTCGCCCTGCGGCACCTCACGCTCGCCGATGCCGACTGGATCTGCGCGCTGCTCAACGATCCCGACTTCCTCCGGCACATCGGCGACCGCCAGGTCCGGACCCGCGAGGACGCCGAGCGCTACCTCGCGACCGGCCCGCTCGCGAGCTATGCCACCCACGGGTTCGGGTTGAACGCGGCGACGGTTGGCCCTGACGGGCCGCCGGTCGGGATCGCGGGGGTGCTGCGGCGCGACACGTTGCCCGACCCCGATCTTGGCTACGCCCTCCTGCCCGGCTATCGTGGCCACGGCATGGCGAGCGAGGCCGCCGGCCTCGCCCTGGCGCACGGGCACGAGGTGCTCGGGCTGCCACGCATCCTCGCGATCGTCTCGCCCGCCAACACGGCGTCACGCCGGATCCTCGCCCGGCTCGGCTTCCGATACGAGGCGATGCACGCTCCCCCCGGCTCCACCGAGGAGGTCGAACTGCATGCGCATCCCTGACGCGGGGCGCTGGGTGATTGTGGCACTGCTCCTGGGCGGCTGCGCCACCGCCGAGGCCCCTGAGGCCCCACCGGGCACCGAGGACGGCGATCCCGTCGTCGCGATGCCGGCGTTCCGCGCGGTCGGCCAGGAGCCGGGGTGGTTGGTCGAGGTGTTCCCCGGTGACTCGATGCGATTCCTGCTGGACTACGGGGAGACCCTCTTCACCACGGCGGCGCCGGCGCCGGACTCGACCGAGGCGGCGATCGTGTGGCGCACCCTCGACCCGCGCGGCGCGATCGAGCTGCGCGCCACCCGCGCGACCTGCCACGATGCGATGAGCGGGGAGGCCTTCCCCGCGACGGTGACCCTCACGGTGGGTGACCGATCGCTCACCGGATGCGGGCGATGGCCTTGACCCCGGAGCCGATGCGATGACCGAATCGACTGCCCTGATCACCAACGATGCCGTGGTCTTCGGTCTCCTGGTGGTCATCCTCGCGGCGATCTTCCACACCAGTGGCTCCGATCACCCCGGGTGGCGACGCTTCTACGCCATCGTGCCGACGGTGCTGCTCGCCTACTTCATCCCCGGCATCCTGAACTCGCTCGGCATCATCGACGGCGAGGCGTCGGGGATCTACCCGGTGGCACGCGACTACCTGCTGCCGACCTCCCTCGTGCTGCTCACCCTCTCGGTCGACATGCGCTCGATCCTGCGGCTGGGCCCGAAGGCGCTGATCATGTTCCTCGCCGGGACCCTCGGGGTCGTCGTCGGTGGTCCGATCGCGCTCGCCATCGTCGGCCGCCTCGATCCCTCCCTGCTCGGCGACCCGGGGGTGGAGGCGACGTGGCGCGGGATGGCGGCGCAGGCGGGGAGCTGGATCGGGGGCGGCGCCAACCAGGCGGCGATGAAGGAGGTCTTCGACGCCGGGCCCGACATCTTCGGCAAGTTCGTGGCGGTGGACATCGTGCTCGCCAACCTCTGGCTCGCGGTGGTGCTCTTCCTCGCCGGTCGTGCCCCCGCGATGGACGCCCGGAGCGGCGCCGACACGCGGGCGATCGATGAACTGAAGGCGCGGATCGAGACCTTCCAGCGCGAGACCGCGCGCCAGACGGGATTCGACGACCTGATGGTGATCCTCGGGCTCGGATTCGGGGTCACGGCCGTGGCGCACTGGATGGCAGGCGGCATCGTCCCGTGGATCACGGCGACGATCCCCGGGGCCGAGCGCTATTCGCTCACGTCGACCTTCTTCTGGGTCGTGGTCGTCGCGACCACCCTCGGCCTGCTGCTCTCGTTCACCCGGGCCCGCAACTACGAGGGCGCGGGAGCCTCCAAGGTCGGTTCCGCCTGCCTCTACATCCTGGTCGCGGCAATCGGCATGCAGATGGACATCCGCACCGTGCTCTCCGATCCCGAGCTCTTCCTCATCGGGGCGATCTGGATCCTCGTGCACGCGGCGGTGCTCTTCGGCGTGGCACGGCTGATTCGTGCGCCGATCTTCTATCTCGCGGTCGGTTCGCAGGCGAACATCGGCGGCGCCGCCTCGGCGCCGGTGGTGGCCAGCGCCTTCCATCCGGCGCTCGCCCCCGTGGGCGTGCTGCTCGCCGTCCTGGGCTACGCCCTCGGCACCTATGCCGCGTACCTCGCCGGGCTGCTGCTGCGCCTGGTGGCCTCGGGATGAGGGGCGGGTGACCGCCACCGATCCCTCGCACTCCACGACCGGACATCCCATGCCCCGACGCTCGCGCTTCATCGCCCGCCATGTTGACCACGCGGCCACCCTCACGGTGGAGCGGCCGCTCGCCGAGGCGATGGCGCTCTTCACGCCGGAGGGGGAGCGCCGCTGGGTCCCCGGATGGGACCCCGAGTACTTCTTTCGTGCGGACGAGGATGGGCCGGACACCGCGTTCCGGACCACCCACGATGGGGAGGAGACGCTCTGGATGGTGCTCGACGCCGATCTCGAGGAGGGATCGGCGGGATACGCGCGCATCACGCCGGGGTCGCGGATGGGGACGGTCATGATCGATGGCGAGGCGATCGACGACACCTCGTGCTGGATCACGGTGACCTACGAACTGACCGCCCTCTCGGAGGAGGGGAACGCGGTGCTCGAGCGCTTCACCCAGGGTGCGTTCGAGGAGATGATCCGGGACTGGGGCGCGGCGATCGCCGCACTGGACGCCGCCGCCCCGGCCTGAGGCGTCCGCTTGTCGGCCCTCGCTTCACGCTTCTCGATTCCCGCTTCTCGCCTCAAAGCAGCCCGTCGAAGTAGAACTCGACCCGCCACCCGGTCGGGGCGCGCAGGGCGCGGGCGAGGTCGATCCGCACCAGCCCGTCGAGGAAGCTGGCCCCGATCCCGGCGCCGATGAGTGGCCGCCCGGAGGCGAACTCCCCGCGCGGGCCGGCCCAGCCGATGTCGCTGAACGCGATCAACCGGGCGGCGGGAAAGGCGTTGCCGATCTCGGCCCGCGCCAGCCAGTAGGCCTCGCCCGCGATCGCCCCACCGGCGTAGCCGCGCACCGAGCCGGTGCCGCCGAGGTAGTAGCGTCCCTGCACCGGCACGGTGCCGTGCGAGCTGCCGGCGGCGAGGGTGAGCCCTCCCGCGACGGCGCCGGGCGGCGTGACGACCAGGCGCAGCGTCGCCGAGGCGGTGCCGAAGTCGAAGTCGCCGGTCTCCTGGCGAAGGTCGGCCTGGCCGCCCAGCACGACGCTGCGGCTCAGCGCACGGGTGCCGCGCAGGGTCATCGCGGCGCCGAGCTGGGTGGCGCGATCGGCGCGCAGGTTCGGCCGGAACCGCCGGTCGCCGTCGAACAGGTGCGGCACGCTGGCGGAGGTGCCCACCTCGGCGGCGCGCTCGTCCTGGAACCAGAGGCGGCCGCTCCACCACTGTGACACGGTGTTCTCCGCCGTCAGCTCGACACCGAGGGCCCGGTAGTACTCGCCATCGTCGCGCCCGGCGAAGAGCCCCATGAACGAGTTCACCGCGCCCAGCGGACGGTTCTCGGGGTTCGCGACGGCGAGGTCGCGATACCCGCGCAGCGTGTAGCGCGATCTCGGGGTCAGGCGCTGGACGGTGAGTGCGCCATTCGGGACGCCATCGGCCAGCCCGATGCGCGCGACGCCCTGGACCTGCAACTTGCCGAGATCGAGCTGCCCGCCAAGGCCCAGCGAGAGTGCCTCGATCCGGTTGTACCGGGCATGTTCCAGGAGCGCGGAGGCGCCGCGGGGAAGGCGCAGCGTCGCCTCCCAGGGTCGTCCGGGGAGTTCATCGATCGCCCCGCGCAGGGCCAGGAGTTCCTCTTCATTGACGATGTCGCCCATCTGCAGGATCGGCTCGCCGAGCTCCGGGGCGACCAGCAGCGACGCGGTGTCCTCGGGGACCACCACGGTCAGGTTGCGGCGGCTGCCCCGGTTGCGCTCGCGGCAGCGCCCGATCTGCATGCTGCGCGAGATGCGCTCGCCGGTGTCCCCGGCCTCGTCGACGGTCGCGGTCACGCTGTCGACGCAGGCCTCGATCACGGCGCGGACGCTGTCGCGGACCTGCCGTCGCCGCGCCGAATCGGGGCGCTCGCCGTCGTCGTCGCGCTGGCGAATGCTGCCCGCCGGGCGGAAGGTCGAGGTCGTGTCGGGCGGGGTGCCACCCTCGACCTCGTAGTCGGTGTACACCCGTTCGACCCGGAACGGGGAGTTGAGCCACGACCCCATGCTGCCCACCGCATCGATCCCGACATAGCGCGGCAGCCACCAGCGATTCTCGTACAGCCCGTACTCGAGGGTGACGTACTTCACCTCGCCCTTGGCATTGACGAAGTCGGGAACATCCTCGAGATCGTCAGGGTCGAGGTCCCGCCGCATCTCGAACGGGCGCGCCGGCCGGAACACGGCGCGGACGAGGTTGTAGCTGGCGGCGTCGAACCAGAGCGTCCCGTTGATCAGCCGGTAGTCGGCGCGGCGCGGGATCACCTCGAGCGCGACGAGGCGGATGCGCTGGCCGTCGGGCAGCCCGATCTCGGTCGTCTGGCCCTGGCGAAAGCGATAGAGCGCCTCGCCGCCCTGACGGAGCGGGTAGATGAACGAATCGTCGTCGTTGTCGCTGCCAAGGAACCGGAGGTAGTCCGAGGCCGGATCGATCACCAGCCCGCCGACGTCGGACTCGAGGCTGGTCGGCACCTGGTCGCCCCGCGTGGCGACCGGGACGCCCTCGCGCGCGCCGATGACGCGCACCGTGCTGATCGAGTCGCGCCGCCACGAGATGTCGGCCACCAGTTCCTGGCGGTAGAGCATCCGGTCGCGCGACAGCGCCCGGATCCCGATCCCGAGCCGCTGCGAGACGCGGGCCCGGTAGGCGGTGACGAGCCGCTCGTTCCGCTCCCGTGCGCCGCGGGCCTGGCGCACCAGTTCACGGGTGGCGGAGTCGGCGTAGCTGTCGGCGGGAATGCCGGTCGGGGCCTGGACCTGGAGGGCGAGGGCGAGCAGCGTGACGGTGGCGAGCATCGGCGTCCGGGGCGTGGGTGAGTCCCCTCGATGTACGGCGGCTGAGTGCCGATGGTTTCATTTCGAACCGTCGGGCGGTCACGCCCGTTGGCGTGTTTCACGGGACGGGGCATCTTCCGAAGGTCTGCTCCTTGAGCTCCCCCGTCCCGGAGGCCTGCCATGCTGGTATCGCAGCTCGGAGAGCACGCCGCGGCGATTGCGGCAGCCGTCGAGCGGTTGGAGGATGGCCGGGTCCTCGACCGGATCCGTGCCCGCGATCATCGGGTCTGGAGCCCGCATCCCGACGAGATCGTCAACCGGCTGGGCTGGCTCGACGCCCCGCGCGCGATGATGAGCAGCATGGCGACGATCCGATCGATGCGCGACAAGGCGCGGCGCGACGGCTTCACGCACGTGGTGCTCCTCGGCATGGGCGGGTCCTCGCTCTTTCCCGAGGCGCTCGCGGCGATCTTCCCCCCGGCGCCGGGCGCCGGGATGCCGCTCACCGTCATCGACAGCACCGATCCGGACCTGATCCGGTCCCGTCTCGCGGGGCTCGACCTCGCCACGACGCTGGTGATCGTCGCGACGAAGTCGGGTGGCACGGTCGAGACGCTGTCCGCGTTCCGCTACCTCTACAACGCGATCCAGCACCACGGCGCGCTCGACCCCGGGCGGCAGTTCCTCGCGATCACCGATCCGGGCAGCCAGCTCGAGCGCCTGGCGGAGGCGCACGGATTCCGGCAGACCTTCCTCAACGATCCCGAGATTGGTGGTCGCTACTCGGCGCTGTCGCACTTCGGGATCGTGCCCGCAGTGCTGCTCGGTCTCGATGCACCCTCGTTGCTGCTGCGCGGCCACGCGGCGCTGGAGGCCCCCGAGGCCGGGCTCGAGCTCGGGGCGGCGCTCGGCGTGCTGGCGGGTGTCGGGCGCGACAAGCTGACGCTCACCGCGTCCGACCGCCTGGTGCCGTTCCTCGACTGGATCGAGCAACTGGTGGCCGAGAGCACCGGCAAGGCGGGGCGCGGGATCGTCCCGGTGGTGGGTGAGCCGCTCGCCGCACCGGCGCGCTACCGCAGCGACCGGGTGTTCGTCGATCTGGCCCTCGCGGGCGACGGGGCGCGCACTGCGGCGCTCGACGCGCTCGCGGCGGCGGGGCATCCGGTGCTGCGGATCTCGGTGGCCGACGCGACCGATGTCGGGGGGCAGACGATGACCTGGTCGCTCGCGACGGTGCTGGCCGCCGCGCTCCTCGGCGTGCAGCCGTTCGACCAGCCCGACGTCGAGTCCGCGAAGGCGTCGGCCCGCGAGATGGTCGCCGCCTTCACCGCCACCGGCGCGCTTCCCGCCGGGGAGGCCGTGGCGTCCGATGCGTCGGGCGTCGAGGCGTTCCTCGCGGCGGCGCAGCCGGGGGACTATCTCGCCCTGCAGGTCTATGGCAACCCGACCCAGGAGCTGGAGGAGGTGCTGCACCGCCTGCGGGTGCAGGTGCGCGACCGCCACCGGATCGCGACGACACTCGGGTGGGGGCCGCGCTTCCTGCATTCCACGGGGCAGCTGCACAAGGGCGACGGCAATGCGGGGCTGTTCGTGCAGGTCGTCACGCGGGCGCGGGAGGATCTCCCGATTCCCGATCGTGCCGGCGAGTCGGCGAGCACGATGAGCTTCGACACGCTGAAGCACGCGCAGGCGATGGGCGACGCGCGGGCGCTCGCCGCGGCCGGTCGTCGGGTGCACGTGATCCATGCCGGGCCCGATCCGGCGGACATGCTCGCGCCGCTGCTCGCGGGGTGAGCGTCAGCGCAGCAGCGAGGCGATCGTGCCGCGCAGCTCGTCGAGCAGGAAGGGCTTGAAGAGGATCCGCGTGTGCGGCCCCGGCTTGAGTCCCTCGGGGACGTAGCCGGACATGATGATGATCGGCAGGTCGGGTTGGGTGGTCCGGATCCGGCGGATCACCTCCTGCCCCGACATCTGCGGCATCGAGAGGTCCACCATCACCAGCCCGATGTCCGGGTTGCGCGCGAGCCGGTCGAGGCCGGTGATCCCCAGGTCGGCGTCCTCGACCACGTGGCCGAGGCGCTCGAGGAGCCGGCGCACCGAGCTGCGCACCAGCGGTTCGTCATCGATGATGAGGATCGTGGTCGCCGCGGCGGCGTCAGGATTGGACGGGACGATGCGCAGGTCCGGCGGCAGGCGGCGCGCCGGGAGCTCCACCTCGAAGGTGCTGCCCAGTCCCTCGGTCGAGCGCCAGCGCAGGCTGCCGTGTGCGGCGCGGAGCATGCCGAGGTTGGTCGCGATGCCGAGACCGGTGCCGCGATCGGCAGGGCGGGTGCTGAAGAACGGCGTCCCGAGCTGGCGCTGCACCTCCGCCGACATCCCCTCCCCGTTGTCGATCACCCGGATCAGCACGCGGGTCTCGTCATCCTCGACCTCCAGCGCGATGCGCGGGGCGGGGCGCCCCTCGAGGGCATCGCGCGCGTTCAGGGCGAGGTTGAGGACCACCTGCAGGATCTCGCTGCGGCGCCCGAGGACCCAGACCGGGCTCGAGGGCGCATCGCAGGTGAGGGTGATGGCGCGATCGAAGGTGTTGTGGCAGATCCGCACGACCTCGCGGACGACATCGACCACGTCGAAGACGTCGTCGAGCGGCTGGTCCTCGCGGCGCGCCAGCGTCGCCACCTGGCGCACCAGCTCGGAGGCGGCCATCGCCGCCTGGCGGGCCTCCATCGCCAGCGGCACCAGCGGATCCGGCACCGCGGCCTGCAGCAGCTCGAGGTTGGGCAGGATCGCCGCGAGCATGTTGTTGAAGTTGTGGGCGACGCCCGACGCGAGCCGTCCCATCGCCTCGCGACGCTGCGCCTCCCAGAGCGCATGCTCCAGGTCCCGCGCCGCCGTGATGTCCATCGCGATGGTGCGCAGCAGGAGCCCCTCGGCGGTGCGGGTCGGCGCACCGGTGCTGACGCGGGCGTGCCGCCAGCTGCCGTCGCGATGGAGGACCCGCAGTTCCTCCTCGAAGCCACGCTCCTCCTCGATCGCCTCGACGCGCTGGTCGAGCAGTCGCTGGCGATCCGACGGATGGATCCGCGCCCACAGGCGGAGCGGGTTGGCGAGGACCGCCGCCGGTGCGAGGCCGAGCCGTTCCTCGAGCTGGCCGCTCACCTTGAGCATGCGGGGCGGGCCGTCGAGGGGCAGCAGGTACTCCAGGAGCACGCCCGGAAGGGCATCGACGAAGCGGCGCCACTCCTCCGGGCCGTCGGCCGGGACCGCGGGGAGGTCGGTGGCGGCGCGCGGTCGCGACGGGATCGGGCGCGACGGCATCAGTCGCGGTACCGGTTGCGGCCGGCGTGCTTGGCGCGATAGAGGTTCTCGTCGGCCAGCTTCAGCAGCCCCTCGACATCGGCGGCGCGGTCGTCGGGGAAGGTCGCCAGCCCCGCCGAGGCGGTCACCGGAACGTCCTCGGTGCCGTCGGTGAAGCGGTGGTTCGCGATCCGCCGCAGCACCCGGTCGGCGAAGAGGCGCGCGCCGGTGCCGCCGGTCTCGGGCAGCACGATCACGAACTCCTCGCCGCCGATCCGCGCCACGAAGTCCATCGTGCGCAGCTCGCGCTTGAGCAGCGCCGCGAGCTGCTTGAGCACCCGGTCACCGACCTGGTGCCCGTTGGCGTCGTTGATCCGCTTGAAATCGTCGATGTCGATGAGCGCGATGGTGACGACCTGGTCATAGCGTCGGGCCCGGTCGAGCTCCTCGGCGATCCGCTGCTCGAAGACGCGGCGGTTCGGGATCCCGGTGAGCGGGTCGGTGTCGGCCAGCTCGCGGAGCTCGGCTCCGGACTCCTCGCGGATCTCGTACGCCTTCTCCAGCGCGATGACGGCGGTCTCGATCACCTGCTGGGCGAAGTCGAGGTCGATCGGGTTGAGCGGCGGGTCGTCGGCGGTGGTGCGCAGGAAGAACACGCCGGCCGTCGTGCCGCGGAGCATGAACGGGAGCGCGATCACCGAGCGGGTACGATTGGGCTGGGATTCATTGCCCCAGGTGCCGCGGACCGTCTGGTAGAGCGGGTGCTCCTCGATGTCCTCGACCATCACCGTGGTGCCGGAGCGCAACGCCTCGACGATCTCCGGATACTTGCCGAGGTCGACGCGGAGGTCGCGGATGGTCGGGTTCTCGTAGGCGGCGACCACCGTGCCCTCGCCCTCGGTGTCGGCGGCGAGCACCACCGAGCAGCGGGCGATGCGCAGCCCCTGGGCGACCCGGCGGACCAGGATCTGGTAGATCTGGTCCGGATCGAGGGCGGCGGTGACCTCCTGCAGGATCGCCACGAGCTCGGTGCGCGAGCGCGCCTCCGCGCGGGCCCGGTTGAGCTCGCGCCCGACGCGCAGGTGCGCCTTCATTCTCGAGAGCAGCTCGCGCACCCGGTACGGCCGGACCATCACGTCGACCGCCACCAGGCCGTAGCGTTCCACCGACTCGACCGCGAACCCGGCGTCGGCCAGGAGCAGCATCGGGGTGTCGCGGGTGTGACCGAGCTCGTGGAGGGTGACCAGGTGGGCCAGCTTGGTGGCCTCGCCGTCGGCGAGGTCGAGCACCATCAGGTCGTAGGGCTCCTGTTCGAGGCGTTCGACCAGCTGCTGCGACCCTGTCGACGTCACCACCTCGTAGCCGTTCTCCTTCAGCACCCAGCTCAGGGTGCGCGAGAGCGCGGTGTCCTCGGTGGCGAGCAGCAGGCGGGGGTTCAGGGACATCAGGCCACCAGTCGGGCGTAGCGCGAGGGATCGACGTTGCCCCCGCTGACGATCATCGCCGTCGGTCCGTCCAGGACCAGCCGGCCGGAGACCAGCGCCGCCATCGGCGCCGCCCCCGAGGGTTCGGCCCGGACGCCGAGATCGGCCAGCGCCCGCATCGCGGCGCGCAGGTCGTCGTCGGAGACGCCGATCACCTCGTCCAGCACCGGCGCGATGATCGGCCAGGTGAGCTGCCCCACCGACCGGGTGAGCATTCCATCTGCGAGGCTCGTGCCACCCGAGACGTCTGCCGGGTGCCCGGCGGCCCGCGCCATCGACAACTTCGGGACCTGTTCGGGCTCCACGCCGACCACCCGGATGTCGCGCCCGCTCGCCTCGACCGCGAGGCAGGTGCCCGCGAGGAGGCCGCCCCCACCGCACCCCACGACGAGGGTGGTGACGTCGGGCCACTCCTCGAGGATCTCCATCGCGCAGGTCGCCTGCCCGGCGATGACATCCGGGTGGTCGTATGGGGGGATCATCACGAGGCCATCCCGGGCGGCGATCTCGTCGGCCGCGGCCTGCTGTTCGGGGCCCCGGGTGGCGCCGACCAGCCGGACCTCGCCGCCGACCGAGCGGACGTTGTCCTGCTTCACCTGGGCGGTGTTCTCGGGCATCACGACGACGGCCGGGACGCCGAGGCGGTGTGCGGCCCAGGCGACGGCATAGCCGTGGTTGCCGCTGGAGGAGGTGACGATGCCCCGGGCACGCTCGGCCGGGTCGAGGCGGGAGATCGCGGTCCAGGCGCCACGGATCTTGAACGCGGCGATCGGCTGCAGGTGCTCGGCCTTGAGCCGGACCGGGTGGGGGTAGCCGGGGACGTCGAGCAGCGGTGTCCGCTCGGCGATGCCGGCCAGACCGGCCCGGGCGGCCTCCAGCGAGGCCGCGTCGGGGCGGGCCGTCATGCGGGGCTCACCGGGCGCTCACTCGGCGGCCTCGCCCTCGGCGGCATCGGCGAGCTCGACGTCCTCGAGACCGTCCTCCCCGTCGTCGTCGCCGTCCTCCTTCTGGATCCGCGCGACGTCGATGATCCGGTCCTCGGGATCGAGGTTCATCAGCTTGACGCCCTGCGTGTTCCGGCCGCTGACGCGGATCCCCTGCACGGGGCAACGGATGATGATCCCGCCCTTGGTGATCATCATCAGCTCCTCCTCGGGGAGGACGTCCTTGAGCGCGACCAGCTCGCCGGTCTTGGCCGTGCGCTGCATGGTGATGATCCCCTTGCCGCCGCGCTTCTGCACCCGGTAGTCGGCGATCGCCGAGCGCTTGCCGATCCCCTTCTCCGAGACCGCCAGCAGCTCGGCCCGCTCCCGCACGACGACCATCCCGATGACGTAGTCGCCCTTCGAGAGGGTGATCCCCTTCACGCCGGTGGTGGCGCGGCCCATCTCGCGGACGTCGCTCTCATGGAAGCGGATGCTCATCCCGTGGCGGGTGCCGAGGACGATGTCGTCGTTGCCATGGGTCTTCTGGACCTCGATCAGCTCGTCGTCGGCGTCGATGTTGATCGCGTTGATCCCGACCGACCGGACGTTGCCGTAGGCGGAGAGGGTCGTCTTCTTCACCGTGCCGTTGCGGGTCGCGAAGATCAGCGACTCGTCATCGGTGAAGGTGCGCGCCGTGACCATCGCCGCGATCCGCTCGCCCTCGCCGATGTTGATGCAGTTGACGACCGGCTTGCCGCGCGCGGCGCGGCCGCCCTGCGGGATCTCGTGGACCTTGAGCCAGTACAGCGTGCCCCGGTCGGAGAAGAAGAGCAGGTAGTCGTGGGTCGAGGCGATGAACAGGTGCTCGACCCAGTCGGCCTCCTTCGTGTCCATCCCGGTGAGGCCCCGGCCGCCGCGGCGCTGGCGCCGGTAGGTGGTGATCGGGATCCGCTTGATGTAGCCGGTGTGCGAGATCGTGATCACCATGTCCTCCTCGGCGATCAGGTCCTCGATCGAGAACTCCCCCTGGTCCTTGAGGATCTCGGTCCGGCGCGCGTCGCCGAAGGTCTCGGCCAGCTCGGCGACCTCGGCGACGAGGATCTGCATCCGCCGCTCGCGCGAGGCGAGGATCGCCTCCAGCTCGGCGATGGTGGCGCGCACCTCCGCCAGCTCGGCCTCCAGCTTGTCGATCTCGAGGCCGGTGAGCTTGGCGAGCCGCATGTTGAGGATCGCGTCGGCCTGCGCCTCGGAGAGCCCGAAGCGCTCGCGCAGCCGGCGATCGGCCTCGGGGGTGTCCGCCGAGGAGCGGATGATCTGGATCACCTCGTCGATGTTGTCGACGGCGATCTTGAGCCCCTCGAGGATGTGCTCGCGCTTCTTCGCCTCGGCGTGGTCGAATTCGGTCCGCTTGACGATGATCTCGTGGCGGTGCTCGATGAAGTGCTCGAGCATCTCCTTGAGCGACATGACCCTCGGCGCGCCGTGCACCAGCGCGAGGTTGATGATCCCGAAGGTGCTCTGCATCGCGGTGTGCTTGTAGAGCGCGTTGAGGACCACCTGGCCGATGGCGTCGCGCTTGAGCTCGACGACGAGGCGCATCCCGTCGCGGTCGGACTCGTCGCGGACGCCGCTGATCCCCTCGACCTTCTTGTCGATCGCGAGCTGGGCGATCGCCTGGTGCAGGTTGGCCTTGTTGACCTGGTACGGCAGCTCGGTGATGACGAGGGCGTTGCGGCCGGTGCGCTCGTTCTCCTCGATCGCCACCCGGGCGCGCATGATGACTTTGCCACGGCCGGTCTCGTACGCCTCGCGGATCCCCTGCTCGCCGTAGATGTAGCCGCCGGTCGGGAAGTCGGGCCCCTTGATGTGGCGCTGCAGGTCGTCGACCGTCGCGTCGGGGTTCGCCACCAGCTCGGCGATCGCCGCCGAGACCTCGCGCAGGTTGTGGGGCGGGATGTTGGTCGCCATCCCGACCGCGATGCCGCTGGAGCCGTTCACCAGCAGGTTGGGGAGCTTCGACGGCAGGACCGTCGGTTCCTCGCGCTGGTCGTCGAAGTTGGGCTGGTAGGCGACGGTGTTCTTGTCGATGTCGGCCAGCATCTCGAGCGCGATGCGGGTCAGCCGCGCCTCGGTGTAGCGGTACGCCGCCGCCGGGTCGCCGTCGACCGAGCCGAAGTTCCCCTGGCCGTCGACCAGCGGGTAGCGGAGCGAGAAGTCCTGCACCATGCGCACCAGCGCGTCGTACACCGAGCTGTCGCCGTGCGGATGGTACTTGCCGAGCACGTCGCCCACGACGGTCGCCGACTTCTTGAACGCCCGGTTCGGCAGGAGGCCGAGCTCGTTCATCGCGTACAGGATCCGCCGGTGCACCGGCTTGAGCCCATCGCGGACGTCGGGGAGCGCGCGGGAGACGATCACGCTCATCGAGTAGTTGATGAACGACTGCTGGAGCTCGTCCTCGATCAGGCGGGGAACGATGCGTTCGCGGGCGTTGGGCGCGGTCATCGGAGTCCGGGATTCAGGGAAGATCGGTCGCCGCTGGGGGGCGATGGAGCAACCCCTAAATATAGCGAGTCGGCTGGCCCGGAGCCAGCCGACGAGAGGGGGCCGAAGTCGTTGGTGGAGGCGGGGTTAGGGGTCGGACCGCCGCAGGCGGGCCGGCACCAACCGGCGGAGCGCCCGACGCACCCGGCCCGGGCTCCGCGGGCTCCCCTTCGGCCGGTGCCGGAAGGTGAACGTTCCGATCAGCACCGGCGGCAGCAGCCAGAGCGCCGCGATGGTCCCGGCCGCCACCCCGCCCGCGGTCGCCAGGGCGATCGCCCCGAACAGGGTGTCCGACGCGCTCCCCCAGGCCATCGGGACCAACGAGGCCACGGTGGTGAGGGTCACCAGAACGATCATCCCGCTCCGGTCCCGGGCGCCGCGCACCACGTCGGCCCCGGTGACCCGCCCGCCGTGGCGGCGCTTGGCCCCGAGCACCGCGTCGATCAGCAGGATCGCCTGGTTGACCGCCAGCCCGACGACCAGGATGACCCCGACCGCCGCCTCGCGGGTGAACGCCGAGTCGGTGACCCAGAAGGCCGCCACCACCCCGCCCAGCGCCATCGGCAGCGAGAGGAAGACCATCGCCGAGGCCCACCAGGAGTCGAAGACCAGCGCCACCGCCAGGAGCACGAGGATCAGGCCCAGCCCGAAGACGAGGTAGAGCCCCTTGCTCGACTCGTCGTCGTTCCAGTTGGTCCGGTCGTCGTCGACGGTGTAGCCGAGCGGCACCGAGACCGCCGCCATGAACGCCTTGTGGGTCCGGTCGGCGAGCTTGGTCGGGCCGCGGAAGTCGTAGCTGAGCACCCGGACGTACTCCTGGTCCTCGCGCTGGATCTCGGCCAATCCGGTCGCCTCGGTCACCTCCGACAGGTCCTTGATCCGGATCGGGGCGTTGCCGGGGTTGCTGACGGTCGCCTCCTCCAGTTGCCGGAGCTGGCGATCGCGGACGTTGAGGGCCCGCACCGCGACCGGCATCTCCTCGTCGCCGATCTCGACCGACATCGGATAATCGGCGCCCGAGACCTCGCGCGAGACGGCGCTGACGAACTGCTGTGCGGAGGTGCCGACCTGCCCCAGCGCCTGCCGGTCGGGGGCGATCGCGATGCTCACCTGCGAGCCGCTGCCGTACCACGAGCCGGCGTTGATGTTGACGTCGCGGACCCGGGGGATCTGCTCGAGGCGCGACTTCAGGTCGATCGCGAGCTGGCGCACCCCGGAGAAGGAATAGCCCAGAATCTTGATTCGCCGCGAGCCGAACGAACCGCCGCCCGAGCCGTTGCTGTACCCGGGACCCTCGGGCTTGCTGACGTAGATACGGTCGGTGCCGCCGATGAGCACGGCCCGCTGGGTGAGGTCATCCGAGATGACGTACGGCATCGCCGAGGCGCTCCCCTCGGCGGTGAACTCGACGCTCAACTGGCCACCGAGCGGGCTCCCTTCGGCGCGGACGATCGCCACCCCCTCGCGCCCGACGGCGACCTTCTCCAGCTCGCTGATGATCCGTTCGACCTGCTCGGGGTCGGAGCCCTTGGGGAAGGAGACGTTGGCGGTGACCGTCTCGCGCCGGTCGCCCCACCAGCCGCCCCAGTTGCTGCGCGGCACCTTGGTGATGAAGCCCCAGGTGAGCCAGCCGATCATCGCGGTCGTCAGCAGGATCGAGGCGAAGCGGAAGCGGACCACCCGGCGCACCGTCCAGTCGTACACCGTCGCGAGCCGGTTCCAGTGGCGGCCGTGGTCGCCGCCCTTGCCGACCGCGGGCACCAGCACCAGCGCGGTCCCGACCGACCAGAACAGTGCCAGCCCGAATGCGGCGGCGAACGGCATGAACGCCGCGCGGGCGTCGCCCTGCAGGAAGAGGAACGGGAACAGCACCACCGCGGTGGTCAGCGTCGAGCCGAGGACGGCCGGTGCGATCCGCGATCCCGCGCCCGCGCGCGCCTCCGGCGTGTCCTCGACGGTGCGCAACCGCTCGACGACGACGAGGCCGTTCTGCACCAGGATGCCGATTCCCATCGCCAGTCCGGCGAGCGTCAGCAGGTTTGCGGGGATCTCGAGGAGGTAGAGCCCGAGTGCGGTCCCGGCGATCGCCACCGTGGCCGAGCCGAGGACCAGGGCGGCGCTCCGGAGCGAGCGGAGGGTGAGCAGCAGCACCACGGCGACCGCGCCGAAGGCGATCGCGCCCCGGAGCAGCAGGTCGTTGAGCTGCTTGACGAGGTCCTCGCTGGCGTCGGTGGCGATCTCGAGCTTGACCCCCTGCGGCAGGAGGTCCTGCACCTCCGCGGCCATGGCGCGGGCGCGCTTCGCGGTCTTGATCGCGTCGGCGCCGGCCTGCCGGTTGAGCGAGACCGTGACGGCCGTCAGGCCGTTGAGGCGGTAGAACCGGCCGCGACGGTCCTCCTCGGGGCGGATCGCCGCGAGCTCGTCAAGTCGGTACACCACGCCCTTCGGGCCGGTGATCGGCAGGGCGCCGAGGTCCTCGATCGCGTTCGGGGTGTCGCGCAGCGAGACGCTGCGCTCGGTGGCGCCCATTCGCTCGGCGCCGAGAAACTCGACCATCCGCGCGGTGCTGACGGCGGCGGTGAGCTGCGAGGCATCGATGCCGAGCTGGCGCAGCCGGGCGGCGTCGAACGAGATCACCACGCCGTTGCGCGCGGCGCCGCGGAGGTACGGGTCGCCCGCGATCCCGTCGAGGGTCGCGAACCGCGGCACCACGACGTCCTCGGCGATCTTGGTCAGCGCGCCCGGGGTGTACGGCCCGGTGACGTTCAGTTCCATCAGCGGCGACTCGCGCAGGTCGTCGGGGACGTACGGCCCGACGCTGATGTTGCGCGCCCCGGTGGGCAACTCGGGGCGGAGCGCCTCCATCCGCTCGAGGATCGCGAGCCGGGCCATGGTGACATCGACGTCCGGATCGAGCTCGACGGTCACCGAACTGGATCCCTCGGTCGAGCGGCTGGAGATCTTCCGCACGCCGCGCACGGTCTGGATCGCGGCCTCGATCGGCGAGGTGAGGTAGGTCTCCATCACCTCGGGTGCGGAGCCGCGCCAGCTCGCGCTCACGCTGATGCGCGGGGTGTCGACCCGGGTCTTGGTCGCGAGCGGCAGGCGGGTGAACGCGACCGCGCCCGCGACAATCAGCCCGGCCGCCAGCGACCAGACCACGGCGGGGCGTCCGGCGGCCCAGCGGATCATGACGCCACCTCCGCCTTGCGGGCCCGGCGCCGCTCGACCACGGCGTAGGCGGTCGGCAGCAGGAAGAACGTCACCAGCAGCGCCGTGACCGAGCCGCCGATGACGCCGGCCGCGAGCGGCTGGTAGAGCTCGCCGCCGCTACCCCAGCCGAAGACGAGCGGCAGCACGCCGGTGATCGTGGTGAGCAGCGTCATCGCGATGGCGCGCAGCCGCTGGCGACCGCCGAGCATCACGGCCTCGTCGATGCCGTGGCCCTGCTCGCGGAAGCGCTGGATCGCGTCGAGCTTGACGACCGCCTCGTTGTCGGCCATGCCGACCATCACGACGAGGCCGATCAGCGAGACCGCGTTGAACGACTGGCCGGTGAGCCAGAGGGCGATGATCCCGCCGACCGCCGCGAGCGGGACGGTGAGCATCACCAGCATCGGCGTGGTGAACGAGGCGAACTCGCCGGCGAGCACCAGGAAGACCAGCGCCACGGCGAGCACCGCGACGAGGGTGAGCTGCGACGTGGTGCGGCGCTGCTCCTCGTCGGCGCCGGTCACCTGCCAGCGCACCCCCGGCACGTCGAAGGTGGTGGCCTCCATCACGTCGTACACGTCGGCGGCGGCCTGCGACGTGCCGCCCGACTCGACCACGCCCTCGATGACGTGCACCGGCCGCTGGTTCACCCGCACCACCTCGATCGGGGCGCGCCGCTCGTGCACCTCGACGAGCTGCTCGATCGGGACGTTGTTGATCGGGGTCGAGAGGGCGGTGGCGAGGTCCTCGTTCGCGGCCCCGGCGTAGCGGACCTGGATCGGCGTGCGACGGTCGGTCTCGCGCAGCTCGCTCGCCTGCACGCCACCGAGGGAGCCCTTGAGGGCCGCGATCAGTGCCTGCGGCGAGATGCCACGCTGCGCCAGTCGGTCGCGCCGCAGGGTGAGCTCGACGACCGGCTGCTCGCCGGCGAAGGCGTCGCGCACGTCGGCAAGCTCCGGGACCGTCATCATCGCCTGGCGCACCTGCTCGGCGGCCGCGGCGCCATCCTCGCGGCGAGCCGAGGAGACCTCGACCCGCACCGACCGGCCCTCGCGCCCGATCAGCGACCCGAACTCCGACTGCCCCGCGAGGTCGAGCGAGAGGGCGCCCGCCTCGGCGAGGTCGGGCACCGCCTCGCGCAGCCCGTCGGCGAAGGCGGTGGCCTCCATGTTGTCGGGCACCGGGATCACGAACGTCGCGCTGGCGGGTGAGCCCGGTTCGGCGCCGGCGAGGATCTCCTCGTCGGTGGCGTAGCCGATCCGCACGTAGATCCCCTCGCTGCCCATCGCCCCGGCAGCCGCCTCGATCCGCTGTGCCTGTCGGGTGGTCTCCTCGATCGCGGTGCCGGGCCGCAGCCGCAGCTCCGCCACCGCCGTTCCCTCGTCGACCTGCGGCAGCACCTCGCGCGGCATCTGCCGGGCGATCATCACCGTTGCCGCGGTCGAGACGATCGCGATGAGGAAGACGCTGCGCGGGTGGGCGAGACTCCAGACCATGCCACGCTCGTACCCCTCGGCGACCGCGTGCCCGAAGCGGTAGAGCGGCGCCAGCCAGCGAGAGTCGGCCCAGTGGTCATGATGCTCGCCGGTGGCGGTCGCCTGGCCGCGGCGCCCCCAGGTGAGCAGCACCGGCATCAGCGTCAGCGCGAGGATGAGCGAGGCGCCGACCGAGACCACGACCGAGAGCGAGAGATCGCGGAACAGCGCCGCGGCCAGCCCCTGCACGAAGACGATCGGGCCGAACACCAGCAGGGTGGTGAGCGTGCCGGCGATGAGCGGGCCGCTCACCTCCTCGGTCGCGCTGCGCGCCGCCTCCAGCGGCGGCAATCCCTCCTCGCCCTTCCGTCCCGAGGCCTCGGCGACGACGATCGCGTTGTCGACCAGCAGGCCGACCGCGAGCGCGAGGCCGCCGAGGGAGAGGATATTGATCGTCACGTCGAGGAGCTGCAGCAGGGTGAGCGCCACCAGCACCGAGAGCGGGATGATCAGGCCGATGGCCATCGAGATCCGCCAGTCGCGCAGGAAGACGAGGATGAGCAGGATCGAGAGCGCCCCGCCGATGATGATCTCCTGCGACAGGTTGCTGAGGGCGTCCTGGACGAACCGCGCCTGCGCCGCGACGAGCCGGATGGTGACGTCGGGAAACTCCTCCTGGAGCTGGTCGATCGTCGCCTGCAGTTCCTTGGTGACGCTCACCGTGTTGGCCCCGGCGTCCTTGTACACCACGAGGCCGACCGCGGCGCGCCCGTCGAGCTGCACGATCGTCCGCGGGTCGGCGCTCGCCGGCGTCACGGTCGCGATGTCACCCAGCCGGAGGCCGCTGCCCGCCTGCCCGATCGGGATCTCGCGGATCTGCGCGGGGTCGTCGAGCTCGGCCAGGGTGCGCACCGAGAAGCGGAACTGCCCGCGCTTGATCTGCCCGCCGACCGCCTGCGGGTTCGCGGCCGCGATGGCGGTGCTGATGTCGTCGGGCGTGAGCCCGAGCGAGCGGACCTTCGAGGGATCGACGTCGACCCGGATCTCGTCCTCGGGATTGCCGACCACGGCGACGCTCGCGATGCCGCCGAGCTGCTCGAGGCGTCGCTTGTGGACGTCCTGCGCGCTGCGCGCGATCGCGCGCAGGTCGCCCGGCCCGGTGAGCGCGAGCACCGCAATCGGGCGCTCCCCCGGGTCGGAGGTGAGGAGCGTCGGCCGCTCGGCGGTCTCGGGCAGCCGACTGCGGGCGTTGTCGAGGTTCTCGCGCACCGCGAGCACCGTCTTCGACATGTCGGTGCCCCAGTTGAACCGGAGCGTGGTGGTGCCCTCGCCGGCGCGCGCCACCGAGCGGAGCTCGAGGAGCCCGGGGGTGTTGCCCACCGCCTCCTCGATCGGTTCGGAGACGAAGCGCGAGACCTCCTCGGGTGCCGCGCCGGGATACATCGTGCGAATGGTCAGCACCGGGAGGCCGACATCGGGGAGGAGCGAGACCGGCATCCGGTTCAGGGAGACGGCGCCGAGGAGCACCATCGCGATCGTGGCGGCGACGGTCGAGACCGGTCGGCGGAGCGCCGACGAGGCAAGGGACATGGGTCGGCCCTTACTGCGGCGCGGTTTCGGTCTTGGCGACCAGGCGCACCGGGGCCTGGTGGGTCAGCGTCAGGTGCCCGTCGATCAGCACCATGTCGCCCGGCTCCAGCGGGATCTGGCCACTCACCGAGTCGGGGAGGATCTCCCGCTCGCGACCGTTGCTCCGGCCCGGGTTCACGTACACCCATTCCGCGCGCCCATCCTTCACGACGAACACCAGCGGCCGCCCGTCGCGCTCGACCAGCGCGCGCTCCGGGACGATGATCCGGTCGCGCAGCCGGGTCGCCTCGAGGCGGACCTCGGCGTACATCCCCGGGCGCAGCTTGCCGTCGCCGCGGATCCGCACCACCGCCGTGCCGGCCTTGCCGGCCGAGTCGACCAGCGGCAGCACCGCGGCGATCCGGCCGCGGATCGGGTCGCCGGGCATCGCCGCGACCATCACCTGCGCATCGCCCCCCGGGGCGAGCAGCGGGATGTCGTGCTCCATCACCCGCGCCTCGACGCGCAGGTTGGTGATGTCGACGACCATCGCGATGTCGGCGCCGCTGTTGATCCGCTCGCCGACCGCAACCGCGACCCGCTCGATCACCCCGGCGTACGGGGCGCGGATCTCGGCGCGCTCGAGGTTGAGGCGCGCCTCACGGAGATCGACTTCGGCCGTCTCCAGCCCGGAGGTGGCACGGGCGAACGCCCGGCGGGCCTCGGTCGGGGCCTGGCCCGTGGCGACCGAGTCCGGGAGGATCTCACCCTGGTAGCGCGCCTGCGCGTTGCGATGATTGGCTTCCGCCCGCTCGAGTGCGAGCTGCAGCGGCTTGGTGTCGAGCCGTGCCATCACCTGGTTGGCCGCGACGCGATCGCCGGGGCGGACCAGCACCTCGCTCACCGTCCCCTGGGTCTCGCTCTTGACCATCGTCGTGGCCTCGCTCTTGAGCGTCCCGGTGGCGTTCACCGAGAGGACCAGGTCGCCCTTCGCCACCGGCTCGCCAACGACCGGCAGGGTCAGGGACGAGCCCCCCGCCTCGATGGCGGCCTGGGTCGTCGAATCATCGGCGGCGGCGTCGGCGTCGGCCTTGCCGCAGCCGGTGAGGACGACGAGCGCGGCGGTGCAGGCGGTGGCGAATCGGAAGCGGGACATGGCGGGTCCGGTGGGGGTGAGGGAAGGCGAGGGGTCCGGGGCTTGGATGCCCCACGAGGGGGGATCGACGCACTCCGGACGAGATTCGGGGCCCGGGAGTGTCACGTCGTGGAACGTCGGGCCGACCGACGGCGCACCCCGCGACCGGCGGAAGGTGCGATGGCCCGGTGAAGGCCCCATGAAGGCTATGGCTCCCGCTCGATCCGGTAGATCCGGATGCGGGGAAGGTCGTCGGCGTCGGTGTCGAGGACCGCGACGCGGTCGCCGGCCCAGGCGAAGCGCGGGTACCGACTGGTCGACGGGGAGGTGACTCGCCCGCGCAACTCACCGGTGGGGCGATAGACGTCGAACACACGTGGTGACGCGTAGGCCGAGTCGGACAGGAGCCACACGTTGCCCCGCCCATCCTCTTCGATGGAAGACCAGAACGGATAGTGGTCCGGGATATCCGAGCGGCTGGAGGAGCCAGGCAGGTCGGCGTTGCGGTCAACCAGGCTCTCGTAGAGCGAGTCCGCGAACCCGGCCGGGAGCGGCACGGCAGCCACGTCGTCACGGCCGAAGATCCGGACCGTGTCGCGGCCGGTTCGGGAGACGAGTATCCGATTCTCGGTCCCGGCGCCGAAGAACTGGTCGCCGGAGCGGCCAAGAATCGGCGACGCGGCCCCACTGAACGGTATTCCCCAAGTGGACCTGCTGACCCCGCCGCCAGGCGAGGTCTTCGTGATGGTCCAGCTCCACCTCGACATGTCGACGACTGGCACCGAATCGGTGCGTTCCCCGCCCAGCGTGAAGCCAACGTACTGCTGGACGAACGGGTCATCCGGGGTGCGGTAGGAGCTGCGGACCATGATGCGTTGATCGGCCACGACGGGGAGGGTGAAATACCCGCTACAGCAGACCGTCTCGAAGGAACGGACGGGCTGGCCGTTCTCGTCGTAGATGGTCCCCCGGGCAAGCCGTTGGTCGTGTGTCACGAGGGTATCCCCGACGAACGCCGGCAGTGGATCACGGTACTCGCCGGGGCCATCGCCCTCGCGCCCGATCAGCGTGATGGAATCACCCGTCGCCCAGTAGCGCCGGAGGACCGTGGGCTGATCGTCTCGAACCACGAGGTCCCCGTTCGGATGCAGCGCCATTGCCCCCGGACGTCCGAGTTCCCCCGGTTCCCCCTCGCCCGGCTGAATCGTCCGCTCGAGGACTAGGTGCCAGCCGTTCGTGTCGGCCCACTCGCTCGGGCCGTGATTCATGACTCGGACGATGCCGCCGGGGAGGGTGTCGATGGTGACGAGGTCGGCGGCCGGCGGCCCGCCGCAGGCGGCGGCGAGCATGGCAAGGGGGGCCAGGGCACGCATGGGGACTCCGGGGGTGGGGTACCCCAGAGTATAGCTCCCGATGCCCGGTGGTGCCGGGTCAGCGCCGGTCGCGCTCGATCCGGTAGATCCGGACCTCCGGCAGCCCGGTCGCCTCGTCCTCGACGAGGGCGTACACGTGGTCGGCGGTCCAGTAGGTCAGGTAGAGCCGGTCCAGTGGCGAGGGCACCGAGCCGAGGAGCACGCCGTCGGGATCGAACACCTCGAAGTGGTCGGTCCCGCCGGTGGGCCCTGCGGCGAGGACCCACATGTTGCCCTCCCCGTCGAAGGTGAAGCCATCCCACGGGGCATACGTCGTGGGGAGGTCCTCGATCTTCGCCACCCCTTCGAGTTCGGGGGTCTCGTCGATCGCCTCGCGGATCACCCGTTCGCGCACCGAGTCGGGGATCGCCACCGTGGTGGCTGGTGCGGTGAAGACGCGGGCCGTGTCGCCGTTCGCGGCAAACGCCACGAAACGGTATTCGGACTGGTGGCCCCAGATCGGCAGCCCGTCCGGGGTGAGCCGCTGCACCTCGTCGGGCTGCATCGGGACGAGGTTGATGTTCACGCCGCCCGCCACCTGGAAGCGCCACAGCTTGTCCGGCTCGCGGCCGGAGCGCGGCAGGCGAACCGTGTCGACGATGCTGCCGTCGAGTCGATAGCGGACGAAGCCGATGCCGGCGAGGAAGCCGTCACCGTCGGTGGTGGGGAAGACCATGCCGGGCACCGGGATGCGACCCTGGCGGTCGGCGGCGACCGGCATCGAGACGCAGCAGAAGGTCGACCATCCGCGCAGGAACTCGCCCTCGCGGGTCCAGGCCTGCGTGCGGGTCTGGTTCGGGTCGTGGAAGACGATCGTGTCGCGCGCGATCATCAGCAGCCCGTTGGTCGAGATCTCCCCGGGCCCGCTGCCCTCACCGCTGAACTCGCGCACCAGCGCGCCGTCGAGCCCGTACTCGCGAATCGCGATCGGTTGCCGGTCGTAGAGATAGACATGCCCGCGACTGTCGGCGACGATCCCGCGCGGCGAGCCGATCTCGCCCGGCGCACCATCGGCGGGGCGGATCGTGCGCTCGAGGACGAGCCGCCAGCCGCTCCCCTCGCGCCATGCGGCGGGGCCGGTGTTGCGGACATGCACGACGCCGGCCGGCGTCGTGTCGACGACGGGCTGTTCGAGGGCGACCTCGGCGTCGGCACCACCGCAGGCGGCAAGGAGCGTCGCCAGGATGGCAGCGGATGGGGCGCGGGTCACGGGGCCTCCGAGGTGAGCTGGTAGATCCGGATCACCGGCAGTCCGTCGGGATCGGTGGTGGCGATCGCGAGATGGTCGCGCGAGAGCGCCACCGGGGTGTACAGCTGCCGGGCCCAGCCCGGTTCGGGCACCGTGAGCTCGGCGAGCCAGACGCCCTGGCGGTCGAACAGGTCGAGATGCACGGTGGTCGTGTCGGCCGTCGTCCGCAGGGCGAACACGCGACCCTCACGATCGACATACACCCAGTCGAACGCGGGTCGGACATCGGGGATCATCGATGCATCGAACGCGCGACGGAGGCCGGCCTCGTCGAGGCCGTTGTTGGCGGCGAGCTGCTGGGCGACGCGTGCGTCGACGAGCGCCTGCTTGGTGGCGCCGGTGATCGGGACCGGGGTGAACGGTCGGCCGAAGAGCGACACGGTGTCGCGACCGTCCGTGGTGCGGCGGAGGCGGTAGTCTGCGGCAAAGCCGGTCACCAGCCCGCCGGACGGATCGACCGCCTCGAGGGCCCGCGGCGTCATCGGCACCGACATGCTGAACTGCATTCGGCCGCCGGGGCCGGTGACATGCCAGCGTGGGAGCGCACCTGACGCCGCAGCCTGTGGCACGAGGATGGTGTCGGCGTCGCCGCCGGCGAGCGGCACCCGAAGGAACGCGCGCTGCGGGGTGCCCCCGGAGTCGGCCGGGGGCGACGTCGGCAGCCACGCCCCGCCACGGGCATCGACCTCGATCGGCGCCCAGAAGCAGCAGGTGCTCGGCCGGGTCGAGAGGACCTCCCCCGTGCTGGCGCGATAGACCGTGACCCGCGATTGCGCCGGATCCTGCAGCACGAGCGTGTCGCCACGGACGGCGATGAAGGCCGCGGTGAATTCCCCGGGCCCGCTGCCGTCACGACCGATGGTCCGCTGCCACCGTCCCGTCGAGTCATAGACGTTCAGGGTCGCCGGCCCCTGTTCGACGACGTAGAGCGTGCCGTCGTCGGCGAGGGCGAGATCCTGCGGATCGACCAGCTCGCCCGGTTCGCCCGGCGCCGGCCCGACGTCGCGCACGTGTCGCAACGCCCATCCCTGCTGGGCGACCGGTGCCGTCGTCGTGACGTTCGGGACTCCCCCCGGCAGCGTATCGATGGTGACCAGCGACTCACGGGCGTCGGCGGAGCCGCAGCCGGCCAGGAGGACCAGCGCGATGGTGCGGGTCGTCTGCATCGGGTGGACCTGTCCGGGTACGGGGAAGGGGGTCGAGACAGGTGATGCCCCGACCCTCCGTCCCGTCGCACCGTGCCACGCCCGGCGTCAGGACACCAGGAACTCCAGCACGTCGCCCGCCGAGTAGTGCGTGCGTCCGGCGAGGAAGGCGCGCATCTCGAGCAGGTCATCGCCGCTGGTCAGCAACGGCGGCTCGATCGTGCCATCGGCGCGTGGCTGTCCCATCCCGATGTCGGCCATCAACCCGTTGCAGAGGCAGTGGCGGCCGTCGGTCTCCGCCGCCTCGCCGCCCTTGCGCACGAAATCGTCGACCGGTTCGCTCGCGCAGCGGAACCCGATGCCGCCGTCGGGTCGCTGGTAGGCGACGCGCAGGTAGCCGAGGTCGCAGATCCGCTCGCGCGCCCCCGGCGTCGGCGCGCCCTCCCACGTGACGAGCTTGAACGGGTAGCCGGTCGGCGAGGCGCGCGGGTCGGTGCGCACCGACACGTCGCCGCGCGCGGCATGGGCGAGCACGGTGGCCTTGAGCTCCGGGTCGAGCCCCGACTCGTCACTCCACGCGAACAGGGTGCCGACCTGGATCCCGGCGGCCCCGGCCGCCTGCGCCTCGCGCAGCGCCCCCGCACGCCCGGTTCCGCCGGCGAGCCAGAACGGGAGGCCCAGGTCGGCGACCTTCGCGAGGTCGACGACATCGCGTTCGCCGTAGATCGGCTCGCCGCGGTCATTGAAGGTCGGCTGGCCACGGGGTGGCGCGTTGTGGCCACCGGCGGTGGGGCCCTCGATGATGAAGCCGTCGACGCGTCCGCTCGCCTTGCGGGCGAGCATCGTGGCGAGCGAGGTGCTCGCGATGATCGCCAGGAACTGCGGCCGCCGGAGCGCGAGGGCGCCGGGATCCCAGAGCTCGCGTGGCGCGAGCTGCAGCCGCTCCACCCGATCGGGCTCGAGTCCCTCGACCTCGAAGCGGAGTTCTGCGGGCTCGTGACGCGCCAGCTGGTCGAGCGCGCCCGGAATCTCCCGGGGAATCCCGGCTCCCATCAGGATCGCGTCGACACCGGCGAGCATCGCACCATACAGCGTCGCGAGGGTCGGCAGCTGGATCTTGGTCAGCAGGTTCATGCCGACCATGCCGTCGTGCCCTTCCTTCGCGAGGAAGACCTCGACGAAGGCGGCGATCGTGTTCACCAGCACGCGGTCCCGGCCACTCCCCGGACGCTGCAGGGGCAGCAATCGGTACGCGGCGCCCGGTGGACGTCCGCCGGGCAGGAAGTACTCCCGCAGCACGCGCTCGGCGACACCGGGGATCGGGAACGCCGCCATCGCGCGGCGCACCGCACCGTCTGGGTCGCCGTCCTGCAATCGCCGGACGAGCACCGCGTCGATCGCCGTGCCGGACACCACGCCGAGCTGGCCGCGGGTGGCGACAGCGCGCGCGAGTCGCCAGTCGGAGACGGCCACCCCCATCCCGCCCTGGATCACGGCCGGAAGTCGCGTCGTGAGGGGCATCGATCAGTGCCTCGCGTCGCTGGGTGCGGCGCCGACCGGTTCAGAGGCCGTGCCGGCCAGCGTCGCCACCGAGGTGTGCGCGAAGTAGCGCTCGACCTCACCGGCGACCGGCGACCAGCTCCGGTGGGCGGCGCACGGCGTCAGGTCGGAACACCGGGTGTTGCCGATCAGGCAGCGGCGACCGTTGGCGGGAGCGAACGGCGCCACCACCTGGGCGAGCGAGACCTCCTCGGCCGGGCGCGCGAGCTGGAAGCCACCGCGCGGACCACGCCACGAGCGGAGGACGCCGGCCTTGCCGAGGGCGTGCAGGGTCTTGGAGAGGTAGTTGCGCGGGGCGTCGGTCGAGGCGGCGATCTCGTCGACCCGGACCGGGGCGTCGGTGGGCTGGCGGGCGATATGGAGGACGGCGTTGAGCGCGGTCTGGGCAGTGGAGTTGAGCCACATGGGGACGGCTCCTGTCGGAATTAAGTGAACATCATGTGCATATGATTAATCGCCACAACCTGTCACCCTGTCAAGGGATCCCTGCGGTCCGCCTCAGCTCTCGCTGGGGCGGCGCAGGGTGAAGATCCTGATGATCGGGAGGCCGAGGTCGCTCTCGTCGCGGAGCACCACGCGGTCGCCGTGGAAGACGCCGCCGAGGATCCCCGGGTCCGGGGCGGCGAGCCGCCCGAGCAGGACGCCCTCGGGCGAGAAGACCTCGATCGTCTCGACGCTGCTCGATGGGCCCGGCAGCCCGACCCAGATCCGGTTGGCGTCGTCGACGGCGAGTGCGCTCCAGCGGGGCCGCGTGCCGGGGATGTCGCTGCGCTTCGCGACCTCGAGGAATCCTTCCCGCCAGGACTCGCCGACCCCCTCTATCGCCTCGTCGAAGAGCGAGTCGCGCTGGGCGTCGGTGAGCGAGAGTTCGGGCGCCTCGGCGCGGATGATCCGGGCCGTGTCGGTGAACGTCCGTCCCAGCACCAGTTCGTAGGTCGCGGTGTTGCCGCGGACGATCATCCGGTCGCGGCGAAAGGCGCTGAGGTCCTGCGGCCGGCCCGGGATGTTCGTCATGTAGATCGAGCTGCTCTGGCCGCTGGTGCGTCGCACCACCCAGGCGCCGTCGGGATCGCGGTTGGGGTCGCGCGGCAGCATCGGCACCGTGTCGATCACCGTGCCATCGGGACGGGTCATGAAGTAGGCCCCGGAGGAGGACTCCTGATCCGCCGGCGGACCGAGAATCGCCACCGAGCCATCGTCGAACGACGTGAGGCCCCGGCTGGTGGACCAGCAACACTGGCTCGGATGGGTGTCGAGGAAGGTGCCGTCGGTGAGGAAGGTCGTCATCCGGGTGTTGTTCGGGTCCTGCACGATCAGCGTGTCGCCCACGAGGCCGAGCATGCCGGGGCGGAACTCTCCGGGACCGTCGCCCTCGCGGCCGATGTCCATCTTCCACGCGCCATCGGGGCCATAGACCTTGATGAGGGCGGGCTGGCGCTGCATCACGTACACGTTGCCGGCGTCGTCGGTGACCAGGCCGGCGATGTCCGAGAGCTCGCCGGGGGAACCCTCCGCGGGCGCGATGGTCGCGGTCTGCTCGAATCGCCAGCCGACATCGCCCGCCCAGGCGGTCGGGCCGGTGTTGGTGACGCGCACCACGCCGCCGGGCAGCGTGTCGATCACCGGGACGCTGAGCGCGGTCTCGGCGGCATCACCGCCGCCACAGGCGGCCAGCAGCAGGAGGGCGGGGGCGAGGCGGGCGAAACCGGGCATGGAGAGATCCGTGACGAGGGCGCGTGGCAAGCGGGCGGACATTCGGCGAGATGCCCGAGTGGGTCGAATCGTCGCAGCGCCTCAGTAGCGGACGTCGATCGCCTTGCGGATCTCGTCGAGGGTCTTCTCCTGGCGCGCGAGCCGGATGGTGAGCCGGCCCTGTCCCTGGCAGATCGGGCACCACTTCGACATCGCCTGCATCGGGTTGTCGCGCTCGTAGCAGGAGAGCAGGGAGTACATCCCCTCGCTCTCGGCACAGCCGCAGTGGCAGCGGATCCCGTCGACGACGCTCGAGAACTCGCGGACCCCGTCGAAGAGCTCGATCAGTTCCTTGTCGCCGTCGAGCTCCTCGGCGGTCAGGACCTTCGTCGGCTTGTAGTCCTTGCGGGGCTCCGGATGTGGCCCTCGGGCGTGGGCCATCGGGCAGTGCCCTGTCGCGTGGTGCCGGTGGTGGGGCTCGGCGCCGCGGAGTGGCCGGACCCGCAGGAGTCCGGTCACGGCCCCCAGCAGGGCCAGAAAGTGGCGTCGATCGACCGGCAGGGTGGGCATCACGGGCTCCGGGCAGGGTCTGGTCCTCCCGTACGCTAGGGGGGAACGGGCGGTTGCGCCATCCGGCGCCCTGCGACCATCCGCCCGGCCGGAACATCCCGCCAGCAGGGCATGGTTCCGCCGGACTGTTGAAATTCCAACAGCATGTGGGTACCATGGAGTCAAGGAGGCATGATGATTCCCGAGAAGGCACTCAGCAGGCGCGAGCACGAGGTGATGGAAATTCTGCACCGGCTCGGGCGGGCGACCGCCGCCGAGGTGCGCGACGCGATGGCCGATCCACCGACCGACGCGGCGGTCCGGTCGGTGCTGCGGATCCTGGTCGACAAGGGCCACCTGGGTCATTCCCGGAGCGGCCCCCGCTACGTCTATGCGCCGACGGTGAGTGCGAAGGCGGCACGGCGCAGCGCGGTTGCGCGAGTCGTGGAGACCTTCTTCGACGGGTCGACCGAGGGCGCGATGGCCGCGCTGCTCGAGACGAGCGGACCGATCTCGCCGGAGATGCGGCGCCGCCTCAAGGCGCTGATCGACCAGGCCGCGCGGGAGGGACGATGATCCTCCTGCCGGACGCCCCCTCCCTGCTCGAGCTCGCCCTGCGCGCCACGGCGTTGCTCGGCGGTGCCCTGCTCCTCGACCGGATCCTTCGCGGTGCGCCGGCACTGACCCGGCATGGTCTCTGGGCCGCGACGACGCTGGCACTGCTCGCGTTGCCGATGCTCCACGCCCGTTTGCCCCGCCTGCCGATTCCGGGATGGACCATCGAGTCGCCGGCGCCGGCCCCGGTGTCGAGGGTCAGCTTCTCGCCCGATGTCGTCCCAGAGGCAATCGCCCCCTCGGTCGCGATCCCGGCGCGCACCCGGGATGTCGCCTCCTCGCCCCCGCCCCGAGTGCGACCCACCGTCGGTCAGGTGCTGGCCGGTCTCTGGGCCGTGGTGATGCTCGCGATCGCGGCCTCGATCGGGCGCGGCATCCTGCGCGCCCGGCGCCTGTTGCAGGACGCCGTCGTGGTGACGGCGCCCCGGTTGCTCGCGCGACTCGCGCATGCCAGGCGGCTCACCGGCGTGCGGCAGCCGGTGCGACTCGCCTGCGCGGAGCAGGTGCGCACGCCGATGACCGGCGGGTTCCGGCACCCCACCATCCTCGTTCCGAGCGAGTCCGTCAGTTGGCCCGACGACCTCCTCGACACGGTGCTGCGCCACGAGCTGATCCATATCCGTCGGCACGACGCATTGCACCAGCTCCTCTCGCGCTGCAGCGTGGCGCTCTATTGGTGCCACCCGCTGTCCTGGCGGGCGGCAGCGCGAGCGGCTCGTGCGCGCGAGGAAGCGTGCGACGAGGCCGTGCTGGCCCTCGGAACCCGCCCGTCCCATTACGCTCGACATCTCGTCGCACTCGCCGGGGGTGGCTCGGTGGCCCCGCTGCTGCCTGCGCTCGCGCGACTGCACCATCCCACCCTGGAGGATCGCGTGATCACCATCCTGCGCCCCCGTTCCTTGTCCGTGGCACCGCGTCGAGGCGCGGTCGCCCTCGCCACCCTGCTCGGCTGGACCGTCCTCGTGGCGGCGGCTGGCCCGGCTGCCGCGCAGCGCCCACCCGCGCCGCCGACGCCGGCCGCGGCACCGCAGCCGCCTGCGCCGCCCGCCAGCCGGGTGATCGCGGGCCGACTCGCTCCTGCGGCGCCCGCGGCGCCTGCTGCACCGGCCGCCCCGAGCGCACCGGCCGCCCCCGCACCGCCGCTCGCGTCGGCCGATTGCGAATTCGGTGCAGGGTCGGGTGTCACGGTGCGGAGCAGCGCCCGCGATCGCGGCCCGGTGCGCACCATCCAGCGCGACCTCGGCGACCGGGCCATCTGCATGGCGGTGCGGGGTCCGCTGCCCGAACGCACCTCGCTCCGTCCGCTGCCGACGCTTCCCGAGGGCGTGGTGATCACGATGGCCGCGCGCGGGGCGGATGGGGTGCAGCGGCTGGTGATCTCGGGCACCGGCGACGGGAACCGGCACGAGTGGTCGGTGAACGATCGGGTGCGGCCGTTCGATCGCGACGCGATGGCGTGGCGGGATGCGATGCTCGAGGTGATGACCCTGAGTGGGGAACAGGGTCGCGTACGCGCAGCCGCGGCGGCCGACCTCGCGGAGGTCGCCACGGTGCGTGGCCAGCGCGCGTCGGTCGAGGCACGCCGTGCCGCGGACGAGGTGCGGGAGCGCTCGGACCGGGCGCGTGCGATCGCCGAGGCGGCCGTGGCCGAGGAGGTCGTGGCGGGCCAGCGCCTGCGGGAGGTCGAGCAGGACCGTGCCGCGCGGGTGCGGGCGGAAGCACGCAGCCGCGACGTCGCCGAGGCCCGCATGGTCCAGGCGGACCGCGAGCGGGAGCTCCGTGAAGTGGAGGCGGTCGCGCGGGTTGCGGAGCAGCGGCAGGTGATCGAGGAGCGCGCCATGCGGCAGGCCGAGGCGGCCGATCGTGCCGAGGTGCGTGCCCGGGTCGCGGTCGCCGAGGCCGATCGGCGTGCGGAGGAGATGCAGGCATTGCGCGAGATGGATGAGGTCGCAGCTCGGCAGCGCATCGAGGAGCGGCGCGCCACGCGGGACGTGGCCGGCCAGCGGCTCCAGGAGGTGCGGGCGCGGCTCGCGCCTGCCGAGCAGCGGCTCGCCGAGTTGATCGACCGGATCGGCGGTCGGTGACGCGACGCCTGGCCCCGGCGGCGATCATCGTGATGATCGCCGCCTGTGCCGATGCCGGCGGCGGTGGGGAGCCGATCGCCCGGGTCGACACGCTCGCGAGCGGGATCGTCGAGGTGACGAACCGCGTTGACCTGGCGCCCGCCTGGCGGTTGGTATTGCGGCAGCAGTTCGCCGACACCCCCGGTGCCGAGCTCAGCGATCCGTCCGAGATTCTCGTCGACGCGGCGGGGCGAGTGTACGTCCTCGATGATGATCCGGCGGTGGTTCGGGTCTTTGCGTCGGACGGGAGGCCGCTGCACACGATCGGTCGCGAGGGGAGCGGGCCAGGGGAATTCGTCGGTGGCGGGATGATCTTCCTCTCGCACGATACGCTCGTGCACCAGGACCCGCGCCAGTCTCGGGCGCAGGCGTTCACGCTCGACGGCGCGTTGATCACCCAGTGGACGTCGCCGTGCTGCGTGCGGGTGCCGACGCTCGCCGACACGCTCGGCCGGATCCCGATCCCCGGTGACGTCGGGCGCCTCCCGCCGAGCGAGGACGACGCGGGGGCTGGGATGGGCTACCTGCGCTACCGCGTGGACGGCACGCTGGTGGACACGCTCGACTTCCCGCCCGCGCCGCTGCCCGCGATGTGGCGCGCGACCGACGGACGGAACCGCTGGAACTGGTTCATCCCGATGCAGCCGACGGTCGCGCACGTCCTCGATCGCGAGGGGCGGATGATCTGGGGGAGCCAGCGCGGCGGGACCTTCGTCATCTCCCGCACCGGTCGCGACACCCTCGCCCGCTTCGTGCTGGATGAGTCCCCGCCGGCGATCCCAGACTCGGTGCGGCAGGCAGCGGTCGATGACCTCGTGGCGTCGAACCCGGTGTTCGCGAACATCGCCCAGGTCGCCGACGTGCCGACCACATATCCGGCGTGGAGCGGGCTGTCGGTGGATGACCTCAATCGGACCTGGATCCTGCGACCGGGGCCCGGCGGCGGGGCGGACCACTGGCATGTCGTGGACCCTCACGGTCGTCTGCTGGCGCGGGTGATTTCACCACCGCTCGACGCCGAGCGACTCCACATCGGGGCCCGATGGGTCCATGCGCTCGAGCCCGATCAGGCGACCGGGCTCGACGTGGTGCGGGTGTACGAGATCGTGGTGGAGTCTCCCGACTAGAACCGCAGCGCGAGCCCCAGCGAGAGTACCGGATAGACCTTGAGGTACCGGTCGATGTCGTCCTGGATGTCGCGGCGCTCGGCCTCGACGTCGGCGGCCAGGGTCGAGCCCGGCACCGCCGAGGAGGCGGTGAGCCCCAGTGTCGGCGCGCCGATGCCGACGCCGAGGTCGAAGACGAAGCCGATCCCGCCGCCGCGCGACGCCGGTGTCCCCCACCCGATCCCGACATACGGCAGCGTCCCGGGCCACCGCACGTCGCCGCGGACCGTCCCCACCTCGGCGGCGGTGTAGTCCCGACCGTTGAAGGTGTACGTCCCACCGGTCGGCTGGCCGATTCCATCGAGTTCTGCCGGGGCGGAGATGATCCCGCCGCTCACGTGGAACGTCCCGCGCGCCGAGGGGAAGAGGTCCACCACCGCGCTCAGTCCCTTGAAGCGGTAGTCGACCGAGTACGCCACGTCGGATTCGGTCCGGGAGAAGCTGCCCGAGAAGGTGTGGGCCCCGGCGCGAAGCGCGAGGTGGTCGCTGACCAGCACCGCGGCTTCGGCGCCGAGGCCGAGGGTGCCCGCGCGGACGCCGATGGAGATCCCGGACTGGGCGGGGAGCGGGGCCGTGACGAACGCGGCCGCGAGGAGACAGGGGAGGTAGTGGGTCATGCCGGGAGTATCGGCGCGCTCAGGGCGATCCTTCGCCCCGCCGGTCGATCCGATAGATCCGGACGATCGACTGTCGGTCGCGTCCCACCGCGGGAACCGCGACTCGGTCCTCGCGCCACGACGTCCCCTCGAAGCGCTCGAACCACGACGGCACGTAGCCCAGGTAGCGCCCGTCCGGGTGGAAGACCGCGAAGTAATGGGTTCGCCGGAAGAAGTAGCCCACCGAGACCCAGAGGAATCCCCGGCCATCAACGGCCACGTCATTCCACGCCGGGAAGATTCGTGGGATCGCTTCGCGGGTCGCGACCCCCGCGAGTAGCGGCTGGCTCGCGACCAGATCCCGGACAAGGGTGTCCGCGTAGGCAGGTGGGACCGAGTCCACGCGGGTGTTCGCCAGCTCCATGATGCGGAGCGTGTCGTCGCCGGAGCGCGTGACGAGGAACTGCCAACGATCTCCTCGCCCGTACACGAGGCTCCCATCGGGCAGGAACGCCTCCCTGGGCATCGGCGAAAAGGGAATCACGAACCGGCTCCGCATCCGTGGCCCGATCTCGAGGTCCCACGCCGGTGCCGGTTCAAGCGGCGGCCGCTCGAGCGAGTCGCGCCGTTCGCCACGGAGGGTGAAATAGACCCACCGCTTCCCCTCGCCGGCCGCCCCTGCGGCCTCCCCCAGCCGCAAGAGCCCCCGGGGATCGAGCGCCATCGATGGGTCCGTACCGCGGATGTCGGTGAAGAACGAGTTGAGGAAACGACCCGAGAGGCTGTAGAGCAGCACTCGTCCCTGTCGGGCATCGTTCACCACGAGGGTGTCGCCGGTGATGGCGAGCGCGGAGGGCATGAGATACTCCCCTGTCCCACCGCCAGCCCGGCCGATCAGGCGGACGAACCGGCCATCGCGATCGTAGATCTCGACCTTGGCCGGCTCGACGGTGGAGACCGCCACGCCCCCGTCGGGCAGCAGCAGGGTGCGCCGCTGCGCGCGGGGTGACCATGGCTCACTGCCGGCGAGGTCGATCTCCTGCTCCAGGCGCAGGATCCATCCGGTCGTGGTGTCGCGCCACGCCGTATATCCGGGGCTGGTGACCCGAAGCGCGGTCCCGACGGTGTCGACCGCTGGCGTCCAGGTCCTGACCTGCGCCGCCGCCGGCACCGCGCCGATGACCGTGAGGAGAGCAAGCGGGAGTCGCGAGGATGGCATGGCAGGTCGACCGGGGGAGAATGGGGTGGGGGAGTATCGCGCCAAACCGGCACGCGTGCCAAGTGCATCTATATTCGTCGGCAATCTGCTTCCTTCGCCTCCCCGCTCTCCCGGACCCCACCCGATGCACCAGACCCCGCTCGACGCCCAGCACCGCGCCCTCGGCGCACGGATGATCCCGTTCGCCGGCTGGGAGATGCCGGTCCAGTACGCCGGGATCGTCCAGGAGCACCAGGCGGTGCGCACCGCCGCGGGGCTGTTCGACCTGAGCCACATGGGCGAGCTCTGGATCCGGGGGCCCGGTGCCGCGGCCGCACTCGACGCGGCGCTGGTGACCGCGCCCTCCCGTCTCAAGGACGGGCGTGCCCACTACTCGATGATCTGTGCCCCCGACGGCTCGGTGATGGACGACCTGATCGTCTACCGCACGGCCGCGGAGGAGTTCCTCGTGGTGGCGAACGCCTCGAATCGCGAGGTGGTGGCGGCGGCGCTCGCCGAGCGGCTCGCCGGGCACGATGCCACGCTCGACGACGCCTCGCTGCGCACGGCGCTGATCGCGATCCAGGGGCCCCGCGCAGTGGAACTGCTGCAGGCCCACACCGACATCGACCTCTCGCCGCTCAAGTACTACTCGATCGCCGCGGGGCAGGTGTGCAAGCGCGCGGCACTGATCGCCCGGACCGGCTACACCGGCGAGGACGGCTTCGAGGTGTACCTCGCGTGGGACGATGCGGCCCGGATCTGGAACCATCTCCTCGAGGAGGGGAAGGCGGCCGGACTGGTCCCCGCCGGCCTCGGGGCCCGCGACACCCTGCGGCTGGAGGCCGGGATGCCGCTCTACGGCCAGGAGCTCGATCGCGAGACGACGCCGTTCGAGGCCGGCCTCGGCCGGGTGGTGAAGTTCGACAAGGACGGCGACTTCGTCGGCCGGGCCGCGCTGGAGGCCGTCAAGGATGCCCCGGCGAAGGTGCTGGTCGGGCTGCGGCTGACGGGGCGGGGCATCGCCCGGACCGGCTATCCCGTCTATCTTCCGGCCGCCGCGGAGGCGGTGGGCCGGGTCACCAGCGGCACCGCCTCCCCGACGCTGGGTCACCCGATCGCGATGGCCTTCGTGCCCGCCGAGCTGGCGGCGCCCGACACCGCCCTCGAGGTCGGCGTCCGGGCCGACCGGGTCCCGGCCGTCGTGATCCCGATGCCGTTCTACCGCCGGCCGACCTGAACGAGGAGCACCGCGTGGCGTATCCCGACGACTGCAAGTATTCCGACGAGCACGAGTGGATCCGGGTCGAGGACGGTGTCGCGACCATCGGCATCACCGCGTACGCCGCCGAGCAGGTGGGCGACATCGTCTTCGTCGAGGTCCCGGCGGTCGGCACGACGCTCACCGCGACCCAGCCGTTCGGCGTGATCGAGTCGGTGAAGGCGGTCTCGGAACTGTTCGCCCCGGCCTCGGGGAAGGTCGTCGAGATGAACGGCGCCCTCGCCGACGCGCCGGAGACGGTCGCCGAGGATCCGCATGGTGCCGGCTGGCTGGTGAAGATCGCGCTCAGCGACCCGTCGGAGCTCGATCGCCTGAAGGACGCCGCCGCCTACCAGGCCATGATCGACGCCGCCTGAGGATGCGCGGCCCATGTTGTCTCGACGGGGCCCCGCGTGGGCCCCGCCGCCGTTTCGGAACCTGAGGTCACCGTGATGCAGCCCGACCAGGAATTCGCCACCCGCCACATCGGCCCCCGTCCCGACGAGATCGCCAGCATGCTTGGCGAACTCGGCTACGACGACCTCGACGCGTTCATCGCCGACATCGTCCCCGCGAGCATCGCGCTCGATCGCCCGCTGGCGCTGGAGCCGGGGCGCAGCGAGCGCGAGGTCCTGGCCGAACTGCGCGGCCTCGCCGAGCGCAACAGCGTCTTCCGCTCCTACATCGGGATGGGCTATCACGGCACCTTCACGCCGCCGGTGATCCAGCGCAACGTCCTCGAGAACCCCGGCTGGTACACGGCCTACACGCCGTACCAGCCCGAGATCGCGCAGGGACGCCTCGAGGCGCTGCTCACCTTCCAGACGATGGTGAGCGACCTCACCGGGTTGCCGGTGGCCAACGCGTCGCTGCTCGACGAGGCGACCGCCGCGGCGGAGGCGATGGCGCTGACGCTCGCGGTGGTGAAGGGGGGCGAGGCGCCGCGGTACCTGATCGACGAGCGGTGCCATCCGCAGACGATCGCGGTGGTCACCACGCGCGCCGAGGCGCGCGGCGTGGCGGTCGAGGTCTCCGACCCGGTGGGGTGGACGTTCGGTGAGGGTGTCATCGGCGGGCTGGTGCAGTACCCCGCCACGGACGGGGCGCTGCGCGACTTCCGTGGCGTCGCGGAGCGGGCGCACGCGGCGGGGGCGCTGATCACCGCGGCCACCGACCTCCTCGCGCTCGCGGTCATCACCCCGCCGGGGGAATGGGGCGCCGACATCGCGGTCGGCAACTCGCAGCGCTTCGGCGTCCCGATGGGCTACGGCGGTCCGCACGCCGCGTTCTTCGCGACGAGCGAGCAGCACAAGCGGCACCTCCCGGGCCGGATCATCGGGGTGTCGAAGGATGTCGA
>ERZ795053.975-NODE-975-length-36487-cov-11.037028_pt1 | contig 36487 bp, 31 predicted proteins | sample MGYA00375137_ERZ795053 | MGnify/ENA primary metagenome ERZ795053 (study PRJEB30182, sample SAMN05720284) | activated sludge metagenome | isolation source: Anaerobic digester | place: Hong Kong | collected 2014-12-17 ...
CAAAAGTTAGGACATAAACCCGGAACATACAGCATTATTGACCCTATAGAACACGCCAACATCTACCAAAGCACTAACGATGTTGTTCCCACGGCATTAAAAGTTGCTGCTGTTCGCCTGTTAACCTTACTCGAAGAATCCATAAACAACACCCGTAACGGTGTAGAAACTATCGAAAAATCGCATCGTAACTCGTTGCGAATTGGATACACACAAATGCAAGCAGCCGTGCCATCGTCGTACGGACAACTATTCAGCACATACAGCGAAGCGCTTTCGCGCGATTGGTGGCGCGTTTCGAAATGCTTCGAACGAATAAAAGTGGTAAATCTCGGTGGCGGAGCCATTGGAACCGGCGTAGGCTCTCCCCGATTCTTCATAATGGAGGTGGTAAAACACTTGCAAAGGCTTACGGATTTCCCGTTTACCCGTAGCGAAAACCTCAACGACGCCACCGCCAACCTCGATGCTTTTGTAGAGGTGCACGCAACGCTAAAAGCACATGCTGTAAATCTCGAAAAAATGGCCTCGGACATTCGCCTGTTGGCTTCGGATATTGCAGGAAATTCCGTCTCCATCCCAAAACGTCAGGTAGGAAGTTCCATTATGCCGGGGAAGGTAAATCCAGTTATTCCGGAGTTTGTTGTTAGCGTTACCCACAAAGTTTACGCAAACGATATGCTTATATCCTCGTTAGCCGGACAAGGCGTTCTCGACCTGAATGCTTACATTCCTACCATAGGACACGCATTACTCGATTCCTTAAAATTGCTAATTTCGGCAAACCAAACCTTAGCACAGCACCTGTTAGTTGGTATTGAAATAGATGCCGAAAAGTCGGAAAAGCAGCTGCTTTGTAATCCATCCATTACCACCGCATTGCTACCTTTAATAGGATTCAATAAGGCAGCCATTCTGGCAAAGGAAATGCGTAAAAATGACCTAAACATTTTCGAAGCCAACCAAAAAGTTAAGTTAGTTGAGAATGAAAAATTGAAGGAAATTGCCCAGCCACAAAATCTTTTAAAACTGGGATATTCGTTTCGAGAGTTTTAGTATTCGTAAATTTTTACAATGAAAAAAGCAACTGCCTTCCTGTTAGCAATAAAATCGATGCCGAAATATGTCGATTTTAGTAAATTGGCAATAGTGCTAATAGCCGGGTTCGTTTTTTTCATCAACTTCAACACAAAACCATGGAATTGCGGACGGGTTATTCACGACGATATGGTTTCGTATTACTGCTATTTGCCCGCAATAGTAATCCATCACGATTGGCATTTCGCATTTGCCAAGGATAATCCGGAATTTTATGCCGATAAATATTGGCCTGTAAAAACCCCCGATGGCAAGGAAACAGTTAAAATGACCATGGGATTATCTCTTTTATACTTGCCATTCTTCCTTATTGGTCACCTGTTTGCATTAGCCGGAAATTTCCCCACCAACGGTTACTCGTTACCATACTTAATTGCCATTCAGTTTAGCGCACTGTTTTACCTGATTATCGCACTAATTGTACTACGCCGATTACTGGCGAAATGGTTTTCCATCAATGTGGTTGGCATAGTTTTACTGGCAACATACTTCGGTACAAACATGCCACATTACAGTACATTGGAAGCAACAATGTCGCACACTTACAGTTTTTTCCTTTTCGCCTTGTTTTTTGAACTTACAGTAAAATTCTGGAACTCACCCAAAACAAAGTACTGGATATTCTTAGGTCTCCTACTGGGACTAGTATCGTTAGTACGACCTTCGAATGCAATAATTTTACTTTTCTTTATTTTGTGGGGAATAGACTCAAACGCAGCCTTTGGCAAAAGGATTGTTTTTTTCCTCAAGAAATGGAAGCAGATTCTACTTACTGCCGTTTTCTTTCTCATGGTTTGGCTTCCGCAATTAATATACTGGCATACATCCACAGGGCATTGGTTCTACTACTCATACAGCAAGGAAGGTTTCTTCTTTTCAAATCCGCATATTATCGACGGCCTTTTCAGTTACCGAAAAGGATGGTTAACATACTCACCTGTGATGTTTTTTCCCTTAGCGGGAATAATACTCATGATTATCAAGCGAAAACTTAGCTGGTTTTGGGCAATAACCCCGTTTTTCGTTATAAACCTATATATAATATTTTCCTGGTGGTGCTGGTGGTACGGAGGCGGACTGGGAGCCCGTCCATTAATTGAATCGTACGCCATACTTACCTTGCCATTCTGCGTTGTTATTACCGAAATGAACAAAAAAGGTTGGAGCAAAATTCTCGGAAACGCACTTATTACAATTTTATTGGCATACGGACTGTTCACCAATTTTCAGTACCGATACGGGTCGATACATTGGGATGCGATGAACAAGGAAGCGTACTGGAATTCTTTTATGCGCCTAAAGCCAAGTACTCGATTTTACTCTTTACTTCAAACACCCGACTACGAATCTGCATTACAAGGCAAAAAGGAAATTCATACCGATAACCGCTAAAAACGAACCCTAACCATTGCCTTAATTTCGCTGCGTGTATTGCCCTGAATATAATCGGCACCTTGCCCTATTCCATCGACATTTGCATACCGAGTTTGCGCATAGCGCAGCCAGCAATCTAACCTTTTAGTTGGACTGTACTTCAACAACAAGTAAATTCTTGTTCCCTGTAAATAGTAGGCCGGAACGGTAAAAGAGTAAAGCATATCGCTTTCGTAAGAGTATATCCGGGTATCCCATGAATAGGTATCGAAAACAGCGATTCTGGCACTTAACTCAAGGGGTATCTTACGAAACTTAACGAAAAAATCCTGAGCAATTAACGAACCGTACTCCCTCTTTGTGCTATCTGTTTCAAATTTAACACCTTCCAGCAGCGTTTTCAACCTTAATATCTCCAACGGAGCATAGTTCATTTCAAGTCTTAATCTGTGGTTAACTTCTTCTATCACAGGAATAATCTGACTTACACTCTCTGAGTAATTCTGCAATGTTTGCTTATACCTATATCGAACAGTTATGTCGAAATTCGCATTTACCGTATATTCCGTCTGCGCAGCCAATTCTCTTCCTGTTGAAGGAGAATTCACCCTATACTTTAACCAAGGAAAACTAAAAACATCGACATAACCGGTAATTTTCCAACCTTTTGCCGGTAAAACGGTTATAGCCGTATATATACCATTTTCGTTAGCAACTCCGCTTTCTTCCGAAAACCCGGCAGTATAACGGGAGTTAAAAAAGCGATTATACGACCTTCCTATTATTCCCAATTGAACCGTGTTACTCAACCTAAAGGAGCCTCCCACAAGTGAGGCAACTCTTAAATCGTTCAGTTGAAGGGCAACTTCGCCAAAAATATTGCTGCTCCTGATGTAAGCATCGGAACTTAAACCAACAACATTTTTGTCGTACGATTGCGGGAAAGGTTGGTACAACGCCAAACTCTTTTGATTCTCGCCAAACACCTTGCTTCGTACATAGGTAACCGAAGTTTTTACTCGCCTGCTGTTTAAGGTTACGTTTGTTCCCGCCACCAACTCGTCAAGGTTATTCCGATTATCTATTTCCGAAATCGAACGGTGATAGCCCGTTTCGGGCAACGAGGTAAATGCAAATTCGCCGTCTTCCAACGTATCGGAAATTGCTGCATCTATTTTGCGGTACGAACCAAACGCGGTAATATCAAACTTTCCAATGCCAATGGTTCCTCCAACTCCTCGCAAATATTCGCTTTCGTATGCTGACGAATGCTTTACCAGCCCATTCGCCCGCTTGTGCCCACTAACAACCCCCAACGACTTACCAAACGATAAGTTGTTCCAAAACGTTAAACCCTGTCCAAACTCGGCATGGTAATCGCCCACAATCAACCGTTTAACCTTCCCCAACTTATTAATTAACACATAACCCGATAAGTAATCGAAACCAGTATTGAACGTTCCGTCAAAAAAAGGCTCCCCGGCATCCTTCTCGGCAATTAAACCAACCTGAAACTTATCGGAACTTTTGTAACTATATCTTGCATAAACCGACGGTTTGCTTCCCAAATATTTTCCCGTTCCCGAATACGAACTTTTATACCCTTCGGGAGTTTCCAACGTCGATTTAATTCGGGTAGCAATTTCGCTCCTACCGTAAACAATGCTTCGTAAAGTAAAATAGTCGCCTGCCTGACTAACGGCAACAAACGGCCAAACCTTTTCCACATCGGAAATGTCGAAGCCCGGAACAACCAGCAACTCATACTTACTTAAAAAATTTCCGGTTGAATCCCTATAACTTAGCAGGCTTTGAATTTGAAATGTTGATAAAAAGAAAATTCGTGATAAATCGTCGGCATTAGCCGTATTCAAATCTATAGGGTTTTCAACCAACTCGTTTAACTCATCAACAAAAGTAGAATAATCCACTTCTACATCGGTTTGAGAACTTAACTCCTCTATAATTTCCGAAATAACCTGATTATAATTTTCCGTATTTTGGGAAAAACTCTTTTGACTCCAATAAATGAGCGTAACAACCAATAACAATACAAGTATTTTGCGCGAAGGTATCATTTAACTTTTCGCTTAAGTACGGGCGAATAGCCAATGGATAATTGTGGAGAAAAACCTAAGACACTATGGTAACCCATCGAAAAATCAACGCTAAGTTGCTTTATGTTCCAACCTAAGCCAAATGTCATTCCCTGAAGATTTCCCGTTGAATAGCCGACACGAACGGCCAATTGCTTAACAGCAAAGTATTCTACCCCTACCCTTAACGACGGTGACGTTTCGGTATCGTCGTCAACCTGAACCATTAAACTAAGACTATTGGTTGGAGCATACGCCAAACCAATTCCCAGTAACGGAGGTAACGTTTCCGTTTCGGTAAACGACGAACCCGTAGGATTAAAAAAGTAAGCGCCAACGGTTAGTTTATCTACCGGCGTATATATTATTCCTCCCTCAACGGTGTAAGCGCTCTTACTTTTATAATCGCCCATAACCTGTAAATAGTGATATGCCAAGCCCACGCCGGCTGCCAGACTTTTGGACAACTTCATTCCGTACGACAACCCTACTTGTGTTGTATTAAAACTTGAATACCCAAAATGCGAAATACTAAAACCTAAAGTCCCGGGAGTAACTGGAAGTTGAACGCCCAACGTACTATACCCTAACTCTTTAACGAGAAAACGGTTTTCGTGATTTAAGCCTACCCAAAACTCCCTATTGTAGGCCAACGCTGCCTGGTTTCCTAAGCCTCCCCACTTTGAAGAAGTTGGCACAATCCATACATTTCCCATTCCGGCGCCAACTCCTCCAATTGGTTTTTCCGGAATAGACGCCCAAAGTTTCTCCGACAAGAGAAGGAAAAGTGCCAAAAGCACTAACCCGTAAAAAGTTAAGTTAGATTTCAGAATATATGCTAGTTGGTTTTATTCTTAAACTTTATCTGTTCTAAATCCTTGTTTGCCTTAACAACCTTTTCGCCCAACGTTTTCTTAAAATTAATAACATCCTGCTGAACCTGTGGCTCACCGGTTCCAATAATTTGGGCAGCCAAAATTCCTGCATTCTTAGCACCATCCAGAGCAACTGTGGCAACCGGAATACCCGAAGGCATTTGCAAAATCGATAAAATAGAATCCCAGCCGTCAATTGAGTTCGACGATTTAATAGGAACTCCAATAACAGGAATAGGCGTTAAAGCAGCAATAACACCGGGTAAATGCGCGGCACCTCCCGCTCCTGCGATTATAACCTTTACGCCACGGGTGTGTGCATTTCTGGCAAAATCCAAAACTTTATCCGGAGTTCTATGTGCCGATAGCGCATTAATTTCAAAAGGGATGTTCATTTCGTCGAGAAACTTGGCAGCTGCTTCCATAATCGGCATATCGGAAATACTACCCATAATTATACTTACCTTAGGACTCATTGTAATAAACTTTAGAATAATTTTCTACAAATATAATACGCTACGCCGTTTTTTTCTAATCAGCAAACTCGAACAAAAAGACCTTTAATTCAAATTTAATCAATTTTGCGATATAATAAAGTATGTTTGTTACCTTTGTGCCATTTTGTCGGATATTCATAACTGGAATACATTTTGATTACAAGTTGCAAGTAAAATCGAAATAAAACACAAAGAAATATGGTAAAGAAAACTAAGCAATCAGAAGAAATTAACGATAAAGAAGAGGTTACTTCCGAAAAAGAAGAGAAAATAGTTGATGAAACATTAAATGAAGAAAAAAAGGAAGAACAGAATGAGAAAAATGCCGACGCAACATCTTCTGAGACAGAAGAAATTGCCAAGGACATTGAAACGGAATTGGGTAATATGAAAGATAAATACCTCCGCTTATCAGCCGAATTCGATAATTACCGTAAACGTACTTTAAAGGAAAAAAGCGATTTGCTAAAATATGCGTCCGAGGATGTGCTTACCGATTTACTTCCTGTAGTTGACGATTTGGACAGAGCTTTAAACGCAATTGAAGAGGCTAAGGATGTTGCAGCTGTTAAAGAAGGATTAAAACTTATTGTAAATAAGTTTCACGATTTTCTTAAATCAAAAGGTATCAAAGAAATTGATGCAATGGGAAAAGACCTCGATACCGATTTACACGAAGCTGTAACAAAAATTCCAGCCCCCGACGATAAGTCAAAGGGTAAAATTGTAGATGTTATTCAAAAAGGATACCTGCTAAACGATAAAGTTGTTCGTTTCTCGAAGGTAGTAATTGGAGAGTAAAATACTATGGCAGAGAAAAGAGATTTTTACGAAATACTTGGCGTAAGTCGGAATGCGACTAAAGAAGAACTAAAAAAGGCATACCGGCAAATGGCCATTAAGTATCACCCCGACAAAAATCCGGGAGATAAAGAAGCCGAAGAAAAGTTTAAGGAAGCCGCTGAAGCTTACGAGGTCTTAAGCGATGACAATAAACGTGCCCGTTACGATCAATTCGGTCATGCCGGAATGAGCAACAGCGGAGGAGGTGGATTTGGTCACGACTGGACTATCGATGATATTTTCTCTCAATTTGGAGATATTTTTGGCGGTCATTTTGGCAGTTTTGGAGGATTCGGCGGTTTCGGTGGCAGCAGCCGGGGACGTTCGCACCGAACGACACGCGGTACAGACCTTCGGGTTAAGGTAAAACTAAACCTTAAGGAAATTGCCAACGGAGTCGAAAAAAAGATTAAGGTTAACAAGTATGTCCCCTGTCAATCGTGCCATGGCACAGGCGCAGCAAACGGCTCGGGCTACAGCACATGTTCCACATGTAGAGGAACCGGCTATGTAACCAGAGTTGCGAACACCATACTGGGGCAAATGCAAACATCATCGCCATGTCCAACATGTAATGGCGAAGGTAAAATTATTACAAACAAGTGTACCGCTTGTAACGGCGAAGGCGTTATTAGAGATAGCGAGGTTATTACAATAAAAATTCCTGCCGGTGTAGCCGAAGGAATGCAACTAAACGTTTCGGGCAAAGGTAATGCCGCTCGAAGAGGTGGCGTTCCCGGCGATCTTCTTGTAGTAATCGAGGAAGAAAAGCACCCCGAACTTATACGCGACGGAAACGACCTAATTTATAACCTTAGCATAAGTATTCCCGATGCCATTTTAGGTGCACCGGTCGAAATTCCTACCATCGAAGGTAAGGTTAAAATTAAAATTGAGCACGGAACCCAACCCGGAAAAATATTAAGACTTAGAGGGAAAGGGCTACCCGATATAAACGGTTATAGCCGAGGCGATTTACTTGTGGCAGTAAATGTTTATATTCCTAAAACATTAAGTAAGGACGAAAAAGCACTAATGGAAAAACTAAGCGCTTCCCCTAGTTTTAAACCAGATCCGTATGAGAAAACTTCGTTTTTCGAAAAAATGAGAGGATACTTCGAATAAAAGTTTTAAGCATTATCAAAAGAAACAAGTATATTTTATATAAATTAAAAGCCGGTATTATTACAATATCGGCTTTTTTGTATAAACTGATTTTGAATAGTTATTAAACTTTAAAACAAAAATTTCTTCTAAATAAAAAATTTAGACAATGAAAAAATTTATAATCTTAACTGCACTAAGCATCGCTTTAACCATATCCGTTAGTGCACAAACCGACACTACAATCCAAAAAATAATACAAATTGGGAAAACGGATAACCAAACCATGGTTTTGCTCGACGAACTGTGTAATCGTATTGGCGGCCGACTCATCGGTTCTTCTGCTTACGAAGACGCTGTTTTATGGGCGGCACGAAAATTTCAGGATTGGGGGATGGATATTATGCTCGACGAAGTAGGACAACTGCCTGTAGGATTTAACCGTGGCCCGTGGTTCGGGAAATTATTGACCGAAAATGGCATGATTCTTCACTTTGCCACACCCTCGTACACCGCGGGAACGAAAGGAGTTCAGCGTGGACATGTGGTTATCGAACCAAAAACGCAGCGCGAATTCGACAGAATGAAAGGCAAACTTAAAGGTGCTTGGGTTTTGGTTTCGGGCGAGAGCAACGGTTGGCCCTTGGATTTCTCGACTGAGGCCAGCGAAAAACGGAAGGAAATTATCGCCAAAAACGAAGAAATAGAAAAGCAAAACAGTGAAATAAGACGAGAAAATTGGCAAAATCGAAACAATAAGGAGGCACAGAAGGAGTTAATCCCTTATATCGAAGAACCTGCATTGTTTTACCAGCAAATGGCAGATGCAGGTGTTCTCGGCTTCATACAAAAAGCCCCTGTCCCAATACGCGTGCTATACGATCGTAAAAACCTTCCCAACATGTCGTGGAATAACCTCCCTAAAGTTCCCGATATAAAATTAGACGAAAAGCAATACGCCGTTATCGAAAAAATGGCTAAGGAACGACAATACTTTCAACTGGAATTCGACATCCGGAACCATTTTCGTCCCGGCCCCATACCTTACTACTCGCTAATTGGAGTAATAAAAGGCACCGAATACCCCAATCAGTATGTTATAATGGGCGGTCATCTCGATGCCTTTGATGTGGCAACCGGCGCATCCGATAATGCCTCGGGCGCTGTTCCTGCCATGGAGGCTGCAAGGCTAATAATGAAATCGGGCGCAAAACCTAAACGGACAATCCTAGTTTGCCTTTGGGCAGGCGAAGAATTTGGTCTTTTAGGCTCCAGCAGTTGGGTAGAAAAACATGCAAACGAACTGGATAGCGTTTCGATTATGCTCAACCGCGATGGAGGCCCCACGGTAGCCAATGGTCTTTCTGTTCCAAAAGCCATGTACCCCGATTTCGAAGAAATTTGCAAACCACTAAATAGCATCGATTCGCTACTCCCTTTCACCCTTCGTGAGGTTGAACCTAAACCAAAGCCTACCCATCCGGGAGGTACCGATACTTCTCCGTTTTTAATGGCAGGAATTCCTGCCTTTCAATTTGAAACACAGGATGTAAACGGTTACGATTTTAATTACGGAGAAATTTGGCATACCGAGCGCGACACTTACGAGAAATGTCCGGCAAATTATATGAACCATACATCAATAGTTACCGCAATTGTTGCCCTTGGCGTTGCAAACTTAGACCATTTGCTATCGCGCGAAAACTTTTTTGCTCCGCAAAAGGAGGATAATAACACAAAAGTTTCGAAGAAAAAGAAAATAAAATAAAGGAGTATAAAAGCCGACCACATGTCGGCTTTTTGTTTATAACCATTCACTAAGCAACATGCCCCGAAAAAAGCGAACTACTCACATTTATTGAGCAAGTTTAACTTTAAAAAGAAGAAAAAATAAAAAAATCGGTTTAAATTTGTGCCTTCATTTTTAACATACAATCCATTAAAAATGAAATGTTTGCAATTTTACACTCGAAAAGTGAAGAACATTTCGTATAACAATAAAAACATTCAGCTCATGAAACAGGTTACTTTAAAAGATAAAACCTTTGGTATAAGTTACCCGGAGAATGAAATTCAAGCCGATATTGATGTTCTTGCATCAAAAATCAACTGGGATTTTCATGCTTCGGAGGAAACTCCCATTTTCCTTAGCATTCTCAACGGCGCTTTTATGTTTACTGCCGATTTGGTAAAGCGTGTTTCGTTTCCCTGCCAAATTTCGTTTATCAAACTATCGTCATACAAAGGCACCAAGTCAACAGGTAATGTTAATGAGTTAATCGGACTTAACGAGAATATAGAAGGTAGAAGCGTAATAATTGTAGAAGATATTGTTGATACGGGCATTACACTTTCCAAACTTTTTGCAGAACTTTCCAAACTCAACCCGAAAGTCATAAAAGTAGCAACGTTACTATACAAGCCCGATGCCTATAAAGGAACCATTCCTATAGATTACATTGGGAAGTCTATCCCTAACGAATTTATTGTAGGTTACGGACTTGACTACGATGGCATCGGAAGAAACTTACCCGATATATACACGCTTATCTCCGAGTAAAGTTAATCTGGAAAATTTCTACAAATAAAAAACGATATTTGGTCGTAATATCCTAAAATACCCTGACAAGATCAGGGTATTTTTCTTCTTTATAAGACATTTATATTTAACTTTTCTGTAAGAAAATAACCATTTGCCAAACATTTTTACGCAATGAATTTGCCCATTATGCCCGTTTATTTAATTTTGTTAATGCAATCTTAAACAATGCTGGCCACCTTGGTCAGCAAAATTTTTTGCAAACAATTGTATTACAAGTTAAAACTGTGCTAAACTAACCTAAAACAGCCATGCTTAACATTGTTCTATTTGGCCCTCCGGGGGCAGGGAAAGGAACTCAATCCCAATATATTATCGAAAAATACAACCTAATACATTTGGCTACCGGCGACATGTTAAGGGCTGAAATAAGCGAAAAAACGCAAATGGGACTTGAAGCAAAAAAATTCATCGATAAAGGGCAACTGGTTCCAGACGAAACTGTAATAGGAATGATTGCCCACAAGTTGGAAAAGCATAGCAATGCTTCGGGTTTTGTTTTCGATGGATTTCCCAGAACAACCGTTCAAGCCGCAAAACTGGACGAAATGCTCCAAAAACATGGTGCTCCCATTTCCTTAATGATTTCGCTTGAAGTGGGAAAAGACGAGCTGATTGCCCGTTTGCTTAATCGGGGAAAAATAAGCGGACGTACCGACGACCAAAGCGAATCTACTATCCGTCGGAGACTCGAAGTTTATAACACCGAAACCCTCCCTGTAATGGACTACTACAAAAAACAAGGGAAATACCGTGAAATATACGGAATGGGAACTATAGAAGAGATTTTCCAACGCATTTGCAAGGTAATCGACGAAACAAAGGGTAAATAATATAAACTTGATATTGTCAAAAGATAATTTTGCTATGTCGAGCGAAGGCAAAACATTTTTGTTTTAATTTAATAAGATAACTTCCTCGACAAGAGCAGATGTCAACTTATATAGAACTCACACTTGGTCATATAAAAACACCTTTATTTTTTACTACCTTTGCAGCCAATTCTGCAAAAACATGTCGAACTCAAACTTTGTAGATTACGTAAAAATTTTTTGCCGCTCCGGCAAAGGAGGAGCCGGTAGTACGCATTTACGTCGTGAAAAATTTGTTCCCAAAGGAGGTCCCGATGGTGGCGATGGCGGTAGAGGCGGACACGTATTCATAAAAGGAAATAGTCAACTTTGGACCCTGTTACACCTTAGGTATAAACGCCACATCTATGCCGGTGATGGCGAATCCGGCGCGGGATCGCGCCGAACCGGAAAGGATGGTAACGATGTTACCATTGAAGTTCCGGTAGGAACCATTGCCCGTAATGCTGAAACGGGAGAGATTATTGCCGAAATTGTCGAAAACAACCAAGTTGAAACAATAATGAAAGGCGGTCGTGGAGGCTTAGGTAACTGGAACTTTAAAACACCCACACTACAAACACCCCGATTTGCCCAACCCGGCGAAGACCGTGAAGAAGGTTTTGTTGTTTTCGAGTTGAAAATTCTTGCCGATGTGGGATTAGTAGGATTTCCCAACGCAGGAAAATCGACGCTGCTTTCAGCAGTAAGTGCAGCTAAACCTAAAATTGCCGATTATCCTTTTACAACACTGGTTCCGAGCGTGGGTATTGTTAACTATCGCGACGATCGTTCTTTTGTAATGGCCGATATTCCCGGAATTATAGAAGGTGCCCACGAAGGGAAAGGTCTTGGATTAAGGTTTTTGCGTCACATAGAACGAAATTCCATGCTACTGTTCATGGTACCCGCCGATAGCGACAGCGTTCCCGAACAGTATAGCATTTTGGTAAACGAACTAAAAATGTACAATCCAGAATTGCTCGAAAAGAAACGGGTACTTGCCATAACTAAGTGTGATTTAATAGATCAGGAGATTAAGGACGATATTGCGAAAAATCTTCCAGATATTCCTGCTGTTTTTATCTCAGCTATAACAGGCGAAGGTATTACCCAATTGAAAGACATGTTGTGGAATAATATTAACTCGGAACATAAATAACCAATGATAGATTACCTTATAGCAATCGATAAGCAACTTTTTCTGTTTTTAAACGGATTACATAGCCCTTTCTGGGATGCAGTAATGGTGTTTGTATCGGGCAAATTAACATGGCTTCCACTATATTTAGTCATTGTTTTTTTCATGTTTAAGAAAGCAGGGAAAGAGGCTTTTTGGTGGCTACTGGGAATTGCCTTTGTGGTTTTAATGGCCGACCAAGTATCGGTTCATGCCTTTAAGTATGTATTCTTACGCTTACGTCCCTGCCACGACCCCAGCATAAGTAACGCCGTTCATTTGGTTAACGGATGCGGTGGAAAATACGGGTTTGTTTCGTCACATGCAGCAAATACCTTTGGTGTAGCCGTTTTTCTCTCGTTACTTTTTTCGAAAAAGTGGTTTACCTTCAGCATCCTTTTTTGGGCTGCGTTTGTATCGTATAGCCGTATATATTTAGGCGTTCATTTCCCAGGAGATGTGCTGGTGGGAGCCATTTTAGGTGCTGGGATAGGCATTGCAGTTTGGAAAATTGCATCGGCACTTATATTTCGGTATGCACGACACCAAAAGTAAAGTTCTCTAAAAAATCAACATTTAGAAATTATTTTCACCTATTTTCCCCAAGTTTCAGGAGTTCTGCGCCATTCTTTAAGCACTTCGACATATTCGGAAGAAATAATACCATGCTCCATTGCCACTTCTATTAATTCGGTGTAATTCGAAAGAGTAGTACAACCACATCCTGCATTCGAAAAATTATCCTTGGCCTGTTGAAACTGGTAAGTAAATATCGCCAATAAACCAAGCACGTCGCAACCAGTACCCCGCAAAGCCTCTACTGCGGCTAAGCTGCTCATCCCCGTCGAAATTAAATCCTCAATTACAACAACCTTTTGGCCAACCTTATAATCTCCTTCAATTTGATTGGTTAACCCATGCGATTTTGGAGCCGAACGAACATAAATAAACGGAAGGTTAAGCCTGTCGGCAACAAGCATTCCATGAGCAATAGCTCCGGTTGCAACGCCCGCAATAACCTCAACATCCGGATACATTTTCTTTATTAAACGGCAAAAACCATCGCAAATTAAATTTCGTACTTCCGGAAAGGATAATGTTTTCCTGTTGTCGCAATAAATTGGCGATTTCCACCCCGAAGCCCATGTAAACGGATTTGCAGGATTGAGCTTTATTGCATTAATTTGTAGCAATTTTGATGCTAAATGTTTACTGTCCATGTCGTCGGAGTATAAAATATTTTTTAACAATCGTAAGTTTATTATTACCAACAGCCTAAGCGATTTTAACAATTCGAAAAATGCCTTTTTCTGGGGTGATGTTCACCATCAGGAATTCCCAAATTTACTCGATTTTTTTAACTCTCACACCTACATTCCAGAGGTTTTTGTCGGTACCAACAACGTTGAAGTTGCTTTTGAACAGTTCTCTTCGAACTTCGCACCTATCCCTGCAGCCGGAGGGTTAGTAAAAAATGCTGAAGATCAGGTTCTAATGATATTCCGAAACGGGCATTGGGACTTGCCTAAAGGCAAAATAGAAACCGGAGAAAGAGTTGAAGCGGCAGCACTCCGAGAAGTAGGCGAAGAAACGGGATTAAAAGAAATTAACCTTGGCAGTAAAATTTGCTGCACCTATCACACCTACTACATAGGAAATGTTAGAGCCCTAAAAGAAACCCATTGGTACCAAATGGAAACTAACGGAAAGCAAAACCTTATTCCACAAACGGAAGAAGGAATTACTCAAGCCGTTTGGGTTGATAAAGAAAAAATCCCAACGCTACTTAAAAATTCCTATGGAAGTATTGGCGAAGTCTTCCGATTGTACAACCTCTAAATTTCGCCTTTACTGCGTAAAAGGTTAAAGAAGCGTAACTCGAAACCTTCCTTTGGCGAAGGTGCGGGCGACATAATAAGTTTTCTGTCGGGTCCTATCAAAAAGTAAGTTGGATACGCTCTAACATCAAAGTCCTTTATTACCCCGGGCTTATTCCCATAGTATAAAAATGTCCAATCGTACCCGGTATTCTTAAGAAACGATTTTAAATCCGCTTTCTCCTTGTCTGCCGATATTGTAACTATCTCCAAATGCTTTTTATACTTATTATAAAGTTTTTCCAACAGCGAAAACTCCTGTAAGCAGGTGTAACTTGTTGTTGTGCAAAAGTTCAGGTAAACGTACTTTCCTTCAAACTGATCCAACGAAATTTTCTTCCCGTTAATATCCTCCAAAGTAAAAGGGGTAGGAACAAAACCTGGAAGCAACTTGGTTATCCTGTTTCGGATGTTCTCGGCAATAAGTATATGCTCCGGAATTTTAGTTGTACGGTAAAGCGAATCGAGTATAGTTAGTAATGCCGAACGGGAAAAGTTATCGCTAAAAAACTCATCGTATAACGATTTAAGAATTACCATTTCCTTCAGCGTATCGTTACTTAATACCTGATCCGTAGATAGCGTCTGCTCCAACAAGGTAAGACTTTTTCTTTTCGAAATGTCCTCGAAAATTCTATTTCCCTCCGAAGTTCTTGAAAAGAACAAAAAATACTTGTCGTAAACCAAGTTAAACAACTCCATATACGACGGATTATTATACAGTATGGGCTTGTTCAAAAATAGCTCGTTGGAAATGCTGGCGGATTTTTTAAGTAACGTTATTTGACGGAGCAATCCGTAACGGTACTCCCGGTACGCCTTAAAATATGGGTTATTGCAATCCGTAAACTTTTCCTCGATATGGTTGATAAGCGAGTCAACATTTTCTTTTTCCCCCTTAAATGCGCTTTGCACAATCTGGTCGAAATGTTCGTTAAATCTTACATCGAAAGCATTTATAAGGAAATTAATGTCGCTATGGGTGATATTCTTAATGCCTACCTGTAAGTCGGTTTCTCTAAAAAAAGGATTTAGCCGCTGAACTTCCGTTTTCTCCTCCTTAGCAGGCAAAACCAGTTCGTAATTACGATCGGGCTCGGCAAAAAAGTATATTTTATAAATACCCAGATGTGAAAACACATAGCTGGTTTCAAGTATTTTTAGTGTAGCCTTGAAATTTCCATCCTTATCCACGGTACAACGACCAACCTCGTTTTCGGTATTGGTAATGTAATCGGTATAAGTATAAAAAATCAACTCGTTGCCCTTGTAATCCGGAGCATTACCAAACACCGTAGCCTCGTTCCCGTTTACTCTTACAGAAGATAAAACAAGCAACGCAAATACGGTAACCCGAAAAATTTTAACCATGAGATTTACTTCTCCTTTTCAATGTAATCAAAAATGTTGATGGACGAAGGGATAAACTGCGAAGGATCGCCATTGTGAATTAGTATATCCCTTATTATTGTAGAGTTTATAGATGTATGCTCCGGTGCCGTAAGTAGAAAAACCGTATCGATATTCGGAGCCATTGCTTTGTTTGTTTGCGCTACTGCCCGTTCAAATTCAAAATCGGCCGAAGTCCGCAATCCACGAATAATATAGTTAACATTCAGTTTTTTGCATAAATCAACGGTAAGTCCCTCGTAACTGATAATTTGCACATTAGGCTCATCACTAAATACCTTTTGAATCATTTCAATGCGTCTATCAATGCTGAAAAAAGCATTCTTACTAACATTATAGCCAATGGCAACAATAACTTTATCGAAAAAAGAGAGCGCTCGGCGGATCACCGATTCGTGCCCTACGGTAATAGGATCGAAAGATCCGGGAAATATTGCAACTTTTTCCATTGATTTTCATTGTTAACTCTCTCGCAATATTACATAAAAAAGTAAAACCCTCCGAATAATTCGAAGGGTTAGCCTTATCTTATCGATACTTTCACCTTTACCTATAAAAACAGACCTTATTCTATAACCAAAGGCTTATCAACTTTTTCGTCGAGCAAGGCGTTTTCCAATACCTCTAAAATTGTACTTACGTACTTAAACTTCAAGCCCTTAATGTACTGTGGATTTATTTCGGATATGTCCTTGCGATTTTCTTCCGGCAAAATAATATTAGTAATGTTTGCACGCTTAGCGGCAAGAATTTTTTCCTTGATTCCTCCAACAGGTAGCACTCTGCCCCTAAGCGTAATTTCGCCCGTCATTGCAAGATTGCTGCCTACCTTACGTTGTGTAAATGTCGAGGCTAAAGCAGTTACCATTGTAACTCCCGCCGAAGGCCCGTCCTTGGGAATTGCCCCTTCGGGAACATGAATATGTACGTTCCACTTTTCGAACACGTCAGGATTAATGTTAAGTATGGATGCGTGCGATTTTAAAAACTCCAATGCCAATACTGCGGATTCTTTCATCACATCACCAAGGTTTCCTGTCAGGGTTAAGTTTCCCTTACCCTTGCTTAAACTTGCCTCCACAAACAAAATTTCGCCGCCTTGCTCTGTCCAAGCCAAACCTGTAACCACACCGGCAATATCGTTCCCTTGATATACTTCCTTTGTAAACCTTGGTATTCCTAATATTACCTCAACATCCTTCAAGGATAACTTGGCATTGTACTCTTCGCCAAAGGCAATTTTCTTGGCTGCATACCTTACCATCTTGGCAATTTTCTGGTTCAGGTTACGCACTCCGCTTTCGCGGGTATAATCCTGAATAACCTTTGCAATTACCTTATCGTTTAAAACCAACTTTTTCGGTTCAAGTCCATGCTCCTTAAGTTGATTGGGAACTAAGTGCCTCTTGGCAATTTCCACCTTTTCCTCTAGGCTGTAACCGCTTACTTCAATCAACTCCATACGATCGCGTAGCGCAGGGTTAATGGTAGAAATTGAGTTGGCTGTTGTTATAAACAGCACTTTCGACAAATCGTACTCAACTTCAACAAAGTTATCGTAGAACGTACTATTCTGCTCAGGATCGAGCGCTTCCAACAAAGCCGACGAAGGATCGCCGTGAAAATCGTTACCAACCTTATCAATTTCATCCAAAATAATTACAGGATTGGAGGACTTAACTTTCTTAAGACTCTGGATTATTCTACCCGGCATTGCTCCAATGTAAGTCTTCCTATGCCCCCGAATTTCCGCCTCATCGTGCATTCCTCCCAGCGAAATACGGGCATACTTACGTTCCAATGCTCTAGCAATAGACTTTCCCAACGAAGTTTTTCCCACACCCGGAGGGCCATAAAGACAAAGTATAGGCGCCTTTAAATCGCCCTTCAACTTAAGAACAGCTAAATGCTCCAAAATACGATCCTTTACCTGCTCCAAGCCAAAGTGATCCTCATCCAAGATTTCCTTTGCATGGGCTAAGTCAAAATTATCGGCGGTATATTCGTTCCAAGGCAAATCGAGCAACAATTGTACATAGTTAAGTTGAACGGAATACTCGCCTGCCATGGGGTTCATCCGTTGTAACTTATTAACCTCCTTGTCGAAATGCTCGGCAATTTCCTTGCTCCATTTCTTTTTCTTTGCCTTCTCCTTCAAATCCTCTATTTCCTGCTCAATAGGATTTCCACCCAACTCATCCTGAATGGTTTTCATCTGCTGTTGCAGAAAATACTCTCGTTGCTGCTGTTCTAAATCAATTTTAACCTTATTCTGAATATCGTTTTTAAGCTCCAAAAGTTGTAATTCCCTCGACAAAATTTCGAGCAATAATATTGAACGCTCACGAATACTGTTTTTCTCCAGCAACTGCTGCTTGTCGGTATTCTTTATATCGCTGTTAGCGCTAACAAAATTTACCAGCACTCTAGGGTTATCGATATTCTTTATGGCAAACGTTGCTTCCGGAGGTAAATTTGGCGAAAGGTTTATTACCTTGATTGTAATATCGCGAATGGAACTAACTATTGCAGAATACTCCTTATCGTCGTTATCGGGAATACTTTCGGGAATTTGCTTAACCTTTGCCATGAAAAATGGATCGTCACCAACAAATTCTTCAATTTCAAACCTAGAAACACCTTGTAAAATAACCGAAGAATTACCGTCGGGCATTTCCAAAACCTTAATAATGTTAGCAACGGTACCTACTTTGTACAAGTCGGATGTACCAGGTTCCTCTATGTTTGCATCAATCTGAGATAGAACACCTATTATCCTTTTCTTTTGCGGAAGGCTACGTATTAACTTCAGCGACTTTTCGCGTCCTACGGTTATAGGCATTACCACACCCGGAAAAAGCACTGTGTTCCTAAGTGCCATAATTGGAATAACATCGGGTATATCGGAACTTTTTACTTCCGGCGTGGCCTCCTCGGCAAGTATTGGTATAAAATTAACTTCGGAATCATTAGAGTCGTTTATCAATTGATCAAACAAATCCCGTCCTCGTATCTTCTTCATAACTATCCTTTTCCTAAAATAAAATGACAAAATGACATCGTCTCGGGAAATATTTCCCGGATTATAGTATTGTCAAGAGCTATGCCAAAAACAGTTACTAACAAAAAATGGCACTAGAAATTTCTGTAGCACGCAGTAATATCGAAAATATGCTGCAAAATTGTCCTATCGGTTTGTGTAAGGTTAAGACTCCTTCTAGCCATCATTATTTCAGCAGTTTCTATTGCTTTGGCAACTTGATGAACCATGAAGCCATTGGCTCCACCCCACGAAAAACTTGGAATAAAATTCCGAGGAAATCCGCTTCCAAATATGTTTGCACAAACACCAACCACCGTTCCCGTATTAAACATGGTATTTATACCGCATTTGGAGTGATCGCCCATGAACAAACCGCAGAACTGCAACCCCGTTTTAGCAAAATGATTCTCCGAATAGTTCCAGAGTTTTACCTGCGCATAGTTGTTTTTAAGATTCGAATTGTTACTGTCCGCACCAATATTACACCACTCGCCAATTACCGAATTACCAAGGAAACCATCGTGAGCCTTGTTAGAATAACCGAAAATAACGCTGTTATTAACTTCACCCCCAATTTTGGAATGTGGGCCAACAGTTGTAGGACCATACACCTTAGCCCCCATTTTTACTGCCGAATGTTCACAAATAGCAAACGGACCACGAATTATTGCACCTTCCATAATTTCAGAATCAGCGCCAATGTATATGGGGCCGTTTTCCGCATTTAAAATCGCACACTCAACCTTAGCACCCTCTTCAACAAAAATATTTTCGGGATGAATTATCCTGTTAGTCGAAGATATACTTTGCGACTTACGCCCTTTGGTAATTAACTGAAAATCGGCCAACAATTCGTCTCCATTACTGCGAAAAATATCCCAAACATTTTTTACCTCGAAAAATGTTCCGCTATACTCTGTTACCTTTGAGAAATTTTTAGGTTCAGGTAATTTCGAGGGCGTACCTTTTAACACTGCCGCAATAATTGTCCCCTCTTTTACAATTGCCTCTTCCTGCTTTAACAGCTGAATGGCTTTCAGTAAATCGAGATTTGGGGTAATTCTACCATTAACTAAACAAACTTCACCGTTTGTTTTTAGTGCAGGATACTTTCCCGAGAGAAAATCAACAGTAAAAAAACTAGGTTTCTGCCCCAGGTACTTTTCCCACTTTTCAGTAATGGTAAGGATTCCGACTCTAATTTCGGAAGCAGGACGAGTAAAAGTGAAAGGTAAAAGGTTCACCCTTTTTTCATCGTCAAAAAGAATATAATTTCGGTTCATGGGTAGTTGAATTTTTGCTAATATACCACATTTAATGATGTTTCCGATAATAAAAAAAGCTCTTGGTAAAAGAGCTTTTTTGTAATGCTATCAAGTAAAGATTACTTCGATTTTCTTTCGTCCATGTGTTTTTTGTAACGATTCATGAACTTATCTACACGACCAGCAGTATCAACAAGTTTCATCTTACCCGTGAAGAAAGGATGCGAAGTATTCGAAATTTCCACTTTAACCAAAGGGTACTCAACGCCATCAAGTTTGATGGTTTCCTTTGTATTAACAGCCGATTTGGTGATAAAAACATGCTCGTTCGACATGTCCTTGAATGCCACCAGTCGGTAATTCTTTGGATGTATTCCCTGTTTCATTTTGTTTATACTTATTTAGTAACTTATTTGTCTTTAACTGTTAAGCAAATTCAATCATGCTTAAAATGGCTTGCAAAGATATTAACTAATATTTAAATATCAAACCTTTACCCATTAATTATTTTCGCGAAACACGTGCTAGCAATCTTAAAAATTCAATGTAAAGCCAAACGAGCGTTACCATTAAACCAAAAGCACCATACCATTCCATAAACTTCGGAGCACCCATTGCCGTGGAACGTTCTATAAAATCCAAATCCATTAAGATATTAAGCGCTGCAACGGCTATTACAATTAAGCTAAACACTATACCAAATGTTCCGCCGCTATATATGAAACCTATATTGATATTGAAAAAACTCAATATTAAAGAAACCAAGTAAGTAAGGGCTATGGCACCTGTTGCTGCTAGCACAACCCTGCGAAAACGGTTGGTTACCTTAATTACACCGGTACGAAATGCCAATAACATTAAAAAGAATGTTGCAAAAGTTAATCCAACAGCCTGAATTACAATTCCTGCACCATAAGAGGCTGCAAAGAAAGCCGATAATCCGCCTAGGAATATACCTTCCAACGCTGAATATATTGGAGCAGTATATGGTGACGTTTTTGGTGCAAAAATTACTACCAACGAAGTTATAAAGCCGCCTATACCTCCTACCAACATCCATGTGTAAACCGACTGTGGCGTTAAACTTTCGAAATAAACCCGCCATGTATATGCTGCCCCCAAAAACACCAACGCTAAAAGCAGCATGGTTTTATTCATGGTACCTTTGTAGGTCATCACCTCCGAAGAAGCATACTGACGGCTACGATCAAAAACTCTCTGCGAAAGTGCAGGATTCGATGATTTAAATGTATTCATAATTCTAAAAAAATTATTTTCATTGATTTTTACTAGACAAAGTCAATATTTATGCCGAAAGGAATGTCTGACAATCCGGCAGTGTTTATGACTCAACAAACTCGTATAGAAGTTCGTTGGCAATCCATGCAGCCAACTCGTTTTCGGACTCGGACATGGAATTGCATAACTCTACCACCTTCTGTCGCAACCCGTCGTTGCGTTTGGCAATTCCTCGAAGAGCATATAGCATTGCCGATTGGTAAACATCGGTAACTTCGTCGGCCATGTTACCAAAAATATCAACGTAAGGCTCAAATATTTTATCGTTTAACGACTCGTCGGAAGCATTTCGGCCAATAATTAGCATTCCCGCTTTTCGCAACAACTCGTTCCCGCTAATACACCACTCTATACTTCGCGAAAGAGCATACTTCGACTTCCAAATAAGGTTGCTGCAAGCCTGCTCCACTATTTCAGGATTGTCAAAATCTTCAGACCAACTATCAATTTGTTCACCTGTAACCTTAGCAGGATCGTCAATAAGCGACGCTATAATTTTACACTCCCTAATATCCTCCTTGAAAAGTTCCAAAGCCAGATCGTGGTCGCCAACATATTGCTGTGCAATCTCCCTTAACTCCGGAATAGAAACTCCGTAGTTCACCTTGTAAACAATTCCTGCCAACCGCATGTTTTCGGCAACTTCGCCATTCATCCGATGTTTAATCAACGCCTTTATTTCCTGTATCTTAACAAGAGTTGTCATGTCAATTATTTTGAACAAATTTACTGCATTTATCAAAACAATGCGAATCTTACACAAGTGTAAACTGTTAAGATTAACAAACTATAAATAAAGTAAGGCTTCAGTGCAATGTATTCTGACGGAGAAATTTTCAGGTAAAATTTATTATACGCTGCTAAAAATACCTTTTCGGCCAGATAGACTATTACGGTAGCCATTGCTACTCCTTCTATGCCCCAATAGCGAATTAAAAACAAGCTAAGCAGTATATTCAAAAGCATCTCCACTATGGATGCCAGCAAAATGACCTTGGTTCGATTTAACCCCATGGTAACGGTCTGCGGAAAAATGCTGCGACTTACAATCAGCAACGAATATATTGCAAATATTTTAGCGCTATCGGCAAAATCGCTGCTAAAAATCAACGGGAACAATGGTTTACTAAGCAATATTGCTATCATTGAAATGGGGAAAAGAAGGTGCATTAACTTTCGGGATTCTACCTTTAACTTCTCGAGAGAGACTTTTAATGCGCTAGGATTTCCTATTTCAGGCATTAACGAATTGCTTAGACCAACCGTTAGCAATGTTACCAAGGGTATTTCCCTCGCGCCAAACCGGTAAACGGCAAAGGTTGAAGAATCGAAAAAACCGGTAACAATTGCCTGATCGATATAAACGCCCGAACTGCTTACCAAATACTTTAGCGATAACGGTAAACTACTCGAAAATAACTTTTTAAAAATCGCCTTATCAAACTTAAATGTCGAATATCGAAAAAGTAACGCTAAAAGCCAGGCAACCCTGACAAATGTAGCCAATAGCAATCCGGCAACCGAATAGTACACGTCGAGTCTTACAAAAAGCGGAGCAATAACGCACAATATTTGAAAACCAAAAACCGCCGCTCCATACACAACTATTTTTTTTGCTTCGTTATGAAGCAAGTAGATATACTCCACCAAGGAGGCAATGGAATTCAACGCCAAGTAAACCAATGCCAAGGTGTAAAAAGGGAAATTTTTAAAACCTAAAAGATTCGAAAGTGGCACTCTAAAAAATAATCCTAATAAAAACGTTACAATGGCATACCCGAGAACTACCAAAAACGCATTGAAAATGAACCTTGGCTTTTCGTTGGAAGCCGAAGCCCCAAATAGCGGTAACAATGTTTGAATAATTCCCGTGATCCAAAACATCGATAACACGGACGAAATGAATAACACCAACTCGTAGTAGCCAATCTGCTTATTCGAAAGCGACAATTTTACCATGGCTATACCTATGGTAAACATACCTAGAAAGCGAATCACCTGAAAGTACTGCAACGCTCTAGTATTGTTCACCTTAAATAGACTCATGGTATAGTTCTACTTTTTAGCTAAGATATTCAAAAAAATACTACTAACGAGAGCAATACTCTACATTGGCATCCGCACAATTATTTTTTGCAATTATGAAATTTTGATATATCTTTGCAGCCGCATTTGATGGTGGATGTAGCTCAGTTGGTTAGAGCACCAGATTGTGGATCTGGGGGCCGTGGGTTCAAGTCCCATCTTCCACCCAAAAAAGTCCGATTTCTCGGACTTTTTTGATTCTTTGCAATTATTGCTTATTCCCCTTTACCCTGTTCATCAAATCTTCCAGATAATCGATTTGCAACTCCTGAAATTCCATTAACTTTTTATTCTGATTTACCAGTAAGTGGTCAATTTTCTCGCTAATAAGCTTAATTTCTAACTCCGCTTTAAGGTTAATTTTATAATCGTTTTCTGCCTTAATTCTATCTTTCTGCTCCTGCCTGTTCTGACTCATCATAATAATCGGAGCTTGAATTGCTGCAATGCAAGAAAGAAATAAATTCAAAAGAATAAAAGGGTAAGGATCGAATGGCTTAGTAACCAATATCCAAACGTTAATTATCATCCAAGAGAATAAAATGGACAAGAATATGAAAATGAAAGTCCAACTACCTCCGAAGGTAGCAATTTTATCGGCGACGTGCTGCCCAAAGGTAAATTTAGAATCAATCGTATCCTCAATATTTTCCGACAGGATAGAATTATTCCTAATGGCATTAACCACATCCAAGTCGATGGCTTCCAATTCGCCCTTCTCCTGTTCCACTAACTGCGATATAAAAATTCGCCTATACCGATTCAACTCGTCTATAGAAATATAATCGTCAGCCGAAAAATCCGGAAAATCAATTTTAATTAAGTTAAATATTTCCTCTCGTATTTCACGTCCCATAATCGCACTGCTCTTATGCAACTCCTTTTTGCTAATGAAACTTTTTACCATTGCCATAGTATTGTTGTATTAGTATATAGTATCGTAAAAATAGCACATTTATACATAATGAGCCTAAATTTACACCATTGAATATAACAAACGCCACTTTTCTGCCTTTCGAAGAGAAAATATGATATAATTAAAAACAAAACCCAGAACCATCAATTTTACATAGTTCTGGGTTAAGACCAAGTTATGACACTCAGTATTCCGGATTATTTACCCTACCAATGAACAGAATGGTATTTGATGTTCGTTCACGGATAATAAATACAAAGGGTTTATTAACTATAAAGTAAGAGTAATCGGGAACGCTTGTAATTCCATTACCAATAGTAGTTACAGCAGCAGCCTCGCTTCCCTCCTCATTTACATCTATATAAGTATTCTGCTTAACAAAATCCACGTATAGCTTGGTTGCGCTAATTAACGACAAATCGGCCAACATTGGGTTAAATGCATCTACCATTCCCATATCCTGTAATGCTTCATTCAAATTCTTTTCAAATTCAAACTTAAACTTTGGCAAGTAAACCATAACCTCCGAAGGTTCCGTTTGTTGATTAAAATTTGAAACCATTTCGTCCCACAAATTGCCATTAAACATCGAAATGAAATCCTGCGTATTGGTGGCAGGCAAAGCAATTACCATAGAGTAGTTTGTTCGTCCGTAAGGCAACTCTATTGCCGATACACTTTCGTTACTGAAACTGGCAGCAGGAATCAACCCTCTCATCATCTGCACGCTAGTTGTTCCTCCGTTTTCAAAATTAAAAATATCAGAGGTTGTACTCTCCTTATCGAACTTATACGTCCAATCCCCTTTAAAGTAAAGGGCATTCATTATAATCATCACTATTTGCGGATCGATGCTGTCCAAAACCTTACTTATTTTACCATTTGTGTTATCGCTTGCCCACCCGTTTATCAGGCTAAGTGCATTACTTGAGTTAAAGTCCAATCCCTGAACTTCGCAAGAATAAACATCCTTAAGCGTTTCGGAATAAGATGAGTAAAATTCAAAGCCTTCCCTGTAAAACAAAGCATTGGCAAGAGCAATGGAAACTTTAGAATCAACCTCCAATAGCTGTTTCACAAGGCTTTTATACGAACTGTTAACATCGTCCATAGACTCGTACCCCAGCATGGTAAGCATTTGCCGATATGTATTGTTGTCCGTTCCGTTCAACAACATTGAAAGCGCAACGGATGCGCTTAAGGGCGAAATCATTAGATTACCTTCGGTTGATTGCGATACTTCACGAAAAAAGTTAAGCCCAAAATTGTTATTGTTTTCGATTAGCGCGACATCTTGTTGCGTTAACTTCAACTGCGTCGGCTCTGTAACAACTTTTGTTTCTTCGGATTTTTCGCAACTCCATAGGAATAGAATTGTTGCCGCCATTATTATTTTCGATTTCATAACTTTTAAATTATTAAAGGTAAATTAAACTTGTTTTTGTTAAGATGCAACTATCCTAAAATTGGTTGCGTCAGCCTTATTCAAAATATTAATATCTCAACGCAACCTTTTCCGGCTACAATCCATCTTTTAATTGTGAACGGTTGGTGCTATATTTGATAAAACATTGGCCTTTTACGCCGGCATGTCCACAAAATGGAACTTTCGAAGGATTTAATTAAAAAGGTAATTAAGGGCGACAGAAACGCCCAGCATACTTTGTACAACACGTACTCGGCAAAAATGTACGGCGTTTGCTTAAGGTATCTTGCTAATCCGGAGATTGCTCGTGATATTTTGCACGATGGTTTTATTAAGGTATTTTCTTCCATTAAAACATTCAGGGGAAATGGGTCTCTGGAAGGTTGGATTTTAAGAATAATGGTTAACACGGCATTGGAATATATCAGACGAAGTAAGAACAACTTTAAAGTTGATATTGATGAAGCAAAAACTTTAGAGGCAATTAACAATACCGAAGGTCCCGACTACCAAATGCTCTTAAAGATTATAGCCGAGCTGCCTCAACAATATCGAACTGTTTTTAACCTTTACGCAATTGAAGAATATACCCATGCAGAAATTGCCGAAATGCTTGGAATATCGGAATCGACAAGTAAATCGAACTATTCGAGAGCAAAGGCAATTTTAAGAGTTAGACTCGAAAATTTTTTAGATGTAAACTATGAAGAGTTTTTCAGATAAAAACGCAGAGCAAAAATTTATAGACTCCCTTAAATCGTTAGAAGTAAAACCTCCTAAAGATTTATGGAATGATATTGAAAAAACGCTGCATAAGCGTAACCGAAAAAAATATCTGCTTTACATTTCGTACGCATCGGCTGCTGTCGTTACGCTATTCTTCATTATGGAAACTTATTTAACAACTTTAAAAGAGCGACCCGTTGAAGTTGCAAAAAGCGAGCAAGCAACGCAAAAAAGAACAATTGTAAATCGAAAAATCGAGAATAACTTAAACCCTTTGCAGGGAAAAACTTCAAAAGGAATATCTGTAAAAAACACATCTTCTGAATATCAAAATAAATTTATTACAAGTAATACCGATATTGACAACTCGGACAACAGAACCATTGCCATAAACGAATCGCCGAAAACTTACAAAACCCTACAAAGAATAAATGCAGTAACTATAAACTTCGACATTCAAAATGAAACACCTTTTCCTAAACAACAAAAAAAATACGCTTCAATAGCAAACCCGCCATTAACCGCCAATAAAAATGTTGAATGGACTTTAAGTGCAACAGGGTTCCCCGTTTACGCATTTCACACTGCCGGAGTGTTTAACCCGGACAAAAATTTACAGGAAGTAGGATTATGGGCCATGGGCGGATCGGTAACCATTCGCCGATCGCTTCGAAAAAACTTTGCTATTGAAACGGGGTTGCAGTATAACCCTCTTGGACAGCAAGTAAAAAATACGGGCATTGTTCAAACAGACATAAACAGTGCCACTTACATTGCCTTTTCCAGTTCATCGAATACATGGGGAACTCCTGTTATTTCTTCAAACGAACTTCTATCAAGTAGCACTAACGGAACAACTAGTTTATGGAGTTTAAGCGATGTTCAAATAACACAACTGCTGACATATATAGAAATCCCGATAATAATATCGAAAAGTATGACATTCCACCATTTTTCCATTAACCTTAAATCAGGATTATCGGCAGGTTTTTTAGTGGGAAATAAAGTAAAAGTTACAAGTTCGTATGGCTCTTTTGATGGCAAAACCGAAGGCGTAAAACCATTTCTTTCTTCAGCAATATTGGGAGTTGGAATATCCACACCATTTGTTTCCAAAGTAAATTTAGTTATCGAACCAACTTTACGAATAGGATTATACACGCTACATTCCGGGGATAAAAAAAGTTACCCTTTCTCAACATCCATTAAATTAGGCGTGGAAATTCCTCTATAGATTTTTCCGTTAATTAAGCAAATTGCTTGCTTTTTGCTCCTTTCCTGCCCTACGCCGCTTACTAAACTGTTCGAACAGTAACGCAATTCGTTGTAAAATTTTAAGCTGGAGCACCGCATACAGCATTAACGTGAAAAGCCACATTACGGTAACGTTAAACCAAATTGTTTTTACGTACTGTCGGTTAAACAATTTATACGGAGCATACAATTGCGCCCGCCCGAACGGGTGATCGGGTAACATAAAAATAGGCTGAAATTTCTGAATAATCCGGTTGTCGGTTTCAAGATACTTGGTCAACTCGTCGTTACGTAATACCCAATTGGCTAACGTTTCGTTGTAATAATTCTGTTTTAACTGAAATATTCCGTTTGTCCCTATTTTTCCAACTAATAGTTGATAAACGCTATCGCGTTTAGCCGTTTCACTCTTAAGCGTAGTCGAAAACACCTTTTTTATGAAGTACAGGTAACCGGAAAGTTCGTCGGACAAGTAATCGGAAAACTCGCCATTTTTAAGTTCGTCGATAAGTTCAAAAGGTGCAACTCCGGCTGTTTTTGTTATGTATTCAATTTCACCTCCGATAAACTTTAGATGTCGCTGAATGGTTGGATAATTTTCTTGCCCAATGGCATTTAACCTTATACATTCGGCTAACTTCGTTTGCAATCGGGGAACAATAAAGTTCGTTCTAAAGTTAGCTTGACTAATGGCCTGATCGAACCTATAAAATTTCTTTTCGTACTTATTATCCACAAATTGAGTAACCGCTAAAGCCTCGTAAGCCCAACGCGATGCCATAACATCGCCAACAACCGGAACATAAATTTTGCGCGTTAAACTCGGATGCAAGTTATCGAAATCTACAACAGTTCCACTAAGCAATATTTGGGGAACAAGTATAAACGGAATGGTTATATAAATTGAGACAACCGAATTCATCACAGCACTAATTATCAATCCTGTTAAGTTAGCAAAGCACGCCGCCGAAAACAGTACCAACCAGTACTGAAATGTCAACCCCTTTATTTCCAAAATTGAATTTCCAACCAGCACAAAAAGTAGCATTTGTATGGCCGATAACGAAAACAAGTATATTACCTTCGAGTTGATGTAACTAAACCGGCTAAGATTCAAAAAAGATTCCCGCTCAATTATTTTTCTGTCGCCAATAATTTCCTCGGCACTTACGCTTAAGCCCATAAACAAAGCAACTACTACACTCATAAAAATAAATGCCGGCAAATTTTTGTTGTTGGCAAATATATAAGAAGTTCCTGCCGAATACTTAACAAAGAATGCCAACACAAAAGCCAATATAACCGGCTCCAAAATGTTTAGCAGGACATACTGAATGTTCGAAATTTTAGCAAGGATATTCCTTATACTGTAGATTTTTAACTGCTTAATGACGTTAGGAAGCAAGTAATATTTTGTAGGTAACTCCTCCTTATGCCCATTTTGCGCAATTTTACTTTGGATATTGTTGTTATAATAGGAATACCACTGTTCCGGAGAAACTAACCGCTTTGCGGTTAACTTTCCCTCCTGGTCAACTTCCTTCCTCTCAATAATCTCAAGTATCAACTCCGGATTTACACTCTCGCACGATAAGCAACCACTTTCGGCAACTTCCAAAGGATTAATACGCTTATTTAGGAAATCGATAGCCTCAATGGCTGGCCCGGCATAAACAGGAAATCCTCCTTTATCCAATACCCATAGTCGATCAAAAAGTCTGAATAGTTTATCGGATGGCTGATGAATATTAGCAACCACCAACTTGCCCTTTTCGGCTTGAGCCTTAAGCAACTTCATTACCATTAAGGAATCGCTGGACGATAATCCGCTGGTAGGCTCGTCTATAAAAAGGATTTCGGGTTCACGAATCAACTCCAACCCAATATTTAAACGCTTACGCTGTCCACCGCTAATAACCTTATCGAGCGGCGATCCCACTTTAAGATCCTTTATTTCCCATAACTCCAAATCGCGCAACACCCTTTCGACCCTATGCTTAATCTGCTTCGAAGTTAAGTTGCCAAAGCAAAGGTTAGCGTTATAGTAAATATTCTGGTAAACGGTAAGATTTTCGAAAAGAAGATCATCCTGTGGCACAAACCCCACAAGTCCCATTACGGAATGCTGCTCGGAGTAAATGTCGTAACCGTTTATTAACACACGTCCTGCGTGCGGCTTAGTTTTCCCAGAGAGTAAATTTAGCAAGGTGGATTTCCCCACCCCGCTGCTTCCCATTATTCCTATTAACTGTCCCGAGTGTTCAACTACCGAAAATTGCTTAATGCCATTGCCACTTTTCTTATAGGCAAACTCAACCTTGTCAACAGTTAAGGTTATACGCTCAAGATTTTCGCCCCGATGAAAAACATTGTTAATCTGCGAAAAGTATATTGGTGATAAATTTTCCCCTTTAATTACGGATCCTACCGGGAAAAAGTAAATTTTCCTTGGCACAATAGGCATCCCATCAACTTGCAAACTCGCATCTCCATAGTACTTTAACAAAAAACTGCTGCTATCGGGTAGTTTAAAAAAATAAATATACCCTTGTAGTCCCGGTACAACAATTTCCTTTAAACCTTCATTTTTTACAGAAAAATCGTCAGAATTTTTACCCCTTACCAAAACAAAATCGTGCGCCCTTGTCGGCTCAATTGTATTGTTATTGGCAAAATCCTGAATGCCTACTGCAATGGAACTGGGAATGCTTAACGACTGTGTTACCGTTTGGCATACATTACCGATAAACTCCCCTCCTTGCTTCACCTGTGCATCTAGTTCCAGTATTTTTACAAGTAGAAGAATACGATCCTCAAGAACCAGCTTATTTTTAACTTCGTTACAAACCTTACTAATATTATCGAAACAACCATTACATTCCTCTACTGCAACATCTCCGCCAATCTTTTTCGACTGTTTATAAAACTTCCACAATTTTTCATTCCGCCCTGCCAACGAATACTTGCCAACCATTTCTTTGGCAATTTCATCAAACTCGGCTTCTAACGTGCCATTTACAGAGCAAGTCGAATAAATTTTTAGCAGGCTATAAAGTACTAACTCGTTCAACTAGTTCAGATTTTAGGGTATTAATTTACAAAAATTAACAATAACTTTTAGGTCTGCAATGTATTCAACATAAAACAATTGATCCCCAACATTAAAAACTTATCTATTCCATTTTAGTTTTATAAGAAACATTTTCTAAGCCTACAAAATTTCGGAGAACAAATTCCTCAAAAAAGGAAACGCCATGTTTCATATTGAGTTCTCATGATAATTAGATATACCAAATCAATAAAAGTTACACCCAACATCAACTTTTACAACAAAATTTTTCATTGTTTAATACGATTTAAAGTAGAGACGATATTTTAACGCATTTTGTCCAACGTTGACATCAGAAATTTCTAAAAAGCAATTAATATTTGCCACTCTAAAAATTAATCTAATTTTGTACTCCTAATTTCATAATCAAAAAACAGTTTTATGAACTTACTTGAAACTCATGGGATTGAAAAGCGGTACGCCAACCATTTGGCACTAGACGATGTGAGCATTTCCGTACCAAAAGGCAGCATTTATGGACTTTTAGGTCCAAACGGCGCTGGAAAAACCACGTTAATCCGCATTATCAACCAAATAACCGGCCCCGACAAAGGAGAAGTCCTTTTTGATGGAAGAAAAATTGTACCTAATGATATTTTCCGGATAGGGTATCTCCCCGAAGAACGCGGATTGTATAAGAAAATGAAAGTTGGCGAACAAGCGTTGTTCTTTTCACAGCTAAAAGGGTTAAGTCGTGCCGAAGCTCTTAAAAGGCTAAAGGTGTGGTTCGAAAAATTTGAAATACAAGCCTGGTGGGATAAAAAGGTAGAAGAACTATCGAAGGGAATGGCCCAAAAAATTCAATTCATGATTACGGTAATTCACGAACCCGAATTGCTAATTTTCGACGAACCATTTAGCGGTTTCGACCCCATTAACGCCCAACTTATTAAGGATGAAATTTTAGAACTTAAGCGTAAGGGAGCAACAATTATTTTTTCTACCCATAACATGGCTTCCGTTGAGGAATTGTGCGATCAAATTACCTTGATTAATAAATCGAAAAACATACTTAGCGGACATATCGACACGGTTAGGGCTAACTACGGTAGCAACATTTTCGAAGTCTCCTTCCGTGGCAATCCCGATGATGCCAAAAATGCGCTAAACAACGGTTTTGAGCTTATACAACTAAATACCGAGGGTGCTATTCCTAAGGTGCAAGTAAAACTTCAATCGGAAACCGATAGTAATAAACTTTTACAAGCTTTACTGCCAAGCGTCGAAGTTGTATCGTTCAATCCTGTAGTACCACACATGAATGACATTTTTATTAAGGTTGTGCAGGATTACAACAAAGCCCATGGCTTAAAAAACTAAATTTTTAACTAAAAAATTAAATCACCATGAAGGAGATAATGCTTATACTTCAGCGAGAGTTCATGACCCGCATACGTAAAAAAGCGTTCATTATAACAACCTTACTTTCTCCCCTATTCTTTGCAGCAGTTGTAATTCTACCATCATACTTAGCTTCGCTCGACGTTACCGATGTACGTAAAATTGCAGTAGTTGACAATACTGGTAATTTCACCAATGCAATTCCATCGACCGAATACATCAAAATTGCCTATTTAAACGATACACCTGCCGAGAAAGTTAAAAACAACCTTGAAGAGGCAGGTTACTATGCGCTTTTGGTTATCGATAGTGCCCAAAATAGCCAAGCCAACCCTTTGCTAACCCTTTACTCCCAAAAACAACCGTCCATCGATGTGCTTCAACACATCGAAAACACCCTCGATAAGGTAATTGAAACCCGCAAGCTTAAAGAATACAATATTGACAACCTCGATAAAATTCTTGAGAATGTTAAAACCGATGTTCAGGTACGTACCATGAATGTTTCGAAGAGCGGCGAAGAAAAAGAAAGCAACACGTTGGTTACAATGGGTTTGGCCTACATTCTGAGTTTTCTGATGTACATGATGGTACTGATTATGGGAACACAAATAATGCAAGGTGTTATCGAAGAAAAAAGTAACAGAGTAGTAGAAGTTATTGTTTCATCGGTAAAACCTTTTAAAATGATGGTTGGGAAAATATTAGGAATGGCTTCCGTTAGCCTTTTACAAATATTTGTATGGGTAGTTTTAACCGTTGGGTTGGCATCGGTTGGCATAAACCTATTCATGGATAAAACCAGCACCGCCCAAATGGAACAGCTACAGCAAGTTTCCCAAGGAACGGATAATGCACAGGTTGCTCAGCAAGTCGAAGCAACGCAGCAAATGTCCGACCCAAATAACTTCTTGGCAGCGCTTCAAAACCAAAACTTCCCGTTAATCATCGGTGGTTTTATTTTCTACTTTCTAATGGGCTTCTTGCTGTATGCAGCAATGTTTGCCGCAGTTGGTTCGGCAGTAGAAAGCGTAACCGATACCCAGCAATTAACCCTTCCAATTACCCTCCCGTTAATCTTATCGATTATTGTCATGATTAGCGGCATAAAATCTCCGGACGGGCCTTTAGCCTTCTGGTTCTCCATCATACCGTTTACCTCACCAATAGTTATGCTTACCCGACTACCTTTTGGCGTTCCAACATGGCAATTGGCACTTTCGGCATCGTTACTTGTAATAACCTTTTTTATTATTGTATGGATTGCCGCTAAAATTTACAGGGTTGGAATTCTTATGTACGGGAAAAAATATACATGGAAGGAAATGATTAAGTGGATTTCGTATAAAGGATAAAATTAAGTTGAATATTTGAAAGGCGAATATTCAACGGAGTATTCGCCTTTTTGTTAGAAAATCACTATGAATCAAATTGAAAAAGTACGGAATAACGTAAAAGCATTTTGCTCAAACGACTCAACTGGACACGACTGGTGGCATGTTTGGCGAGTTGTTAACCTTGCCAAAGAAATTTCGCAGAAAGAGGGAGCCAACGAAACCATTGTGGAATTGGCAGCTCTGCTTCACGATGTGGACGATTGGAAATTGGCATCAAGTTCCGAAAACTACACAAATACGATACAAATTCTATCGGAAGCGCAGTACAATTCCAAAATAATTAACAAAGTAGTAAATGTAATAAAACAGGTATCGTTTAAAGGTGCCGGAGTAAACACAAAACCAACAACCATTGAAGCAATGGTAGTTCAGGATGCCGATAGGTTAGATGCAATCGGAGCCATTGGAGTTGCAAGGGCTTTTGCCTATGGCGGAGCCAAAGGTAGGCAAATTTACATTCCGGGAGTAGAGCCGGTTTTGCACAACACCTTCGAGGAGTATAAAAATGCGAAAGGACACACCATTAACCATTTTTACGAGAAATTACTTCTGATAAAAGATCTTATAAATACCCAAACTGCCAAGGAAATAGCAAAAGAAAGGCATGCTTTTATGTTGAATTTTTTAAACCAGTTTACCAATGAATGGAACGAGTATTCGAAACAGTAGCACTATAGCCATTATTGACATGGGAACTAACACGTTCAACCTGTTGGTTGCCGATGTTAGCCCCGACAAAAAGTTTAAAATTTTATTCGAAAATAAGCTTCCCGTGAAACTCGGAGAAGGCGGGCTCTCGAACAACGAAATTAAACCCGAAGCATGGAAACGGGGAATTAATGCCATAGAAAAACATGTATCGGATGCTAAGCGTTTTAATCCACAACAAATATACGCCTTTGCAACATCGGCTACACGCGATGCCCGTAACGGAAAAGAGTTTGTTGCCGACATAAAGAAGCACTGTGGCATTACCGTTGAAATTATTACGGGACAACACGAAGCCGAACTAATTTATCTTGGGGTAAAGCAGGCTATCAACTTAGGTGATACCTACAATCTCATTCTCGACATTGGCGGGGGAAGCAACGAGTTTATTATAGCCAATAACGACAAAATTGTCTGGTTGCAAAGTTTCAACCTTGGAGTTTCAAGGTTAATGCAAAAATTCACGACCTCCGATCCCATTCAAGTTGAAGAAATACAAACCTTGGAAGAATACTTTACCGTACAACTTGCACCTCTCTTCGATGCTGTACAAAAGTTCAAACCGACTACATTAATTGGATGTTCGGGAACATTCGATTCTTTCAGAAACATTCTCGAACACCGAAATATTGTAAAGCTAACCCAAGACCCGTGGTCCGAAATTCCTTTGGATGTTTTCCGTGAACTACATTCCGAACTTATTCGAACTACGCTGGAAGAACGCCTTCAAATTAAAGGGCTTGTTTCCATACGTGCCGAATTTATTGTGGTAGCAACGGTATTTGTAAATTTCATCTTAAAAAAACTAAGTATCACTCAAATGTTACAATCCTCCTACTCGCTAAAAGAGGGGGCTTTTGCCAAACTGGCAAATTAATGTTATGCTGTTGACCTTTACTTATTTTTAGATAACTTTATCGCAAAATTTACTGCCATGTATAAAATCTTAGTTATCGACGACGAAAAAGCTATTCGAAACACCTTAAAGGAAATATTGGAATTCGAAGGAAATCAGGTTGACTTGGCCGAAGACGGCCCAATGGGATTGGAGTTGTTCGAGAACAAGAGTTTCGATGTTGTTCTGTGCGATATAAAAATGCCCCAAATGGACGGTATTGAAGTGTTGGACAAACTCATCGAAAAAAATCACGAAGTCCCGGTAATCATGATTAGCGGCCATGGCAATATTGACACCGCCGTTGAAGCAATAAAAAAGGGTGCTTACGATTTTATCGAAAAGCCTCTTGACCTAAACAGACTACTTATAACCATTCGCAATGCAACCGATAAAAATGCCCTTGTTCAGGAAACAAAAACGCTAAAGCGTAAGGTTAACAAAGCATACGAAATTGTTGGCGAATCGGAGCCCATTACCAAGGTTAAGGAGATGATAGAACGTGTTGCCCCAACCGAAGCCAGAGTTCTTGTTACAGGTTCCAATGGAACCGGAAAAGAACTGGTAGCCCGCTGGCTTCACGAAAAAAGTAACCGTTTCAACATGCCGTTTGTAGAGGTAAACTGCGCTGCTATTCCATCGGAGTTAATCGAAAGCGAACTTTTTGGCCACGAAAAGGGAGCATTTACCTCGGCAATAAAACAGCGTAAGGGAAAATTCGAACAGGCTGATGGCGGCACGCTATTCCTCGACGAAATTGGAGACATGAGTTTAAGCGCACAGGCCAAGGTTCTCCGCGCTTTGCAGGAAAACAAGATAAGCAGGGTTGGCAGCGATAAGGATATAAATGTAAACGTAAGGGTTGTTGCAGCTACCAATAAAAATCTTACTAAGGAAATTGCAAACGGAAACTTCCGCGAAGACCTTTACCACAGGCTAAGCGTTATTATTATCCATGTTCCATCGTTAGTAGAGCGAATTGATGACATTCCCGTACTAACCGACCATTTCAATAAGTTAATTTGCGAGGAGTACGGCATTCAACCAAAAGTTTTTACCGATGACGCCATTGAAGAGTTAAGAAAACTACAATGGACAGGAAATGTCCGCGAACTCAGAAATGTGGTGGAACGGCTTATAATACTTTCCGACAAGGAAATAAGTGGTAAAGATGTAAAAACTTTTGCATCGCCTGCATTTTAAATGACATTCGAACTAA
>ERZ795053.976-NODE-976-length-36476-cov-6.143104_pt1 | contig 36476 bp, 31 predicted proteins | sample MGYA00375137_ERZ795053 | MGnify/ENA primary metagenome ERZ795053 (study PRJEB30182, sample SAMN05720284) | activated sludge metagenome | isolation source: Anaerobic digester | place: Hong Kong | collected 2014-12-17 ...
GCAGTAGGTTTTAGATTAACAACAAGTTCATTATCCTTTTTCTTGATCTTATTTGTTGAAGGTTGTTCGGGTGTATAATCGGCTACGGCAGCGGCCATGATAATTATATCAGCGTTGTTAACTTTAGTATCAACAGCATTTTTCATCTCAGCCGCTGAAACAATGGATGTAAGTTTTATACCTGGATGTTCCACTTCGACCGACACCGGGCCCGAAATCAGGTCGACCAGGGCACCTTCTTCTGCAAAGGCATGCGCCAGGGCATACCCCATTTTCCCGGATGAAAAATTACCGATAAAACGAACCGGATCAATGGCTTCAAATGTAGGTCCGGCAGTTATCAGGACCTTTACTCCATCAAATGCTTTTTTTTTTTCGAAATGGGATTTGATAATCTGAAGAATGGATTCGGGTTCCTGCAGCCTGCCTGCTCCAACTAATCCGCTTGCCAGCTCACCCACTTCAGGCTCAATCTGTTGATTGCCATAGTCAACAAGTGTTTTTATATTGCTTTGAGTTGAATTGTGGTGGAACATATCCACATCCATGGCTGGTGCAAAATAAACCGGACATTTGGCTGCGAGGTATGTGGCAACCAATAAGTTGTCAGCTATTCCATTCACCATTTTACCCATTGTTGTGGCCGAAACAGGCGCAATTAAATAAAGGTCCGCCCAGTTCCCTAAATCGACATGGCTGTGCCAACTACCATCGTCTTTGTCAAAAAAATCAGTGTAAACCGGATTGCCTGATAAGGTGCTAAGGGTAAGGGGTGTCACAAACTCCCGGGCCATCCGGGTCATAATGATCCTTACTTCAGCTCCCTCTTTTACAAGTAATCTTACTAAAAGCGGTATTTTATAAGCTGATATACTTCCGGTTATTCCGATCAGTATTTTTTTGCCCTGCAACATGCAGTTTAAAATTCATTTGGAGCTTTCTGCGGATTGCGGTAGTATATTTTACCATTGGCAAATTCATGAACAGCAATCAGTGTAGGTTTTGGTAAACGTTCGTAAAAACGTGCGATTTCAATTTGTTCACGATTTTCAAAAATCTCTTCCAGGTTATCCTGTGAGGTGCTGAACTCCTGAATTTTCTGATCCAGTTCCTCTTTCATTTCCAGGCTGATTTGATTTGCCCTTTTGGCTATGATCGCAACTGTTTCGTAAATGTTATTCGTGTCTTTATCAAAATCCCTGATCTTACGTGTAATGGCAGTAGTATCAGTTTTTACTTTTTTGTAATCCATGTATATAATTGATTTTAATATTTACTAATTATTTTCGATTTCTTTCATGGCTTTGTTGTACATGTAAGCAACTTCTTTCATGTATTTACTTTCGGGGTATTGCTCTACAAATCGCTGATATATATCTGCTGCTTCCTGATATCTTTCCTTGCGTTTTGATCTTACGCTTTTGGAAGCATAATAATAATACGATTTAATGGTGTAAAACATGGCGTCTTCTTTGAATTCTGAATCCGGATAATCGAGAAGCAAATTGTCAAATGAGGTTACTGCCGCCTCGTATTGATCCATTTTCAGGTAAAGCTTCGCAATTTCATATTCTTTCATCTGCAGTTTAAGCCTCAATTCATCAATCAGTCCATTGCATTGTTCAACACGTTCACTGGTGGGATAAGCATTGATAAATAGCTGTAACTGACTTATTCCTTCTTTTGTGGTTGTTTGGTCAAGCTTGTAGTTGGGCGATTCTTTGTATTTACAATACGCCGACATAAACATGCATTCTTCGGCCCTTTCACTTCGGGGGTAGGTTTTATAAAACCTGTCGAAATAATAGGAAGCCATGATATACTCTTTTTGGTTGTAATATGCATATGCATATTTGTAGGCAATATCCTCTGCTTCTTCTGTTCCACGGTAAAACGGAATTACCTGATCAAATAATCCCAGGGCCCTGAAATAATCCTCTCTTTCGTAGTATTCCATGGCCTTTTCATATTTGAATTTATAATCCTGGCTTTTGGAAATTTTATGGTATTGACTACAGGATACTGAAACCAAAGCCAGGATACTGATTATGAAGTATATGCCTCTTTTTACAAACATGGGCGCAAAATTAAACATTTTAAACGAAAGTCAAAACGCAAATTTTACTATAATATTATTGTTGAAAATTTCTTAGGCAGCCCGTTGAATATCCAATTAATTAATTTTAGATTTGCCGCTTTTAATTTGGCTAACAGTAAATTATAAAAAAATAACACAAATGGATATATTCAATAAAATTGACAACACCTTTGGTCCATTGGGTCAGTATATGGACGATGCGCATGGTTATTATATGTTTCCCAAGCTGGAAGGTCCTATTTCAAATAAGATGATGTTTATGGGAAAAGAGCGCCTGGTATGGAGTTTAAATAATTATCTCGGACTGGGTAATCATCCTGAAGTGCGCAAAGCAGATGCTGAAGCCACAAAAGATTGGGGCCTCGCCTACCCGATGGGTGCAAGGATGATGTCGGGTCAAACCAAATACCACGAAGAGCTTGAGGCTAAATTGGCTGAATTTGTCAGCAAAGAAGCTGCCTATCTGCTAAATTACGGGTACCAGGGAATGGTTTCTATTATTAATGCATTGGTTGATCGTCGTGACGTAATTGTTTATGATTCGGAAGCACATGCATGTATTATTGATGGTATGCGGTTACACTTCGGTAAACGTTTTGTTTATCCGCACAATAATATGCAAAACCTTGAAAAAGAGCTGGAGCGTGCCACTAAAATCGTTGAAAAAACAGGCGGTGGAATCCTGGTTATTACCGAAGGTGTTTATGGAATGGCCGGCGATTTAGGAAAACTTAAGGACATTGTTGATCTCAAGAAAAAATTCAAATTCAGACTGCTGGTGGATGATGCACATGGATTTGGAACGATGGGCAAAACCGGCGCCGGAACAGGCGAGCATTTTGGGGTTCAGGATGAGATTGATGTTTATTTTGCAACTTTCGCCAAATCAATGGCAGGAATTGGTGGTTTTGTAGCCAGTAACAAAAAGGTTGTTAAATATCTCATGTATAACCTGCGTTCACAGGTATATGCCAAATCATTGCCAATGCCTATGGTGATCGGTTCGATGAAACGGTTGGAGATGCTGAAGAATGAGCCCGAACACCGTGAAAAACTCTGGACCATAGTAAATGCGCTTCAAAGAGGATTGCGTGAAAAAGGTTTTAATCTCGGTAATACCGAATCGCCAGTAACTCCTGTATTTTTTGAAGGTGGCGTTCCGGAGGCAACCAGTGTTACCCATGATTTACGTGAAAAATTCAATATATTCTGCTCCATTGTATCTTACCCCGTAGTGCCAAAAGGAGTTATCATGCTCAGATTGATTCCTACTGCCATGCACACGCTGGAAGATGTTGAATACACAATCAAATGTTTCTCTGAAGTTAAAAAGAAACTTGACGATGGTGAATACAGCAGTGATAAAATCAAATCAATGTATGTAGAATAAAACATAAAGCCCGGCCAAACAGCCGGGTTTTTTTCTGCTTCGCCTGTTCGGTGTATAATTAATAGCTATTTTTGATTCGCTTTACAACTATCTGCAATAACGAATGAGGGAAAAAGTACGTCGGAAAATCATGGGAAACTGGCTTTACTCCATTTACCGGAGGATGAGGTATATTCGTTATTTAAAAAAAGTGCGAAAAATCAGGCGTAAGGAGCTTAGTCTTGAGCTGGAACAAGAGCAGCAGGAAGCCAGGCTTACCATGAAACAGCAAAACCGGCTTGAACGTCAGCTTGATAAGGAAAAGCAAAAAAGAATAAAACAGGAAGCCATACAGGAACGAAAACGAATAAAAGCGGAGATGCGAACAAAAGTGATTAATGACCGCATTGCCGAAAAAGAGAAAAGAAGGGCTGAACAAGAGGAGCTAAAAAAAGAAAAAGAAGCTGTACGGCAAAGACTTAAGGTAAAAACTGTACAGGATAAACAGCTTGAACTCGACCAAAAAAAGCAAGCCAAATTATTCAAAGAATTACGCAAGAAACGCAAAAGAAAACTTCGACCTTATATTGTCAAACGAAGATTCAGGGCATTCTTCAGGGGGCTTCGTTCAATCAATAAACAATCGCTTAAGGATTGGTCCGTTTGGTCCACTGAATTGGTGGCAAATAAAAACGATCGAAACCGTTTCCTGAAAATATTTTTTAATTCGCTGTTTATGTTTATGTTATCCTACCTGATCATATACATTATAGGTGAGTTTATTACCGTATGGGTCGCCACCACTTTTGATTACAAGGTTATTCTTTTTCCTTACAAAATTTATTACAGCATCGATAGCGATCAATGGACCGCTGACTCCGTAAAAATCCTTTACAGCATATTACCTTTCACCGGGCTAATTATCGGAGTAGTTGGTATCATTATTTTTAGCAGCTTACGCAACGAAAACGGCTATTTTAAGCTATTCTTTCTCTGGTCGTTTGTGCATGGTATTGTCATGTTTTTCGGAAGCATATTGATGGGAACCTTGCTTAACCAGGGTTTTGGCTGGGTTATCGCTTACCTTTACTACAAAGACACGGGAAAAATGATTTTTTCAATCATTTCCATATTTGCGCTTTTTATTGCCGGCACCAGCATAACCCGTTCTTTTCTGATCAGTGGAAATGCTTATTTTAATTTTGTGAAACATGAAAACAGGAAGTTTTTGTTTGTAAGCCAGGTCCTTTTGCCAGCTATTATCGGAACCACGATTATGGCCCTGCTGAAAATACCTACGGATGATTATTTTTCAACCAATGAAGAATACATATTTGAGATTTCGAAGATCAGTACAATTTTGCTGATCATTTTGCCCGTAGGGCTCACCTTTAAAAGCATGGGGGATGTTTATTTTGATGAAGACGGACGAAAGGTGAAATTTGCATGGCCATTCCTGCTCATCACCCTGGCTATATTTATTTTACATTTTTTTGTGCTTGCTCCCGGCGTCGTTTATAATCCTTAGTTGTTAATCCAATACTTTTGATGCATAATACTCCACCGGTGCATATTCATCTGTAAGAATTTGAGATTTATCAACACCCTTAAGCGTAACCTTGTGCCGGAGATAATCATCGAGTTCCGGGTCCGGGCTGGTAAAATCAAAAGGTTGGGCCGATTTCATTGCCACCAACATAATGTTCTGAAAAAACCCCTTTTCCTTGTCGGTTGGATTGGGATACTGAACCGCAAATAAATAAACATGCGGAAAAACCTTTTGGTAAGTAGCTACCTCAGCCCTCAGAAACTGGTTGTTCTCTTCGCTGAGGGAGGAGATGATATTGGCAAAAACAGCACCATTATCCGATAGCATATTCCTTAGATGCTGCACTGCCTCAATGGTTGTAAGCTGGAAAGGAACCGTGAGCATCGATTTGTAGGCATCCATAAAAATGGCATCATAGGTTTTATTTGATCTGTTGATAAAAGTGCGTCCATCTTCGTGAATGATGCTTAAACGAGGATCATCGGGAAGATCAAAATAACGGCCTGCCAGTTCCGTTAGTCCCGGATCTATTTCCACCACATCAATGGTAGCATGCGGGTGTTGTTGAAGGTAATCTTTAGGATAGGCATATCCGGAACCTCCAATCATCAGCGTTTTTTCAAAACCGGGTACAAAATAATCAACCAGCCGGTAATATTTTAAAACTTCAAAAACAAGGTCATTGTCATCATCCAGAAACATGGCAGAGCTGCTTTCATTGTTGATCCGCAGCATCCTGATCGGTCGGTTGGTATTTTTATCGGTAGTGTTGTATATCAAAACCCGGTTATACTGCGTATCCTCGTCAATGAAATCTTTTACTTTATTATGTTTGTAATTCATGGTGAGGGCTGTGATCATTAAAAGCAGAGATGGGATCATGGAGAATATCCATTTATGTGCCTGTAATAATATAATGGCCGCAAGTAAAAAAAGGCAGATGCTGATTGCCAACTGAACATTGGTATGCCCCAATTCAGGAAGAAGTAAATAGCCGGCAGAAAAGGTACCAATGATACTTCCAAATGTTGAAAGGGCATAAATCCTTCCCACAGTTACACCTGAATGAGCCATGTTTTGCATTTTTAGTTTGATGCCATAAGGAAGAACCATACCGAAAAACACACTTGCCGGTGCAAAAAGCACAATGGCCGAAATCACCGTTCTTAGTTTAAATCCGGGAATATATTTGATGATCCGGTCGAGGATGTAAACGTTAGCAATGGCAGTTATAAATACAAAAAATGCCGCCAGAACAAGCATCCCTCCCAGGTACAGATAATTGGCCCTGTTAACCGATAGCCGTCCACCAAGCCAGTACCCGAGGCTCAGACTGGCAAATATAACCCCGATATTGCTTGTCCAAACATATACTGAAGTGCCCAGGTAGGGCCCGATGATCCGTGAGCCCACAATCTCGAACATCATGGTAAAGGCACCAACTAATAGGATCGTAATTTCAACCAGGTATTTTCGTAACATCAGCTTAGGGTTGTATGATTTTAAAAGTAGCACATGACTGTTCGCCAATAATATTCAGAATGTACTCACCTGCACGCAGGTTAATCGGAATACTGGCTTCCTTATTATTTGTATTCCAAATATGGTGGTCTTTCCATAATATTTTGCCCGAAAGGTTAATAAGTACAATTTGGGTATTTAATGGGACTGAGCCGTTGTATTTCAAACTCAGCTTATCTTTTACCGGATTGGGCCCAACAACAAATAAATTCTCCAGCTTGTTTTCTTCAATGTCAGAATCGGTGGGTTTTAAAGCAACGTTCAAAGCGGTTTCCAAATAATTGATGGCCTCAACGCCTGCAATAACTTTGGGTTCATAATGGGGTGCAAAAAAGGTAAGTTCATACTCACCCTCAAAAATGGGCCTGAAGTACCAGCCATCATCCTTACCCGAAACCACCCAAGTGTTCAGTTCATCATGCCCTTCAATTACCACCGACGCCTGAACCGGATCACCCGTTTGCTCATCAGTTACCTGCCCGCGAATACCAAATAAAGCTTGCTCCATGTAATTTAAAAATGAGTGATAATTATAATCCCAGAAGTCAGGTAAAGCGCTTTCCTGTACCAATTTAACCGAAGATATCTCAAGTGTAACTTCGCGACAATGATGGTAATAATTCATGTAATCCTGTCGGCTGCCGGTGGTGGTATACCACGCATAACCGTTGGTAATTCCGTTTTCCAGATCATTCATATATCCTGCCGGACTGTAAACATGAGCAGTGTCGGCCCACTCTCTGCCCACAAATTGCCACCACTCATCATCGGCATGAAGCTGCGACCAGGTGTCCCATGGGTAATTGAATACCTCTGCCCCTCCATGGAAATTGGCAGCAATTACAAAATGATTTTCTTCGGCTATGGCCATGAAGGCTTCTGTTTCGGCCTGGTATGCATTGCCGTCGGGGTGCGGACCGTCATCCGGGTCGGCAAAGTTGCGGTTTAAATCAACATTATTTGCATTGTAGCGTTTTGAACCGTACACCGTGCTGTTTCCTCCAAAATAAGTTCCATCAGGGTTTGCCAGCGGATTGATCCAGATATCCAGATTATCCACAATGTTGGTAACCTGGGCATTTGATCCATAATTCGTAAGCAAATAATCAATCAAGTGAAGCATTAAAACATAACCTGTAGTTTCATCGCCATGCATGGTGGAAGTGTAAAGAAACTGCGCTTCACTTTCATCAATACCGGCATTATCGGAAATGCGGGCTATGAGCAATTCCCGCCCCTCCTCTGTTTGTCCGATGCTGAAAACCGAACACAAATTGGGATGATCTTCAGCAAATTGATACATAATATCAACATATGCTTCATAGGTGGGATAAAAGTCCCAATCGCTAATCGATTTAATTTCTTCTGCCGACTTCATTTCAGGTTTATAAATTAGCGATGGCGGAGTTAATATCTCAATATCGTTGGTATATTGCCGGAGTTTCAAAAACCCGCTTTCATTGGCGTATGCTGTGATCCATTCGGAATGATAGCCATGGTCGATGGAAATGGCATTTAAAACCGATTCAGGAATTGGCTGGCTTGAGGGTTTGAATTTCAGGTAGACTTCACCACGGGAGGCTAGTTGTATAAATGCATCGTTTTGGGCAAACGTAAAATTTATTAGAAATAAGAATAAAAACAGGGCAAATTTATTTCGAATCAATATCATAGTTTTATTAATTGAGATGCAGACAAAATTAATAAGTTTTTGATTGGCAGCTTGCCTATTTAAACTCAATCTAAATGATAATTCCTTTAACTTTGAATTCATATAATTCCAACTAAACTGAAAGTCATGCTATCCTCAAGAAATTTCCTCCTGGCCGGTTTTTTAATAATTAGTCTTTTTGCCCATGCACAAAATCTGAGAGATGTAAAATCCGGTACCTCAAAATGTGTATTTGCATTTAACAATGATAATTTTGCTCAATGGCGTATAGATTCTAAGGTAAACCCGGATCGGTATCGCTTTTTCTGCTACGAAGACCAAAATGAAGGTTGGTTTGTAACGGATATTGATAGTGTTAGCTTCAGTTTAAGTCCTGGTGATACTCTTCGGTTCAGAGTAATCTTAAAAGAAAAAGACACAGCTTACACAGAGGTGATTGGAATACGTGAACTACCTAATACCATTTCGATGGAGGATAAACTATTTATGCTTTCAAATCTATGGAGTGAAATCCGCTATAACTTCATGAACTATGAAAATCTCAGTTTCGATTTTGATAGTTTGTATACAGAATGTGTCCAAAAAGCGCTTTTATCAGCAAACGATTATGAATATCGTCAAATATTGAAGTATTTTCTTGCCTCACTAAATGATGGACACTCTGATTTAATGACATTTTTCAGCCTGGGATCATATATGGGGTATGCACCAATTTCACTTAAATTAGTTAATAACCAGGTCTATATAGTCGGATATCGTGAATCATATGGTGATCGGCTGGCATGCGGTGATGAACTTATTGCAGTAAATGGACAGCCGGTTATGGAGTATATTGAAAATAACATGTTACCTTTTATTTCAGGCTCAACCCAAAGATTTAAATTAAGCGAGGCGGTCAATTCTTTAACTTCCGGATTGAAAAATGAAAATATCCACTTAACTTTCAGAAAATTTGATGGACATGAGATTACTTTGGAACTTAAAAGAAATGGAGAAGCCACTCGTTACGACAGAAATGGAGAGGATTTGAACCTTTACCATATGTGCAATAAGAAACCACCCTATGGCCTTGTAGTGCTTGACTATAGCGAAGATAGCATCGCTCATTTGATGTATAACAGATTTTCACCTGAAGAGATGGCCATTGAAGAATTTGAAAAACTAGTACCTGAACTTAGCAATGCTAAAGGAATCGTAATTGATTTGAGGAACAATAGAGGAGGTAGTACCCTGGTTGGAAATAATTTGCTTAAATACATTTTGCACGATGAATACTTTTTAAGCATGGGTTCGGAAGTACGCACCAATGACGGAGTTCACAGAGCCCTGGGAGTTGGATATGAAGAATACAAAGACGATTTTCTGTTTCGGAAATACCGCAGGAATTTGCCCGACACAATTTGGATACCTGTCGAAACAAAACGCTTTGAATGTCCATTAGTAATATTGTGCGGGGAACTAACCTTTTCTGCTGCTGAGGATTTTCTTATCACTATTTACGAAGTACACAACCGGCCACCTATTGTTGGACAGCCCACGGGAGGTTCAACCGGATCTCCCTTATTGGTTTTCGATAGGCATGGAGAGCCTTTTGCCCGAATTTGTGCACGTCGCTGTTTATACCCTTATAGTTTAAAACCATTCATTAATGAAGGTATCCAGCCTGACATTATTGTTGAAGAAACCATAGACAATTTAATAAATGGAAAGGATGTTACCCTTGAAAAGGGTTTTGAGCTAATTCGTGAGGAGTTAAACTCGAAATAGACTCAGCTTAGTCGATATATCGTGTACCATGATAGAAGTCATCGTCTTCCCTTGTAAACCTCATTCTTATACCGGCACTCACGATCACCGTTCGGGTCAGCCCGTCGGCACGGTACTCACGCGCATGCACTGGAACCCCCAGCGACAGGTTAAAAACGGAGCTTTTCGATAATTTACGGTCCCAGTTGAAAAACACATTGTAAGTGATCCCGGATGAACCCGGCAGTTTCTCGTACACGCCATTTCGTTTGATCTGGTCTTCCTGCATGCGGTAAATTGGTAAAAATCCAAAACGAATGGTGTTTTCCTCGTTGAGCTTTACGGTGCGCTGGATTCGAATCATCAGGTCATCCCCGCGATCAAGATAAGCCGATTCATAATATTGTTTGCGTTTGGGAAGCTCCACCGAGTCGGGGTGCAGGTATTCGTTCAGATTGTTACCAAAAGAATGTTGCCAACCGGCACTGATACTCCACTTTTCACTTTGCCAGGCAAGGCCAAGGATGAGGTCGTTGGTTCCGAGGCTCGACTGATACACCATGGGTAGCGGATCGCCATCCAGTTTTTTATTGGCATCATTGGTGTTCAGGCGCCCGCCAACCACCAGCGAAAATGATGATTTTTCGGTGGTGTAAATACCTTTTGTAAGCGTAAGCAGCAAGTCCCCCACTCCACTTGTGCTGCCCAGGTTGCCAACCGTGATCAGGTAAGGTATCCGCACCTCTATTTGTGTTTTCGGCAACAGCGTCTGACTGATCCCCAGTTCAGAGCCAAATACCAGTGACTCTTTATCCGCCAGACCTATGCTTTGTGAATATTCCAGGGTTAGTTGTGGACTATCATCCGACTTTAAATCGAGCGCTCCTACCGAGCAGGCGCCTGCATCGCTGCAACCCTGACTGAAAGCAGAAAAATTAGCGAGAATGAATAGGATAACGATACTTAACTTCAGCATTTTAATTTCTGTTTTTTGTCGGAAATTAGTAAAAAAACTTACAATTAAAAAGGTCATAATCTAAAAGCAGATTTATTAGGACTCAATTATAGTTATAAATAAATCAAATAAGTATTTGTCGCAATCAGTACCTAAATTTGTCGTATTTGCACATTTCCATAAAATTATTAATCGCGAACTTTGACTTTTGAAAAAAATTAACATAATGAAAAAAATAGTTGTTTTATCGATGATTAGCCTTGATGGTGTTATTCAAGCACCAGGCGGTCCTGAAGAAGACACTTCGGGTGGTTTTGAATATGGTGGCTGGACGGCTCCTTTTGGCGATGAAATATACGGCAAGGAGGTGCAAAAAGAAATGCAACCTGCAGATTACCTTCTGGGCCGAAAAACATTTGAAATTTGGGCTGATTACTGGCCAACGCATGGAGAATTCTGGCCAGGTATTAATGATGGGTCCAAATATGTATTTTCAAAAACCCTATCAAAGAGCGATCCTCTGATAACTGGTTGGGAAAATTCTGTTTTGATAAACACTGTTGAAGATATCAAAAAAATAAAAAGCCATAATAATCATGATGAGAATTCAAAAGTCAGGGATATTCAGGTTTGGGGTTCTGGCGAACTTGTTCAGTTGTTACTTCAGAATGACCTTGTAGATGAACTCAGGCTCAAGATACATCCCATCATTTTAGGTAAAGGGAAAAAGTTATTTGGTTATGGAACGATCCCTGCTGCATTCTCCTTGGAAGAAAGTACAGTTACTACAACGGGTGTTATAATTGCTGTGTACAAACGTGCAGGGAAAGTAAGTACAGGAACCATTGAAGTTTAAGGTATTAAAGAAAGTAATAAGCGCGAAAATATCTTTAATTTCTGTTCCCCCAAAAACCCTTACTTTCGCAGCAAAATAACAGATGAAAGTCTCTGGTTTTACCTTTATCAAAAACGCAATTTTGTTTGATTATCCCATCGTGGAGGCGATCCGCTCCATCTTACCCATATGCGATGAAGTGGTGGTGGCGGTTGGAAAATCGGAGGATGATACCCGGAACCTGATCGCGCAGATTAATCCAAAGGTGCGTATCATCGATACCGTTTGGGACGAAAGTCTGCGTGAAGGTGGCCGCGTGCTCGCCGTGGAGACCGACAAGGCTTTTCAGGCTGTGAGTGCTGATTCCGACTGGGCTTTTTACATTCAGGGCGATGAGGTGATCCATGAAAAATACCTGGATGAGGTTTACCAAAACATGGACAAATGGAAAGATCATCCCAAAGTGGAAGGATTGCTTTTTAATTACCTTCATTTTTATGGATCGTACGATTATGTGGGGTCCTCACTCAAATGGTATAGCCATGAGATCCGCGTTGTTCGAAATTATAAAAGCATCTATTCTTTTCGTGATGCCCAGGGATTTAAGATTGGCAACAACCGCCGCTTACGTGTAAAGCCGCTCGATGCATATATGTATCATTATGGCTGGGTAAAGGATCCAAGAGCCATGCAACGCAAACAGGAGAATTTTCAAAAGCATTGGCACGACGATCAATGGATCGATCAAAACGTAGTGAAAGCCTCCGAATACGATTATTCCAACATTGATGCCCTGAAACCCTTTGAAAGCTCCCACCCCTCTGTGATGAAGGAACGGCTCAAGCGTATGAACTGGCAATTCGATTTTGATATGTCGAAAAACAAATCGACGCCCAAAGAGAAGATGAAACTGTTTTTAAAAAATAAGCTGGGGATTGAGACGGGGTATAAAAATTATAGGGTTATTTAGATCTGTCAATAGCCACACCTGCCTGGCGGCAGGCAGGGATTACACAGATTTCACTGATTATTTATTTCACAGATTTTATATTTTTCACAGCTCTTTCGGATTTGTAATCCGAAAGTAACAATACGGGATTTATAATCCTATTTTATTGGTTCTGAAAACTGAATTGGGAATAGTAGGAAAGGAATTCACTCGGATTATATTAAGAATGACGTTAAAAATTCATCAGCTGTCATAACCGGGATCTGAGATTTTTTGAATCCTTTTGAATCCCGGGTAATGATAAAACCAATGTTATTTTCAAGGGCTGAATAATATTGAATCGCATCTTCAAAATCACGAAAAGAATGGTCATTAAGACTTAAATCAGTGATCTTCTCATCCACTCCAATAATTGAAACAAGCACCCTGAAATTTCTTAATATCTCCCTGGCGTCAGATGCAGATTTAAGCTTTGAAAGAATGTAATAGGTGTTAGCAATCGATAAGGAAGTGGTAAAAAGCATTAGTTTACTTTTGTCGGCCAGTGTGAATATCCTGGCTGCGCCGTTATAAAAAGGTTCCCTTTTAGCGAGTAGGTCAAGGATTATATTGGTATCCAGTAAAACTTTGATCATTTGTATTTTTCAATTAAATACTGGCCATAAAGTTCTTTTTGGTCGATCTCTTTTTCCATTTCAATAACCCCGGAAAGGCTTTGCACGAGCGGAGTGATCTCAATTTCATTTTGCTGAGGTTTCAACAAAGATGAAAGATAGGTTTCTATCAACTTTGACAAACTGATCTGCCTTGATTTGGCATATTGCTTTGCCTCTTCAATAACTGTTTTATCAAGGTTTAATGTCAGCTTTGTATTCATGATTAATTTTACGTACAAAAATATATTATTTATACGTAAATATCAAGGCTTTATTTTTTTTGGTGTATTTTGGTTCGGACAGAAGCACTACTTTGTTTAAAACCAGGCTTAATAAAATCCCTAAAAGTCAATTTAGTAAAATCTGCCAGTTTGCGGGCCTCCTCAAGTGCTTCATAATAATTGGTAAACTCTTTAAGCAGGATCAGTTTAGAATTCACTGGATCTGCAATAAAAAGCAGATAATAATGATAGGTCACCGAATCGGATCCGCGATATACATTTTCCAAACCGGTTTTGTCGATGGCATAATCTTTTTTTAAATGCAATTCCCTAAAATCGGAAAGCCAGTACCATTGTCCTGTTTTGCGATTAAATAATGTTCTGTACTCCCAGATCTGCTTTGTTTTATAGTCAATTTGCACCCCCCTGAAATCAAGTGCGTAAATGGCCAATGCGAAAGCAACCGGAATGGGTAAAATAAAAAGATAATAAAACCCGATTATGTACAGGTAAATGGACAGAACCAGAAGGGATACAGCCAGCAGTGCAATCGCTACTCCTCCCCTTGCTTTAAATTGAGGCCCCTCTTTATAGGTTATCAGGGTTTGTTTGTCGGTGAAAAGTTCGGTGAGGTTCATTGCTTTTGTTTGGGTTACGAAAATAAGTAATAATGACTAAAATATCGTCATTAATGATAGGTCCGATAAATTTAACAATGAAAAGGATTTTACTCAGGTTCTGAAAAATCGGGGTTTGTTAAGAAACTTTCATCAGTAAATGTGCGCAGAAATGCTGCAAGATCATCAATATCTTGTTCGGTTAATCCAAGTCCACCAACAAAATGATCAAGTTCAGGATCAAGATTTGGCGAATTCGCTTTCACTCCTGAGTTATAATGTGCAATAACCTCCTCCAGCGTACCGAATCTTCCATCATGCATGTAGGGCGCTGTGTTGGCAATGTTTCGGAGGGTGGTTACTTTAAATTTGCCGTTATCAGTTTCAGTTCCTGTAATGTCTCCAAGTCCGTTATCAGTAAATGAATTATCCAAACCGTTATTTCGAAAAGTATTATCTGTTAACATGGGGCCGGAATGACAGTGAATACACTCAGCCTGACCGAAAAATAGATTAAATCCCCTGATTTCAGATGAATCAAAAACGGGCTCAAACTGATAAAAATATTTGTCAAATTTCGAATTAAAAGAAACCAGGGTCCTTTCAAATTGTGCAATGGCCCTGGTCACTAAAACTGAGTCAATTATTTTGGTACCAAAGGCTTTATAAAAAAGTGAAGGATAATTTGGGTCGGCTTGTAATTTGGCTTCTACTTCCGGCCAGGTAGTGTTTAATTCGATGGGGTTCACTACCGGACCAAAAGCCTGGTCTTCAACAGACACTGCTCTTGCATCCCAAAAGAAATTATCCGACCAGCCTAAATTTACAATTGCCATCGCTTGCCTTGTGCCAACTTCACCGCTGATTCCTTCACTGAATCGAGCTGTATCACTGAAACCATATTCCTGCAAATGGCAACTTGAACAAGCCTTCGAATTATCGCCTGAAAGCTTTTTATCATAAAATAATTTTCGTCCTAATTCAACGCCTTCCAGGGTTAATGGGTTGTCGTCGGGGATATACAAATAACCGAGGTATGAACCACTTACCCAGTCCGGTACATCTACTGAATCAGGGGTAGGGTCGTAAACCAGTGGTTCTTTGTTGTCATCGGGAGTGCTTACTTCTTTTTTGCAAGCTGTTATCAATATAAAAACAGGCAAAAAAGCTAATAAAAGGAGGTTCTTATTCAAATCGAGATGCTATTTCTTAATAATCAAGGAACTAAAACTGTTAATGCGAAGGATATAAATACCCGCCGGAAGTTGCTCAACGGATGTTTTCGATTCATTAACTTCCATGATTTCTTTCCCGGTCAAATCATAAATTTTACCTGGTTCATCAAAACCCTGAATATGTAATATTGACTTAACCGGATTGGGATAAATGTTATAACTTAAATCTTCCTTTTCTTTAACTCCGGTGGCAACGCTTTCAAGTACTGTTATTTTCCCCCAGTTGTCAGAATTCATCGGATTAGTGCCGCAATGAAAATAGTAAACACCAGGCGTGTCAAGGGCAAATGTCTTTTTGGGGATGGCTGAGGTGACGGTTTGGGTTGGAAATGGAACAGGGGTTGAAGTTTGACCTGTTTGCCAACCTTCGGTCATGGGATGAGGTCCGCCGCCACCATAATTAAAAGTAATGGAGTCTCCGGCAAAGACAGTTAAGGTATCTGAAGGTGCTAAACCTTGATGGGAAATGGTCATACTGGGAAATTGAGCAAGAAGTATTGTTGTGAAAAATACCATCAGGGAAGAAAGTAACATTTGTTTCATTAAGGATAGTTTGATTTATTATGCTAATTAAAGAGCCATCGCTATTTTAAAACCATGGTTAATTGATATTTATGCAAAGCTAATGAAGTCAACACTTAGATGAAAATGGAAATTGTTAATGAAATGTTAAAGCAATAATTTACAAATCAAAACAATGGGCAACTTGCAAATTGATAAAGGGAACGTTTTACACAATTTATAGCATTTACAAATTGATATTTTGGCATACGGTATCTTATATATGGGAAAAAGCACTAATAATGCTAAATTCTTCGAATGCCAATTAAAGGAGACTATATAAGAAAGTTATAGTCAACCCTTATAATTTGTTTTATTGTTTCGATTGAATCAACCTTAAAGTTAAAACGATTGAATAGGCTCTTTTTCGGCAAAAAGAACTTCATCGCGTTGGCGAAAATAGGCTATCGACTAATCAAAACCTTTCTCAAAACCACCCTTTCTTCCGATTGAATCTTTACGAAATAAGTTCCCTGTTCAAGTCCAGAAATGTCAATGGTTTGACTGTTATTGTTGATTTCGGCGTAAAGCACCATTTGGCCCACAACATTGGAAATAGTGACTGTTTCAAATCCGCTGATATTCTCAAAATTCAATTGATTGTTTGCAGGATTCGGATAGAGTTTGACATTTTGTGAAATTGGATTTTTAATACCGGTTGCCACTTCAACAATGATATAATCATTTTTAATTATGGTGTTCGACCCGGCATCATTGCTTGCTATCAGCATAACGCCGTAGGTTCCCGGAGTATCGTAAATCACCATAGGGTTTTGTTCCGTGGATGTTTGAGGCGTTCCTCCGGAAAAGGTCCATTCCCAGCCGGTTGGGGTGTTCAGCGACAGGTCACTAAAATAAATCGTATCGCCTTCGGTAATGGTAGTTTGATCAGCAATAAAATCAGCCACCGGTGGAAGTAGCTCCAATTCGCAGCTTACATTGGCTGTCCAGCCTGGCTCAGTAACCGAACCATCCGAATGAAAAACAAAGGTCAAAGCTCCTTCCTCATTAGCGGCTTCAACTGTTCCGGGAGAATTTGTGCCGCAATACTGGCCAATCAATGAGGCAGACACTGAATTGCCGTCGTATATTTCCAGGTAATCGTAATTGCAATTGTTTTGATATTCTACGCTAAAAGACAAAAATTCAATTTTTACCTTTCCGTTGGCCTCACCAGGTAAAAAAATCATTGTGAAATCCTCGTTATCACCATAGTTGTTATTTTCTCCTCCTGAATCATAAAACAGCCCGGTACAGGTTGTGACGGTCGTTGAGGTCATATTAAACTCCGCACTCACATTGATGTAATTTTCTTTAGTAACAGTAAGTGTATTGGTCCCATCTGAAACGGTTAATGAAACATCAAAACTACCTTCTTCGGCATAAAAAATACCGGATGGATTTTGATCCGTTGACATGGCAGGATTTCCGCCCTCAAAACTCCATTCCCAGCTAACGGGTGAACCAAAGGTCTGATCGTTAAAATCAATGCTTGAGCCAATGGGTATCTGGGTATCGCTTGCAGTAAAGTCAACGATCAATTCACCGGATGAAAGCTGAACATCCAGTGATGTAAGTTCCCTGTTTTCAACAACAACATTGGCAATAGTTTGAGAGAAATAGCCATCTGCACTAAAAGTGATATCATAGGTTCCTTCATTTATCAACCTGAAATATTTTCCGGTGGTCGCAGATGAATAAACCCAACTGCTGTCAGCGTCGTGGCCATAAATTCGTACCTCGGCATAAAGCGGATCTCCTGTGCTTGCATCAGTTATGGTTCCACTTACACCAAACAAGGTTTGCTCCATATAATTTAGCATCGAACGGTAATTGGATTCCCAGAAGGTGGGCAATTGACTTGCTGAAGGAAGTTTTACACTGGAAACCTCCATGGTAAATTCGCGGCATTGATGAAAAAAGTTCATATAATCCTGTCGGCCACCGCTGATGGTGTACCAGGCATATCCATTGGTAATGCCATCATCAAAACCGGTGAGATATCCCGGTGGTGAGTACAATTGGGCTGTATCAGCATATTCATGACACACATATTGCCACCAGTCATCGTCGGGGTGCAAACCTGACCAGGTATCCCAGGGGTAGTTGCAAACTTCTTCGCCGCCATGGTAATTAGCCGAAACCGCAAAATGATTGTCTTCGGCCAATTGCATGAAATTGATATTTTCAATCTGCCACGCATTACCATCGGGGTGCGGGCCATCTTCAGGATCAGGATAGTTTCTGTTGAGGTCAACCCCATTCGCATTGTAGCGGATGGCGCCGTTTACGGTATTGTTACCTCCATGGAAAGTTCCGTCGGGATTGGCCAAAGGATTGATCCAAATATCGAGATTGTTAACCAGGTTGTCAACTTTTGGATCGGAGCCATAATTGGAGAGCAAATAATCAATCAGCCGAAGGGTAAGTACATATCCAACCAATTCGTCGCCATGAATGGACGAAACATACAGGAACTGAGGTTCTCCTTCGTCAACGCCAACATTGTCAGAAATCCTTGCAAATAATAACTCCCTGCCCTGCATTGATTGACCGATGGAAATGATTTCTACAAGGTCAGGATAATCGGCTTCAAACTGGTACATCATATCGAGATAAGCCTGGTAGGTCGGATAAAAATCCCAGTCCTGAATGGATTTAACATTTATGTTATCAAGCATGGTTGCGGGGTACATTAAACTGGGAGGTGTTAAAACTTCAAATGCCAGATTAAACCCAAGAAATGCATCAAATTCTTTTTGATTGGCATAGGCCGTTACCTCTGATTTATTAACCTGGTCCAGTGAAATGATCCCTGACAAGACAATCAGCGTTTTTGCATCCGGGTTTTCAAATTGAAAATATACCTCACCCCTTTCCTTTAAAAATGCTTGTGCAATTGCAGTTTGTTGGGCTGTTGACAGTGTGATGGTAAACATCACGAAGAAAAATAAAGCAACGATTTTTTTCATTTTGTTCCGATAAAATTGAAAAGCTAAATTATACAAATAAGGCGGGTTTCAAAACCCAATGTGTTGACAGGTCAAAAGCCTCAAAGGTTGCGCTGAAATTGAGTGGTCATTAAAGGGAATTAACTTTTAAACATGCGCAGATAATGAAGAATCTGCAGGATGTATTCTTCTTCTCGTGTATTGTTGTCCATTTTGATCATCATATCCAGAAAATCCTGGTTAAAACCGAGTTCCGGCCCCACTTTAAATCTTGACCGCGATAACGAGCTTATATACCTGTTGATGAAAACGTTTTCGAGGGTGAGATCAATTAAAATATCAAACTCTTTATTAATAAATGTTTTTATATAATCACTTTTAGGGCCCCCAAACCAGTTGATATCTTTCCTTGAAAAATAAAACCCGGCATTAGCTGCAACACAATAATTCGGAATTTCATTACGATCAACAAACCCGATGGCCAGAACCTGTTTTTTTGTGGTGGTTAATGCTTTGGTTAGGTCTTTAACAGCATTAAATTCCCGCTCGCTGTTCACTTTGTAAACGATCCCGATGTTTTTGGCCTCATCCAGGTTGACCAGCGATTTATGCCTCGAAACTTTTCCAAACTGGCTTTTTAAAATCCAGTTGCCATAAGTTGATTTTATATTTTCAAAAATACCTGCCATTTACAAATTTTCAATCCCGATTTATAATATGCTAGGTTTCATCTTCATTCACCAGGCACTTCATCACCTTTCCGATATACATACGATGATAATCCTTTTTGGGGTAGTTTCGCTGGATTAACCTATCTGCAAAATGTTCGGGTTTAATGTCATCATAATAGAGTTTTTTACATTCAAAAACCAGTCGTGCCTGTTCAAAATAAATGTTCCCCAAATCTGTTTCCAACAGAACAAGGCCTGTATCTTTAGTTTTGTTATAATCCTTCCCTGAATGAGTGCCACAATAGGTTAAAATGTTTTTATGTTTTTTTTCAAAAAATGAAAGTGTATAAAAATCATTCTTTTCAGTAAATTCGAATGTATATCGCTGAGGACGGATAAAAATGGAAGTAACCGGAAGATTCCACAAGTAACCGAATCCTCCCCAGGCAGCAGTCATGGTATTGAATGAATCTGGCCCTCCGGCAGTGATCAGCATCCATTGTTTGCCAATGAGGTGAAACGGATTTTCTTCTATTTTATTGACACTTATTTCCTTAAACATTGAGCAGTAGTGTTCATTTGTAAAATTCAAACATACAAAAATAATGATTCATAAACAGACTCCTAAAAATCGGCACAAAGTGCTTAATCATTTTGCGGGCAATGTTGATTGAAAAGTTTAATTACCAGTTCAAAAACTTCACGTTCGGAGGTTACTTCATCCTTGAATAATTCAGTAAATGACTCGCATTTCAATAAAAATGGCATAATGGTCTTATTCAGCTTTTTATCGGTAACCTCTACATAAATATCATCTTCCAACTGAACGGTGTAGATAATTTCATCAGTGCCGCCCGCAGGGTTAGTATTAAGTGGTCGTTCCATCCCGCGCATTTCCCTGAAATAATCATATAGTTTTATCCGTCCGTTAATTTTACGCCACACATGCATTTTCCCTCTGCCAGGTTCACCCGGCTTAAGCGGAATTAAATCAAATACCTGTTTGTTAATAGAAAATGAGCGATATTGCTCGCAGTTATTCCTGCCCGATATGGTATAAACCCGACCCGCAGGCACGGTATACCTGATCTCATTTACAAAGCCGGTGCTTCGTCTGATCTCTACTGAATGACAAAAAACTGTATCACCCTGCATATCCACAATATAATCGCTGTTTTCTCTGAAGTCGTTATTCGGTTCGTACACACAGTTTGCATTGTACACTTTGATCATGTTATCAAGTTCGTCCATTGAAAACTTACCGTAATAACCCGATCGAAATCCTTCGCAAGCAGAAAATGTGGGTAAAAGAATTTGCTGGATATTTCTTTTATTACGTATATGGTAAAGGTTATCGTGAAGCTTAACAAACTTCTGAGTTTCAGTTTCAGGCATGTTTTGATCATACCATTGTGTTTCCGTAAAATCCTGAACATACAAGGAGATCATCCCATCAATCTTTTTCCACAGATACCTTTTTTTCTCATTTTTAATTTCAACCAGTTCGTAATCCCTCCCATTCATTCCAAAAGCGGTAACGCCATTTTCGGCAATACAATTTAGGGTAGTAGCTATGCCGTCGCGATCATACCATTTCAGTTTTTTACAGGTATCACCTGAAAAGAAAATAAGGTGGGTGCACCTTGTTGTATCATTGTTTTGAACATAATAATCCGAATTATGGTGGCCCTGGCCATTCACCTGAACGATGTTGAAAAAAGTAAAAACAGACAACCCGATGAAAGAAAATAATTTGGTGAATGAATTAATGAATTTACCTGCGATGCTCATTGAAAAATCGATAGTTTTAAGGATTGTTCGGCATTGAACCATCATTTCAAATAACAAATTTAAGTATAAGGTGTTGATTTAGGATAACAATATTTCTTTTGAATTTGAAGTAACAATACCAAAGCTTCAATTAAATTAAAAATTACCTATTTTTGGATTTTGATCGAATAGTGATTCATGGCCAGTAAAAATACGAAAAGGGTTCCCCGGTTTTTCGGATTCAGAATTTATTTTTCTGCAACGATGTTGTATTATTGGCTTGTGCTACCCTTCTTACTGATTTTATCAATAAAATATGCACCTGAACTAAAAGAACGCAGCGATAAACGCAAATCTGCGTTGCAAACGGAATCCCGTGGGAGAAATGATTCCATCGGTCAATTTATTGCTAAGTTAAGTCAGGATACAATAGAGTCAGCCTTATATGGAGGTTCTGACAGTACAAGCAATGAAACAAAACCTGGGATTCGAATTTCCCCAAATCAGGGGGTGGTTATTGGCAATACTGATCAAATTGATGAAAGTTCGGATGACGGCAGTCAGATCGGCAAGGCATTCAACCTGCTTTTTAATTTGCTATTGGTGAGCTTTTTCCTGGGGCTTATTTTTAACCTGCCCTTTAAGAGGCTTTTTTCGCGAAAACGAAACAACAAATCTATCTCACCAAAGCTTTTCAGGTTTTGCAAGCGTTTTTTATTAAAATCACCCTGGATCAATGCCGGTATTTTAGGTCTCGCCTTTGTTATTGCCCATGTTTCCATGCTCGTAAAAATGCTGACGCCAGATAGCTTTAATGAGGAGCTTGAGCGAACCTTGTTTATCCACTTCTTTTACATATCACTCACCGCATCTGTTTTATCACTTTTATTTGTGTATTATTGGGAAAAGCACAGGGTTCATATTCGCTATATCGAATTGATCTTTACCCGGGAGGAGCTTCGTAAAAGGATATTTAACATACGGGTGGGCAGAATCCGCAACCGCATGTTTCTTTCGGCAGCAATGACTACCCTGCTTCCCCTCACTATTGTGATTTTTTACCTGTTTCTGAGCATCACTCATTTAAGGGATCTGAATATTGGAGATTATACGCCCGAACAGAAAGATATCTTAATGGGCGACACAGAGCGTTTCATAAAAATGTTTGGTGGCAGTGAAAACGATTTTAATATGCCGGGCTGGATGTTTTACATCAATGCCCTGAATGCATTTTTTATGTTTATTGGTATTTACAGCAGCATTTTTATTGCCTTTATTTACATCCTGTTCCTGGTGAAATGGACCACCCAGGATATTGTGCATCCCGTTAAAGAGCTTTTGTACAACATGCGTCAAACGGGCAAAGGTGAAATGCATAATTATGGAATCGTACGAACCAATGACGAAATTGGGGAATTAACCGAAGGTTATAATGAGATGACTCACCGACTGGGGCAGTATATTCAAAATATGTCGAATATGACAGAGGCATACTCTCATTTTGTGCCCAAACAATTTCTTGAATTTTTAGGCAAGGAGAGTTTTGTGGATATCCGCCTGGGCGATCAGGTGGAAAAAGAAATGACTGTGCTTTTTAGTGATATTCGTTCATTTACCGAAATTTCGGAACAAATGACCCCCAAGGAAAATTTTGATTTTATCAATTATTACCTGGGTTATATGGAGCCGGTTATTCGTAATAATAATGGTTTTATTGATAAATATATTGGCGATAGCATCATGGCTTTGTTCAGCGAATCGGTTGAAGACGCAATCAATGCCTCCATCGAAATGAGGATCAAATTATCGCAGTTCAACCAGGTTATGGATCAGTTTGACAAACCCTCTATCAATAGCGGGATTGGCATACACACCGGCTCATTAATGTTGGGTGTGGTAGGAGGCGAAGGACGGATGGACGGAACCGTTATTTCCGATGCTGTTAATCTTGCCGCCCGCCTCGAAGGGCTAACAAAAGTTTACGGAAGCTCCATCATCATCAGCCAGGATACGTTAATCAAATTAAATGATCCGGGTCAATACAATTATCGTTTTCTGGATATTGTAAAGGTGAAAGGGAAAAAAGAGGCAGTATATATATTTGAGATCATTGATGGAGATCCGGAGGATGTTCGAAATTTGAAACTGGAAACCAAGGCTCTTTTTGCCGAAGGAATCAATCATTATAAAACCCGGCGTTTTGCCGAAGCAAATAAATGCTTTAAGCAGGTAAGCAAAGTCAATCCGGGCGACCGTGCTGCCTTGGAATATGTTAAAAGATGTAGCCGGTTTATCGATCAGGGCGTCCCTGAAAATTGGGATGGCATCCAATCGGTAGGTTGGGATCAGAACAAATAAGCAAATCAAGCGTTTATAAAATAATTGACTAGAAAATATGGATTTTGAATCATTAAAAACATACATTCTTGATCGCCTGAAAAGTGAGCTGAATGAAGACCTTATGTATCATTCGCCCGGTCATACCAAGGATGTGATAAAGGCTGTGGAGCGCTACGCAGAATTGGAAGGGGTAAACGGTCATGATAAAATGCTCCTGAAAACGGCAGCACTTTTCCATGATATCGGCTTCACGCGGGTGTACAAAGGCCATGAGGATGAATCCATAAAAATCGCGAGGGATGTTTTACCCGGATATGGTTATTCGGAAAAAGATATTCAAGCTATCACCGGAATGATCAATGCCACCAAGTTGCCTCAAAACCCAACCAATCATCTGGAGGAGATCATGGCCGATGCCGATCTAGATTACATCGGGCGCGACGACCTTTTTATGATCGGGCAAAAATTGCAATTTGAATGGAAAAAAGTTGGGATCATTTCTTCCATCCGCGAATGGCACGAAAAACAGCTTGCATTCCTGAAAAATCATCAATATTTTACGGCATCAGCCCGACAATTAAGAGAAGAAAAGAAACAAGAAAACATCCGTGAACTTGAAGAGCTGATCTGCCCAAAAAATTAAAAAGATCAATACTTGCGAACAAAAAATTTCTATTTTTGTCTGAAATAATAACCCTTACCCAAATTTGTAAAACAAATGGATTCAAAAATGAATGATATTATTCTGGTTCCCACCGACTTTTCAGAAGTTTGTAACAACGCTATGAATCAGGCTGTGGAAGCAGCAAAGTTTTTAAATAATAAGATTGCATTGCTTCATGTAATCGACAAAAATACCAGGGCACAGCTAAAAAAAGACGGTGAAGGAGAAGACGCCATTGAGAAAAAACTCAATGAAATTGCTTCTTCCATCCATTCTGAGCACAATGTTGAGGTTGAAACCATTTCCAAAGAGGGTGACATTTTTACAACCATTGCAGAAGTAGCAAAAGGCCTGGGTGCAAACCTCATGTATTTGGGAACACATGGAAAAGTTGGAATGCAAAAACTAACCGGTAGCTTTGCACTGAAAGTTGTGACCAGTTCACCTGTTCCGGTGGTTGTGGTTCAAAAGCGTCCCTTTGATAAAGGGTATAAAAAAATAATTTTACCCATAACCAGCGATTCAGGACCATGGGAAAAAACAAGATGGGCGACCTATATTGCCAAAAGTTTTGGAGCTGAAATACATATATACTCCATTAAATCTCCTGAACTGGCCGAAGCCGTTAAGATCATCACCAATCATTTCGACAATGAAATGGTAACTTATAAGGTAATTGAAACCGACGGAAGTAATTTCTCAAAACAAGTGATCGATTATGCTACCGCGAATGTGGCAGACATGATCATGATCATGACCAATCCCGATAAGAGTTTTTCAACCTTCCTGTTGGGAAGTTATGATGAAGAGATGATTTTCAACACGTCACAAATACCTGTAATGTGTATCAATCCCCGTAAATATAACTGGGAAAAAATCTTTAAGATTTAAGAAACAACAGGTATCTAAATTACAGGCCAGGCTTTTTTGAGTCTGGCTTTTTTGTTAAATGGATGTTAAGTTTGAACCTATGGCTTTTTGATTTTGTATTTTGTAAATATCTCCGCTTCAAAATATTAATCAAATAGTTTAGATATGAAAAAAATCCTACTATCAACAATCCTACTCGTTTTATTTACTCCGCTACTTTCAACTGCCCAAATGTGGGAACAATTGCCAACAGAGCCAGATGGGGGTGGCGTAACCGACATTTGTTATGATGAGAATTTGGAAATAATATTTGTTGCAACCGGTTCCTACAACTGGCCCAATGGGGAGGATGGAGGAATACGCCGGTCAATTAACGACGGGCTAAGCTGGGATAATCTATTTGACGCCTATACCAGTCGTGTGGTGATGATCGGACCGGATAATAACCTGTATGCTTCGGTTTGGGATTATCCCTCAGATGAGGGCCTTTACCGTTCATCCAACCAGGGAAGCACCTGGGATTTATTGGTTTCTGTTCCTTCCGGAAATAATATATTCTCCATAGCTGTAAAGGAAGGCAGTCCCAATATCATATTTGCCGGAACAAGGCAGGGTGTTTACCGGTCACTCGACAACGGTACTTCATGGGCTTACGCAAACGATATTATCCCTTCTGATGCGTGGGTGCGAGGGCTGGCTGTTGGGCCTGACGGAACCATTGCTGCTGCTACCAGTTATGGTTGTTATACTTCGTCTGATGATGGCGATACCTGGGATAAAGTTACCGGAGATGGCGAAAACGAATATGCCATCAGTGTTGAGTTTGATCAGGAACCGGCACAGGGTGATGAAATGCCTACCACATACCTGATGATCGGTACAACCGAAGGCAATCTATATATAACTGATGTATTTACGGCATTTACGGTATCAACATTTGTAGTGGCAATGGCCGCCCAAAAGGAATTAACCAGGATAAGGGCTTTGCGGATAGCGGCTACCTTATTGCCAATATACATGTTTAGCTTTTATGCTGCTACCGGAGGCAACTTTTTCTATTCATTGGCCCTGCTCAGTGGCTGGACTCCCATGCTTGCAGGATTGCCGGCCAATGCCCTTATTTCGATATTTACCAGTTATATTGTGACCGGTTCGGCCATTGCGGTGGCCTACCTTGCGCTTTACGGAAACCTGATAAATCTTGGCACAACTATATTTAAGATAATATTTAATTTCCCACTGGCTGTTGGTGAACAACCGATCGCCAATAATTTGCCCTCACTTTATCAAAATATCCCGAATCCGTTCAAGGATCAAACCCGGATAAACTTTGAACTGCCCGAGTCAGGCTCTGCTCAACTGATACTTTATGACATGGCAGGAAACCAGGTGAGTGTATTGGCTGATGAAGTGATGAACCGGGGTAAACACAGTGTTTTGGTTGAAAAACAAGGATTAGCTCCCGGCATGTATTATTATAGGCTTTCTGCTAATAATACTGTGCAAGCAAAAAAATTGATCATTCAATAATTTTAATATGAGCATGGAAAGCCACCTTTATTTGAAAGGTGGCTTTTTTATGCATCCTGATGGCGGCAAATTCGTTAAATTAGCTTCGAAATCAAAAATTCATGAGGCATACCCTCCTATTAATACTATCCTTATCTGTAGGTCTGAATTGTTTTAGTCAAAAGGCTCAAATAGGTTTACCAATAATTTTCGATCCTGATTCAGTTTTAAAACTGATGTATCGGGTTAACGGGCATTTTGCTGAGAATGCCTGGAAACAAAACGACCGAAACTGGATCCGGGCAACTTATTATACCGGCCTCATGGCTTTTTACCAGGTTACAAATGATTCTATAGTGCTAAACCAAATGATGGCATGGGGCCAAAAACATGGCTGGAAAACCGGATCGGAATGGATCTATCCTGCCAACCGGCTCACTTGCTCACAAACCTGGATACAGCTTTATCAACTTGATCAAAAGCCTTACATGATAGAAAACACAAGGGCTTTTATGGATAAGCGGATTGAAAGAAACGAACACGCATTTGATGCCGGATGGGATTATGTGGACGCGTTGTACGTAGGTGCGCCGGCTTATTTCATGATGAGTGAAATCACCGGGGATTCAAAATATAAAATTTATGCCGACCGGATTTTCAGGGAGGTCACCGATCAGCTTTATGATACCACTTACCATCTCTATTTTCGTGATCTGAAAGCAAAATTGACTACTTCAGAAAATGGTAAACCTGAATTTTGGTCAAGGGGAAATGGCTGGGCCTTTGCAGCAATAACTAAAATTTTAACAATACTCCCGGAATCTGATCCAATGACGGATTATTATAAAAAGTTCTATTTTCAAATGGCTGAAAGTCTTGCCCAAAGCCAGGGTAAAGACGGTTTCTGGCGAAGCAGCCTGCTCGATCCTGATGACTATCCTGACCCCGAAAGCAGCGGAACCGCCTTTTTTACTTACGGATTGGCCTGGGGAATTAATACGGGTATCTTAGAAAGAGAATCCTACCTCCCGGTTTTAATCAAATCGTGGGATGCACTTTACCATGCCGTCGATGAAAATGGTAAGGTTTGCCGGGGACAGGATGTTGCCCGCGCCCCGGGCAATGTTAGCAAGTCGGATAGCCGTGAATTCGTTTCAGGTGCCTTTTTACTCGCAGCCTCTGAAGTTTACAAGTTATCCCTTAATCAGTTCAAAAAGGAGTAGTCCTTTGAATAGCGGAGCATTTGCTCGGCATAGCCTTCGGTGTAGGTAACTTCAATATCCACGATCTGATCATTTTCATAAACAGGTTTGAATACCGGGTTGATAAATCCACCATAAGGAGCCAGGTTTAGTTTTTCATAACGGGCCTTCACTTCCTTGTGAATTTCCGGGTCAATTTGCACACCATAGGTTTCTACCAGCGCTTTTCCTGCCTCGTAATCTCCTTCCGATTTGATGCGTTGAACTTCTGCAAGCAATGCTCCAAATAAATCGCGTAACTTATTGTAATCGTTTATGATGTAAAATGTTTTCCCGTCCTTTTCAACACGTTCGATCACGTTGTCAGCCTGTCCTTTTTCGAAGCACCATTTGGAGATCAGTTGCCTGTTGCGCATATGTGCCTGCTCGATGTTTTTACCCAAATCAATACGAGCAAGCTGGGTCATCAAACCATTACGGATGTATCCGTTGTATTCGGTTTTAGCCACATCAAAATTGGGCATGATTCCCAAATCAATCATCTTCTGGTCCATCAGGTAATAAAGCGCAAAAAGATCAGCACGGGCCTCCTCCAGTGCTGATGAGTAATTTTTAAGGGCTTCGGAGCTTGTCCCTTCCAGCAAAATACCAGAGCCATGACCCAAACACTCATGAAGATCAGTATGCAAATTTCCTGAAAGAAACCCATACTTTTTCGAAAGCTCGATCTCCTCCGGTGAATAACAAAACTCCTCCAGAAAACCGTTACCCAGCGCAGCCATATCGTAAGCATAAGTAATATTTTCAATGGTAACCGATTTTGAACCATGCTCTTTCCTGATCCAATCGGCATTGGGCAGATTGATACCGATGGGTGTGGACGGATAACAATCGCCACCCAGTTGTGTAACAGTGATCACCTTGGCAGTAACACCTTTAACCTCTTTCTTTTTGAAGCGGTCATCCACCGGTGAATGATCCTCAAACCATTGTGCATTTTCGCTGATGATCTGCGTGCGTTTGGTAGCTTCCAAATCCTTAAAATTAACGATGGATTCCCAGGTTGCCTTCATGCCCATTGGGTCGCCATAGGTTTCGGTAAATCCGTTTACAAAATCAACACGGCTCTCCAGGTCTTCCACCCACAAAATATTAAATTCATCAAAGGTTTTAAGATCGCCTGTTTGATAAAACTCAATCAGTTTATGAATCGCTTTCTGCTGGTTCTCATTTTCGGCAACACCCGCAGCTTTGTCGAGCCAGTAAACTATCTTAGCCAAAGCAGGTCCATAAAGTCCTCCAACCTTATAAACTTCTTCCCGCACTTTTCCATCCACTTTTACCAGCTTCGAATTAAGGCCATAGGAAATGGGTTGGGGTTTGGTTGTGTCGATCATTTTTGCATAAAAAGCCTCCGCTTCTTTTTGTGTTACATTTTCATAAAAGTTGCAAGCCGAATTTTTGATCATATCCTCGTTCGAATTAAGACTGATTCGCTTGGGCGCAATGTTCGGGTCGAAAAGCAAACTTTGCATTTCCTGGGTAAACTGTTTCAAATCCGAACCTTCTTCCACCGGGAAACTGGCTTCTGGAGAATTATCTACCAGTTCTTTAAAATACTCCACCGGGAAATCCGGGAAAAACTTATCCGTTGAATAATGGTGGTGAATACCGTTCGAAAACCAAACCCTTTTGAGATAAATCTCAAAGTTTTTAAAATTATCAGTTTCACGGTCGCCAGTATAGTTCATGTAAATTTTCTCCAGTGTTTTTCTTATCCTCAGGTTCTCAGCATAATTCTGATCAAAAAGTATATCCCTGCCGCAAAGTGCGGCTTCATTGAGGTAATAAACCAGTTTTTTCTGTTCCAGGCTCAACTCATCAAATCCGGGAACCTGGTAGCGCATGATCTTGAGATCAGCAAATTTTTCAACGAAGTACTGGAAATTGTCCTGTGTCTCTGTTTTTGTATTTGAATCTGTTTTTGTTCTCATTTCTCCTCCTGAATTACATGCTGTAACAATGATTGTAAGTGTAACAACCAATCCGATGATCTGTTTTTTCATCTTCCTTTAATTTTATAAATTATTAAGTAAAAATCCATCTTTGAAAATGGGTATGACGTTTGAATTGTCTATGCTCAGTGCAAAGTCGATATCTCTTTCCGCTCCCAGTTTTAACAGTCGCTGAAAATGTGTTCCCTGTTGTAAAAATCCTTTCAAATCATTTTTGGCTTCGCTCCATAGTTTTTGTGCCATAAAAGCTTCGTCATTTAACAATTTTAAGTTGATCTGTTCGATCAAAGCCCCCGCAAAAACCGTATCTTCCAGGCTCATGGACCCCATCCATCCCGAGCAAAGGATCAGCACATTTTTGTTTTGATTTAAAAGCCACTTACTGATTGCGCCCATATTATTAAATCCTCCAACGATAATATCCCCCGCATCTTTTGAAACTTCTATCGCTTTTGTCCCATTAGAAGTAGTGAGTATCAAAGGAACCCCGGAATGTTTAACGCCGGCGAGCGCTACAGGCGAATTGCCATAATCGGTGAAGGGTAATTTAACTCCGTTTCGTTCTCCGGCGGCAGGCCAGCCATTTTCTCTTTTAAGTTTTTCAGCTTCCGCTAAATCCGAAACCGGTTTTACTTTTTGAAAGCCATTTGACAAAGCTGCGCAAACCGTTGACCCTGCCCGGAAAATATCCACCACAACGATCAAAATCGGATCACTGCTCTGTCTGTATTTAAACAGATCAGGTGTGAAGCATACTTCAATGGTAGGTGAATGATGCGTGCTCATGAATTATGCTGACTTTGAAAAATAATTACATTCACTTTTTTTGCACTGTTTATTGCGATCACTGTGCAGACAGGTAATCGGAGACAAAGGCAATTCAACCTCAAAATGTTTTTTCAAATAATCCACAGCCGCCTGAATAGCGATATAGCTATCGCGTTTACAGCAACGAGGACCACCTGCATCGGCAATATGGAGCAGCGCGATGGCAGTCATTTTATTGCTGAGTTGCCATTCCTTTTCACCCAGGGGGGTGTTGGCCGTAATAATAGAAATAAATATTCCTGTTCCAACGGCGGCACCACAGTTCCCGTGTGAACCGCAAAATCCGCCTAAGACTGCAGAAGCTCTGTTTCGCGCAGTACTGATTTTGCCGGGTTTCAGAGCGGGTTTATTCGTTTGGTTATAATAAGCCGTTAGCAGGGATGCCGGAACAAGGAAATGATGTTCAGGACCATGCATATGCACCGATGGATGATTCATTAAATGCCGGGCGATTTTACCCGGATCCTTTTCATCGGTTTGGTTGCAATAGTTTTCAATAACCTCAAATGCTGATGACTGATGGCATGTATCACAAATAAAATGACCATCCGGGCATTGTACATTTCCCTCCTGTTCCACACCACAAAACAAACATTTTACCTTGTTGGTATCTTCGGAATAGATCAGTTCTTTTCCACAAATTATGCAACCTTCGGTAAATAGCATCAGCCTTTATAAAAGGGAAGTTTAACGATTTGTGCTTTTAAATCCTTGTTTCGGATGCGGATGAAAATTTCGCTGCCAAATTTGGCGAATTCATCCTTGATGTATCCCATGCCAATTCCTTTTCCAACGGCAGGAGCCATGGTACCTGAAGTAACTTCCCCAATAATTTCACCCGCTGCATTGCAAATTTCATAATGTTGCCTTGGGATGCCTTTATCGATCATTTCGAAACCACGCAATCGCCGGCTTACACCTTCTTCCTTTTGTTTCAACAGAACTGCTTTATCAATAAAATCGTTGGCATCTGAAAATTTGGTAATCCAGCCCAATCCCGCTTCGATAGGAGAAGTGCTGTCGGTAATGTCGTTGCCATATAAACAAAAGCCCATTTCGAGCCGCAGCGTGTCGCGCGCACCCAAACCAATCGGTTTAATGCCAAACTCCGCTCCCGCTTCAAATACAGCTTTCCAGATGGTTTCGGCAGCGTCGTTGGGCAAGTAGATCTCGCAGCCACCCGAGCCAGTATATCCGGTTGTTGATAAAAAAATGTTTTCAACTCCTGCAAAAGTGAGCTCTTTGAAGGTGTAATAATCCATGTCTTCAATGGGTTCATTGGTGAGTTTTTGCATGGCTTTTAATGCAAGCGGTCCCTGGATTGCCAATTGGGCAATATCATCGGAAGCATTGATCAGCTCTTTACCAATTTCCAGGCTAAATTGCTTAGATTGCTCTAGCAGCCAGTTCCAGTCTTTTTCAATGTTTGCTGCATTGATCACCAGTAAATATTTTTCGGGGCCAAAACGATAAACCAGAAGATCATCCACGATTCCACCTTTTCCATTCGGAAAGCAGGAATACTGAACTTTACCATCATAAAGCGCCGTAACATCATTGGAGGTTACCCACTGCACAAATTTTTCAGCTTTGGGACCATTCACCCAAACCTCTCCCATGTGTGAAACGTCGAATACACCCACTGCTTCGCGAACGGTCATGTGCTCTTTGATCAAACCCTCGTACTGAATGGGCATGTAATAACCTGCAAACTCCACCATTTTGGCACCCATGGCCTCGTGGAATCCGGTAAATGCTGTATGTTTCATTCTTAATTTGTATTAAATCTGTTGCTGCCGGCAAATGTATAAAAAAACATGGCGGTTATTTGCTTGATCGATTCTAAATTATCGACATTGGATCAATATGACGAAATCGGGTTGATTTAAAATTAGTTTAACTTTGTGCATCGAAAAGAAATTGCATGCTGTTTTCCAATCATAATATGCCCCGCTGGCTGATCTTCCTGATCGATATGGCCATCGTTTTATTTTCGGTAATTGTGGCTTACCTGCTCCGTTTTAACTTTCATGTTCCCGAAGTGGAAATGCGGCAGTGGCCCCTCGTTTTCACAACGGTGCTCACGGTTCGGGCACTGAGTTTTATCATTTCCAAAACCTATGCGGGCATCATCCGCTACACCTCCACCGAAGACGCCATTCGTATCTTTCTGGTGATCCTGGCCGGGAGCGTGTTGTTTGGGATACTCAACCTGCTTTCCTTTTATTTTATCAACGAAAAATACGTTGTTCCCTTTTCCATCATCATCATTGAATTTATCACGGTGATCTTTGCCATGGTCACCTTTCGGATCGTAGTAAAAATTGCTTACCTCGAGATCACTAATCCTTCAGGAAGCAGAACCCGTGTATTGATCTTTGGTGCCGGTGAAGCCGGGCTAATCGCCAAGCGTGCACTCGACCGCGACGCCGGTTCAAGATATAAAGTAGTGGCATTTGTGGATGACGACCGCAGCAAATGGGGCAAAAAGATTGAAGGAACCACCATTCAGCCTTTTGATAAACTCGAATCCTTGATCGAGGAGCATAAGGTTGAAAATGTGATCATCGCGGTTCAAAAACTTCGACCCGGCAAAAAGCAGGAAATCGTTGATATTTGCCTGAAACACAATGCCCGGGTGCTGACAGTTCCGCCGGTCTCCACCTGGATCAATGGGGAGCTGAGTTTTAACCAGATCAGGAAAGTAAAGATTGAGGACCTGCTGGAACGGGATGAGATTCAGATCAGTTATGAGAAGATATCGCAGGATTTGCGTGATAAAGTCGTGTTGGTCACCGGCGCATCAGGCAGCATTGGTTCCGAGCTGGTGCGGCAGATCGCCCGTTTTGATCCCCAACGGATCATCCTGATCGATCAGGCCGAAAGTGCCATGTTCGACCTGGAGATTGAATTGCTCGACCGGTTTAAAGGGCAGAACTTCGAAATCGCTATAGCCGATATTCGCAATGCTTCGAGAATGGAAAATGCGTTCCGGACTTTTAAACCTGAGATCGTTTTCCATGCGGCAGCCTACAAGCACGTTCCGATGATGGAGAACAATCCCTCCGAAGCGATCCAGACCAACGTAAGGGGTACGCGCATCCTGGCCGACCTGGCTGTAAAGTATGGCGTAGAGAAATTCATCATGATCTCCACCGATAAGGCCGTGAACCCAACCAATGTGATGGGGGCCTCCAAGCGTATCGCCGAGATCTATACGCAGTCGCTGAACCAGGAGGGTAAAACCAAATTTATTACCACCCGTTTCGGTAATGTGCTGGGATCAAACGGATCGGCCGTGAATCTTTTCAGAACACAGATTGAAGGCGGCGGACCTGTTACCGTTACCCATCCTGAGATCATTCGCTATTTTATGACCATCCCCGAGGCCTGCCGGTTGGTGCTGGAAGCTGCGACTATGGGTAAAGGCGGGGAAATCTACCTGTTTGATATGGGAAAACCGGTGAAGATCCTCGACCTGGCAGAGCGGATGATCCGCCTTTCCGGTCTGGAAGTCGGGCGAGATATTGAAGTACGGTTTACCGGCCTGCGACCCGGTGAAAAATTGTTTGAAGAGCTGCTGAATGATGGTGAAAATGTGATCGGAACAGATCATGCGCACATCATGATTGGCAAGGTACGCACTTACGATCTTGCGGATATTACGCAAAAGATTTCCGCCCTGGAACAGATGTTTGATGAACAGGATAATTTTGCGATTGTTAAGAAAATGAAAGAAATCGTGCCGGAGTTTATTTCTCAAAACTCGGTTTACGAAAAACTGGACAAGCATGAAGGAAGCAGCAAAGTTTAAAAGAGGAAACATCATCCTTATCTCCCTCACCCACCATCTCCACGACATCTACTCTTCTTTCCTCGCCCCGCTCCGCCCCCTGCTGATCGAAAAGTTTGAACTCACCTACAGCCTCAGTGCTTTGTGGGACATCATCATCCGGATTCCCTGGTTCCTGAATCCGCTATTTGGCATCATTGCTGAAAAAACGGCGGCACGTTACATCGTAATATTTACGCCTGCCGTTACAGCGATAGCTATGAGCCTGCTGGGTGTGGCGCCCACTTTTGCAGCGATCTCCATCCTGCTTTTTGTAGCCGGCATCAGCAGCGGGATGTTCCATGTGCCTACACCGGTTATGGTGCAGCAACTCTCAGGAAAATTCGTGGGCAAGGGTATGAGTTATTATATGTTTGGCGGTGAAATGGCACGAACCATTGCTCCGCTGGTGATTACCGGCGCCATTTCACTTTGGGGACTTGAAGGTATCTGGAAACTCTTTCCATTTGGCATTGTAGCGTCACTGGTATTGTATTACCGGTTGAAGGATATCCACATCACGCAAAACATCAAAAAGGAGAAGAAAACCGGCATCTGGAAGGCCTTTGTGCGCTTGCTGCCTTTCTTCGCTATTTTGATCGGGATCACTTTCTTCAGGGCGATCATGAAGGCGGGGCTCACCAACTTCATTCCAACCTATTATTATACTGAGAAGGGCGATACTTATTTCTTTGCCAATTCGGCTTTGTCGGTATTTCAGTTTGCGGGCGCCATCGGGGCCCTCTTTTCAGGAACCCTCTCCGACCGGATCGGAAGAAAACGCTCTTTGCTGATCATTGCGGTGATCACACCTTTGCTGTTGCTGGCTTTTGTGGAAACCAGCGGATTGCTCAGCTTTTTCTTTCTGATCGTGCTTGGGTTTTTTATTGTTGCCCCTACTCCTATTTTGCTTGCCCTTGTGCAGGATCGGGAGAAGGAAAACAAGGTGTTTGCCAACAGCATTTACATGACCATCAGTTTTGTGACCAGCGCCATTTCGGTTTATTTTGCCGGTGCAATCGGTGATCGTGTGGGATTGGAAAATGCTTACCGGATTGCAGCCTTTATTGCTTTTGGCGCAGTGCCTTTTGTACTGATGCTTAAAACGCGGGATTAAGTGTTTGTTATTTTCGCTACGAAAGCACTAAAACTCTAAATCCCACGAAATTGTGAACAGAAATCTTTTGTGTTTATCGCCGATAGACGGCTTTGTGCCTTTGTGTATTTGTGGCAAAAAACGTATGCCACTAAAGCACTAAAACTCTAAATCCCACTAAAATGTAAATTGAACTCATTTTTGTGTTTGCCGCCGACAGGCGGCTTTGTGCTTTAGAGATTTAGTGGCGAAAAGGAAATGCCACGAAAGCACGAAAACGCCAAATCCCACTAAAATATAAATTGATCTCCTTTTTGTGTTTGCCGCCGACAGATGGCTTTGTGCTTTAGATATTTAGTGGCGAATAGGAAATGCCACTAAAGCACTAAAACTCTAAATCCCACTAAAATGTAAATTGATCTCCTTTTTGTGTTTGCCACTCATAGGTGGCTTTGTGCTTTAGAGATTTGGTGGCGAAAAGGAAATGCCACGAAAGCACGAAAACTCCAAATCCCACTAAAATATAAATTGCTCTCCTTTTTGTGTTTGCCGCCGACAGGTGGCTTTGTGCTTTAGATATTTAGTGGCGAATAGGAAATGCCACGAAAGCACGAAAACTCCAAATCCCACTAAATTGTGAACAGAAATCTTTTGTGTTTACCGCCGATAGGCGGCTTTGTGCCTTTGTGTATTTGTGGCAAAAAACGTATGCCACTAAAGCACGAAAACTCCAAATCCCACTAA
>ERZ795053.977-NODE-977-length-36464-cov-9.281112_pt1 | contig 36464 bp, 43 predicted proteins | sample MGYA00375137_ERZ795053 | MGnify/ENA primary metagenome ERZ795053 (study PRJEB30182, sample SAMN05720284) | activated sludge metagenome | isolation source: Anaerobic digester | place: Hong Kong | collected 2014-12-17 ...
GCGCCGCGCAGCGAGGTCTCGTCGCAGGGATGCGCGACGATCGTCACCGCCGGCGTGCCGTCTCGCCCGGCGGCGATCAGGCGTTCGTACTTGTCGCTCCGCTCGACCATGGCTCAGGCCGTCCCTCGGGGGGGCACGGGCCCCGGGCCGGGACGCTGCTGGATCTCGCGCTTGGCCATGATGCACCCCTCGGGTCCCGGGCGGGCCGACGAGGCTCGATGTGCGGGTGCGAGGGTCGGGCGTCAAGTCACATTCGGAATACGCTACCTGATGGCGCATCCCTTCGGGCCGCGGCTGTGGTAGAAGGGACGGGAGGTCCGACCTCGAGGGGAGATTGCTGCCATGAGCGACGCGAAAGGGCCGACGGCGCCGGTTTCGGCGGAGGCATTGCGCATGTCCATCCTCCAGAAGGAACTGGAGAAGATGGATGTCGAGCGGAAGGCGCGGGAATCGGAGGAGAAGAAGCTCCGGGCCTTCACCCTGGATTTCCTGCACAAGCACGTCAGCGACGACGAGATCGCGATGGTCAACCGGCTGGTGATGAACGCGGTCAAGGACGGGAAGTTCGAGGCGATGGTCTACAGCTTTCCCTCGAGCCTCTGCACCGACGGCGGGCGGGCGATCAACAACAACGATGCGCGCTGGCCGGACACGCTGCAGGGCAAGGCCAGGGAGCTCTTCGACCGCTATCAGGAGCGGGCGAAGCCGCAGGGATTCAAGCTGAAGGCGATGGTGATCAACTTCCCCGGCGGCATGCCCGGGGACATCGGCTTCTTCCTGAACTGGGCGCCGCCGGCGGTGTGACCGCGGCGGCATCGAACCGCGGATACCAGCGGCCCGCGCCCTCGCCTTGCATGCCGCCCGGGGCCAAAGGCCCCCAGCCCGATCGGCCCGTGGCAATCGGGCCGCGAAGCTGCTCCTCCCTCGCGCTGCGGCTCACGCCTCCGGGCGACCGAACCGGGGCCATGTGGTGCGGGCCGCGCGGGGCGCGGCCTTCTTCCCGGCCAGACATTGGGCCTCGGGCCGCAGCGTCGGTCAGAAGGAAGGGCCTTTGGCATCGCTTGCCAAACCCGCGGGGGGAAGGCAGCGCCGCCACAGGGGACGGGCATCGATCCGAAGCAATCACCCGGAGACCGCCTGACGCGACTCCCGAGCCTCAGAAGACGCGCGGGACCAGGTTCCGCGTGCTGCGGTCGGGCTCGTAGCCCTCGGGGCGCTTCTGGCGCCGGCCGAGCTTGGGCTTCTCGAAGGCGATCCTCTCGTAGGGGATCTGCCGCAGCAGATGGGTGATGCAGTTGATGCGCGCCGCCTTCTTGTCGTTCGAATCCACGATCCACCAGGGCGCGTGCGGCGAGTCGGTCGCCCGGATCATCTCGTCGTAGGCCTTGGTGTAATCCCACCAGCGGCGATAGCTCTCAACGTCCATCGGCGAGAGCTTCCACTGCCGCACCGGGTCGTCGATGCGCTGGCGGAAGCGCCGCTCCTGTTCCTCCTCGCTCACGTCGAGGAAATACTTGAGCAGGATGATGCCGTTCTCGACGATCACCTTCTCCGCCGCCGGGACCAGCTCCAGGAAGCGCCTGACCCGATCCTCCGGGGTGAAGCCCATCACCCGCTCCACGCCGGGGCGGTTGTACCAGGAGCGGTCGAAGATCACCACCTCGCCGGCGGCGGGAAGTTGGGCCATGTAGCGCTGGAAATAGATCTGGGTCTTCTCGCGGTCGCTCGGCGCCGGCAGCGCGACGACGCGGAAGACGCGCGGGCTGACCCGCTCGACGATGCGCTTGATCATGCCGCCCTTGCCGGCGGCGTCGCGGCCCTCGAAGACGATCACGGCGCGGGCGCCCGTCGCCTTCACCCAGGCCTGCAGATGGGCGATCTCCTGCTGCAGGCGGGCGAGCTCCGCCTCGTAGGCCTTGTTGCGCGCCTTCTTCGCCGCCTTCGGACCGGGCTCGGCGGGGGCGGCCTTTCCGTGCTTGTGCTTCCTGCTCATGCTTCGTCTCCGCTGTTGGCGCGGCCGGCGGGCGCGCACCGCGCATCGTCGGGATCGCCGAGGATCAAGCCGTCCGGGAAGGGCGCACCGCCGGCCGGCATCAGTGGCCTCCGGAGAGGACCAGGGTGCGGACCGGCAGGATCAGCGCCTGCATCCGCAGGAGCGCGGCGTGGACCAGGCCGGTGGCGTCGATCGCATGCAGCATGAAGGCGCGGAAGGCGCCGATCTCCGGATCGTGCAGCGCGTCGTAGTTCGAGGTATAGGCGTTGGCGACGCAGGCCGAGCCTCGCGGCAGACGGTCGAGCCCGCCCTCGAAGAGCGGTTCCATGATCGCGGTGATCGTGCCGGGCTGGACGAAGGCGGCCACGTCCTGCAGCTGGTCGGTGGGGCGGATCTGGCCCGCGGCGATCACGTCCTGCACGTCGGTGACGACGACGGGGATCACGGTGAAGGGCATCGCCGGGCAGGTGACCTCGCCGACCATCCCGACCTTGATCACCTGCGCCTCGATCTGGCCGAAGCCCGCGACGAGGCCGGTGACGCGGCGGTCGGGCACGAGGATGCCGGCGGGGCGCAGCATCGGATTGACCACGTCGCCGGGGCGCAGGGCGAATTGCTGGACGATGCCGTCGGTGCCGGCCACCACCAGGGCCTTCGACCGCGCCACCTCGGCCTCGGCGAGCGCCGCCTCGGCGCTGGCCTTCTGGGCCGGCAGGGCGAAATCGAGCTGCGACTGCGCCGCGGCCTTGCCGGCGACGGCGGCGTCCACGGCGCCCTGGGCGGTGTCGACGGCGACCTGCGCCCGGTCGACCTCGCGCTGGGAGATGGCGCTGGCGTTGCGCCGCATCAGCTCGGCGCGGGTCTGGTATTCGTCGTCGGCCTGCTTGAGCGCGCCGCGGGCCTGGACGATGCGGCCGTCGGCCTCGGCGAGCTGGGCCTTGGCGACCTCCATCTGCGCCTCGACCTCGGCGATCCGGCGCCGCGCCGTCTCGATCTCCGCCTCCTGCTGCGAGGTGTCGAGGCGGAAGAGCGGCTGGCCCTCGGCGACATGCTGGTTGATGTCGACGAAGGTCTCGGCGACGCGGCCGCCCGATTCCGGCAGGATGGTGACGGTGCGGAACACCGAGACCGCGTTCGAGGTCGAGGGATGGAAATAGAAGATGGTGGTGATGAGCGAGACCGTCAGGATCACGCAGAAGGTGATGCCCCAGCGCAATTCGTACCAGACGGAGAAGAGCGTGATCTCGCGGCCGATGCGCTTGTCCTGGGCATAGCGGCGGTAGAGGTAGTCCGGCAGCACGGTGACGGCGGAGCAGAGCAGGAGTTCGAGCATCTCAGGCCTCCGCCTCCGGCGCCGCCGCCGGCCGGATCGGCCCGTGGCGCGCGGCCTCGGCGTCGTCGGAGAGCAGGTCGTTCCAGAGCGAGGGCGGCTCGCGCGACTTGTCGCGGCCCGAGAGCTTCTCGAGCGAGAGCGCGATCGAGTTCATCGGGGTCGAGAAATTCGGCAGCTCGACGAGCGCCAGAAGCAGCGCCGCGATCCAGAAGATCGCGTTGTGGGTGAAGAGCGCCAGCAGCGCGAGCACTGCGACGACCTGGAGCTGCACCTTGTTGGCACGATGCGCCATATGCTCGGGCAGCGCGTGGAGCCTGAGATAGACCAGCCCGACCGAGACCACGGCGACGATCAGGAAGACGGCCATCACCGTCATCAGCCAGTCGGACTGGCCGGGGCCGGCGATGAAGGACGGCAGGTGCTGCGGGGCCGCAGGGTTCATCGGGGGGTGGTCCATCAATGGGCTCCGGATTCGGGTGTCTGGCCGGTCGCGCCCAGGCGCGTCCAGGCGACGACGAGTTCATGGAAGACCGAGATCACGACCGGCCCGAGATAGAGCCCGAGCAGCCCGTGGGCGAGCGCGACACTGATCACCCCGCGCGAGACGTTGCGCATGGTGGCGGCGCCGGCAATGCCGGCAATGCCGATCAGATGCGCCCCCCGCGGCGCGCGCCTTCGCCGGCCGGCGTAGGCCGATGCTGCCCGCTCTTCCTGAAACATCATCCGGCCGCCGTGTCCGCTCCTCCATCGCAGAGGACAATGGCACAAGTGCCGCAGGTCCGGAACTGGGAGGAGCGTTGCCCGGATCTTCCTGCAAGGCCCCGGTACCCCGGACTTCTCCGCCGCAACCGCGTTCCGTCCAGTCTTTCGGCCCGTAGCCCCCGCCCCGTGATCGCCCGGCTCCACGACCCCACGCCCGTCCCCGGTGGCCATGCCGCATTCTCTTCGCGGATATGGCAGGTGACAAATCCGCGCGCGGCCGCGCTCGCGGGATCCTCAGGTCCCCGGGGTCGTCGGTCTCAGTCCAGCGTCCGGCGGAAGCGCACCAGCGCGACGGCGGCATAGATCGCGACGAAGAGCGCGAGGATCGCCATCTCGCGGTCGATGGCCGGGAGATCCGCGCCCTTCAGCATCACCGCCCGGATCGCCCGGATGAAATGGGTCAGCGGGAAGATCTCGCCCAGCGTCTGCGCCCAGCCGGGCATGCCGCGATAGGGGAACATGAAGCCCGAGAGCAGGAGCGAGGGCAGGAAGAAGAAGAAGGTAAGCTGCATCGCCTGCATCTGGGTGCGCGCGAAGCTCGAGATGGCGTAGCCGAGCAGCACCAGCGCCAGCACGAAGAGAAAAACCGCCTGCATCAGCACGTCGAGCCGCCCGAGGAAGGGAACCGAGAAGAGCGTGCGCGCCGCGAGCAGCACCACCCCGACCTGCACCGCACCCACCACCAGATAGGGCAGGATCTTGGAGAGCATCACCTCGGTGGAGGTGGCCGGCATCGCCAGCAGGTTCTCCATGGTGCCGCGCTCGGTCTCGCGGGTCAGCGCCATGGAGGTCATCATCACCATGGTCATCTGCAGGATCACCCCCAGGAGCCCCGGCACGATGTTGTATTGCGAGATCCCCTCGGGGTTGTAGCGGCGGTGCACCACCACCTCCAGCCGGCCCGCGGCGGCCTCGGCCGCCTGCGCCTCCTCGCCCTTGGCGCGCAGGAGCGCCTGCTCGGCGACGGTGCCGAGCGTCGAGATGGCGCCGCTCGACGAGGCCGGATCGGTGGCATCGGCCTCCACCAGGATCTGCGGCGCATCCCCGCGCACCACCCGCGCCCCGAAATCGGACGGAATCGTTACCACGAAGGCCACGTCGCCCGCCTGGATCAGCGCCTCCGCCTCCGCGGCGCTGTCGGTGACATGGGTGAAGCGATAATAGCCCGTCAGCTCCAGCGCCGAGATCATCGCCCGCGAATACTGGTCGTGGCTCGCGGTCACCAGCGCCGCGGGCAGGGCCTTGGGATCGTTGTTGATGGCGAAGCCGAAGAGGATCAGCTGGATCAGCGGCACGCCGAGCATCATCGCGAAGGTGATGCGGTCCCGCCGCATCTGGATGAATTCCTTGGCGAGCAGCGCCCGCAGCCGCCGCAGGGAGACCGGCATCCTCATGCGACATTGTCCTCCGCCGAGCCCATGTAGCGGATGAAGACATCCTCGAGGCTGGTCTCGGAGGGCCGCACCGTGACGTCCCGGCCGGCGGCGGCGGCGTCGAGCGCCGCGCGCAGGCTTTCCGCATCGGCGCCGACCACATGCAGCGAGGCGCCGAAGGCCGCGACCTGGTCGACGCCCCTTGCCGCCCGCAGCGCCGCGTCGGCCGCGCCGAGATCGGGCCCCGCGACCACATAGGTGGTCAGGCCGGCGCTGGCGATCACCTCGGCCACGGTGCCCTCGGCGATCAGCTTGCCATAGGCGATGTAGCTGATGCGGTGGCAGCGCTCGGCCTCGTCCATGTAATGGGTGGAGACGAGCACGGTCATGCCCCCCGCCGCCAGCCGGTGGATCTCGTCCCAGAACTCGCGCCGCGCCTTGGGATCGACGCCGGCCGTCGGCTCGTCGAGCAGCAGGAGCTGCGGCCCGTGCATGATGCAGGCCGCCAGCGCCAGCCGCTGCTTCCACCCGCCCGAGAGCTTGCCGGCGAGCTGCCGCCGCCGCGAGGTCAGCCCCAGGCCGTCGAGGGTCTCGCGCACCACCCGGCCCGGTTCCCGGAGGCGGTAGAGGCCCGCGACCAGGTCGAGGTTCTCCTCGATGGTCAGATCCTCGTAGAGCGAGAATTTCTGGGTCATGTAGCCGACCTGGTCCTTGATTTGCCGGCTCTCGGTGGCGAGGTCGTGGCCGAGCACCTCGCCGCTGCCGCCGTCGAGATGCAGGAGCCCGCACATCATGCGGATCGTGGTGGTCTTGCCCGAGCCGTTCGGCCCGAGGAAGCCGACGATCTCGCCGCGCCGCACCCTGATCGACACGTCGTCCACCACGACGCGCGATCCGAAGCGCTTGGTGAGGTTGCGCACGTCGATGACGTTCTCGGCCATGGCGGCAGCTCAGGGCGCTGCGGTCGAGACGTCGACGATCTGTCCCGGCCGCAGCAGCCGCGCCTCGGGGTCGAGCCGCGCCTCGATCCGGTAGACGAGCTTCTGGCGATTCTCGACCGAATAGATCACCGGCGGGGTGAATTCCGGCCCGTCGGAGATGAAGGAGATCGTCGCGGTCAGCCCCTCCGGGCAGCCGTCGCAGCGCACCGCCAGCCGCTCGCCCAGATCGAGCCCGGCGAGGCTCGCTTCGCCCAGGAAGGCGACGAGCTTGTAGCCCGCTTCCGGCAGGATCGAGACCACCGGCGCGCTCGGCCCGGCCAGCTCGCCCACCCGGCGGAAGACATCCGCGACCTCGCCGGCGACCGGCGCGTCGATGGTCCGCTTCTCGAGCCGCCAGGCGGCCTGGCGCTCCGCGGCCTCGGCGCCCCTCAGCCGGCTCTCGGCGGCGCGCAGCAGCCCCTCCCGCGCCGGCAGCCGGGCGACGCCGAGCTGCGCCTCGAGCTCGGCCACGGCGGTCGCCGCCACGTCGCGCTCCGCAACCGCGTGATCGAGCACCGAATCCGCGACGATGCCGCGCTGCGAGAGCTGGGTCTGGCGCTCCGCCTCGCGCTCGGCCTCACGCAGCCGCACCCGCGCCGAATCGAGGCTGGCCTCGATCACCGCGATCTCCTCGGGCCGGCTGCCCTCGCGCAGGTTGGCAAGCTCCGCCTCCGCCTGGCCGCGCGCGGCCTCAGCCTCGGCCAGCGCGATCTCGGCATCGGTGCTCTCCTGCCGCGCCACCAGCTGCCCGGCCGCGACCCGGTCGCCGGCGCGCACGGCGACCTCGGTCAGCTCGGCGCTGGTGACCGGCGCGAGATGGACGTATTCGCCCTCCACATAGCCGACCGCGAGCGGCGCATCGCCGGCGCAGGCGCCGAAGAGCCCCCCGATCAGCGGCAGCGCACAGACGAACGGGCTCATGCCGGATCCCCCCTGTCCGCGTCGAGCCGCGCGCAGAGCGTCGCGGCGATCATCTCGGCGATCGCCCGGGCCTCGGGCGCCGCGATCCCGTTCCAGCCCATCCGGCGGGTGACCACCGGCCTGCCGAGGTGGAAATAGACGATCTGGCCGATCATCCCGAAGACCGCGAGCTTGACCTCGGGGCTTTCCGCCTCGCGGCCCGTCGCGGCGGCCCAGAGCCGGCAGAGCCTGGGATGCAGCCGCGCGATCAGCCCCTCGTAGATGGCGTCGAGCGCCGGCGAGGGCTGGGCCATCTCGCGGATCATGAAGCCCGCGATCGCATGGGCCTCCGGGCGCAGCAGCAGGAAATGCACCATGCGCTCCGCGAGCCCGGCCAGCCGCGCCCGGGCGAGCTCGGGGTCCACCACCTCCTGCTCCGCGGCATCCGAGGCCAGCACGGCGCCGAGCGTGGCGACCACATGCTCGGCGCAGGCGGTGCGAAGCCCCTCCTTGCCGCCGAAATGATAGGCGATCGAGGCGACATTGGTCTCGGCCAGCGCCGCGATCTCGCGCGTGCTCGTCGCCGCATAGCCCTTGGAGCCGAATCCGCGCAGACCGGCCTCGATGATCGCACGGCGGGTATTCTCCGAAGCCTGACGAACCGGGGCAGCCATGGCATGTCCGATGCAGTTTTCAATCAAACGATTGATTACATATCTTTCATCCGAAAGCAAGAGGCACCGCCGGACGGTGGCCGTTCAAGGCGTGGAGCCCCGCACCACCATTTCGTCCGGCGGGCACCGCCGGGCAGCGCCCGCCCCGTCCCGTCACGCCGAAGGCGTGCCTCCGGCACGACGCGAGCGCTTCGCCCCCGCCCGGGTCAGGCGCTGCCCTCGTCTTTCAGCGGAACGGTCGAGGAAGAAGAATTGAACCCCAGACGCAATTCGCCGCCCACCCGTGGACAGGGCTGGATCTCCCGCCCGAAGCGCGCGACACCGGGACATGGCCCCCGCCGAGACCGATATCGCCGCCTATCTCGCCTTCTTCCGCAGCGCGGAGGCGCTGAAGGACACGCTGCGCAATTCCTGGACCGCAACCGGGCGGCGCGAGAGCACCGCCGAGCACAGCTGGCGCCTCGCCCTGATGGCCATCGCCCTCGAGGAGGAGCTGCCGGGCATCGACCACGCCCGCCTCCTGCGCATGCTCGTCCTGCACGACCTCGGCGAGGCGCTGCACGGCGACGTGCCCGCGCCGCTGCAGGGCCCCGACAAGACCGCCGAGGAGCGCGCCGACCTGCAATCGCTGCTCGCGCCCCTGCCCGAAGCCGCCGCGAACCGCCTGCTCGCCCTCTGGGACGAATACAACTCGCTTGCCACGCCCGAGGCCCGCATCGCCAAGGGGCTCGACCGGCTGGAGACCGTGCTCCAGCATGTCCAGGGCGCGAATCCGCCGGATTTCGACTATGCCTTCAACCTCGGCTACGGCCGGCGCCACAGCGCCGCGCATCCGCTGATCGAGGCCCTGCGCGCGCCGGTGGACGAAGAAACCGCGCAACTCGCCGCCCGCGCCACCGGAGAGCGCGATGACCACTGACCTCGACCGCTTCGTCGCCGCCCAGGACGCCGTCTGGCCCGCGGTCGCGGCGGAACTCGCCGCCGGGCGCAAGGCGACGCACTGGATGTGGTTCGTCTTTCCCCAGATCGCCGGCCTCGGCCGCAGCGCCACTGCCATCCGCTTCGCGCTGGCGGATATCGGCGAGGCCCGCGCCTATCTGGCGCATCCGGTCCTCGGGCCGCGGCTGCGGGACGCCACCCGGGCGATGCTGCACCATGCCGGCACGGCCCCGGAGGCGATCCTCGGCGGCATCGACGCGCTGAAGTTCCGCTCCTCCATGACGCTCTTCGCCGCCGCCGACCCGGACGAGCCGCTGTTCCCCGCGGCCCTCGCGACCTTCTACGGCGGCGCGCCCGATCCCGCGACGCTGCGGCTCCTCGGCCGGGGCTGACCCCGGCGGCCCTCGCCATCAACTCGCTTCCCACGCGGGCCAAAGGTCCCCTGCCCGATCGACCGGTGTCGATCGGGCCGCGCCGGCCCTGCCGGGGGCCGGCGCGCGAGGCGCACCGTCCAGGGCCGCCACGTCCCGATCCTCAACCGACGGTGAAGCTGCGCCCCCCTCGCCCTGCGGCTCGCGCCTCCGGGCGACCGGACCGGGCAAGGCGCCACCGGCGCCTCGCCTTTTCGATCCGGAGGCGTGTTGCACGGGCCGCGCGGAGCGCGGCCTATTCTCCAATCCCGAGGCTCAGCCGGGGCCAAAGCATCGGTCAGACGAAAGGGCTGTCGGCATGAAACGGTCTTCGGATGCTGGCGGCCGCTCCCGTGGCGGCGTCACCTTCCCCTCGCAGACTTGGCAAGTGACAAGTCCGCGCGCTGCGGCGGACGAACCGGCGCGAGGCGGTGCCTCGCTGTCGCAGGTTCGCGGACAACTCGTGCGAGCCGCGGCCCGCCGATGCAACCAATCCAACGGAAGCCCCTCAACCCAGGGCGCGGTCGATCTCCGCCAGCGTCGCCCGCTCGCCCTCGCTCACCCGCTCCCCGCCGATGCCGAGGATCGCCCCCTCGCTGGCAGCCTCGGCGACGCTCTGCGCGATCGCCCGCAGCCAGTCCTTGTAGCCCCCCGCCGCGGCGGGCGCCCGGGCCTCGACGACCCGGGCGATCTCGGCCAGCGCATCCACCGCCACATGGGCGACCTCCGCCCGCGGGCGATCCTTGATGTCGTCCTGCAGCACCGCGCGTGCGGAGGCGCGGCCCTCGGCGGTGTCGTAGGCCCCCGCCACCGCCTCGACCAGGGCATTGGCCCCTTCCGTGCCGCCGGCCTTCTGGATCGCCGCCGCCACCGCGAAGCTCTCGCGGATCGTGCCGATTAACCCGCTCGGCTCGCCCGCCGTGATCGCCATGCTGGCGAGCATCGGTGCGGCGACGACCCGCGCCCATTCCTCGTCGGAAAACGCTGCCCGCAGGTCCATCGGTCCGCCCCCCATGCAAGAGAATGCCCGCCCGGACAGCCTAGTCCCATCGGACGGATCCCGCATTAACACTTTTCTCCCGCAATATCATTGGCTTGGATCCTGTCCCCATGGGGACGGCGGCGAGGACGGCCGAATCCGGCCGGCCGCGAGGCATGCCCCGGCCCGGATACCGCCATCCATGCGCTTGCGCCCCGACCCATTCGGACGCATGAAAGCGCCCGGACATCCGCCCCGGAGGCGCCCCGCCCGATGCCGACCCCGCTGATCCTCGCCTCGCGCTCGGAAGGCCGCGCGACGCTGCTGCGCCAGGCCGGCGTCCCCTTCGAGACCGTTGCGGCGGCGGTGGACGAGGCCGCCGTCAAGGCGGCGATGCTGGCCGAGGCCGCGCCCCCGCGCGACATCGCCGACACGCTCGCCGATCTCAAGGCGCGCCGGGTCGCCGCCCGGCGCCCCGGCGCGCTCGTCCTCGGCGCGGACCAAGTGCTGGTCAGCGCCGGCGAGCTCTACGACAAGCCCCGCGACCTCGAGGAGGCCGCCGACCAGCTGCGCCGCCTGCGCGGGGCCACCCACGAACTGCTCTCCGCGGCGGTGGTCTACGAGGACGACCGCCCGGTCTGGCGCCACATCGGCCGGGCGCGGCTGACCATGCGCCGCTTCACCGACGCCTTCCTCGAAGGCTATCTCGCCCGGCACCGCGAAAGCCTGCTCGCCACCGTGGGCGGCTACCATCTCGAAGACGGCGGCGCGCAGCTCTTCAGCCGGGTCGAGGGCGATTATTTCAGCGTGCTCGGCCTGCCCCTGCTCGAGTTGCTCGGCTTCCTGCGCACGCGCGGGGTCTGCCCGGAATGACCGCCGCCCCGCCGCTCGCCGCCGTGCTCGGCTGGCCCATCGGCCATTCGCGCTCGCCCGCGCTGCACGGCCATTGGCTCCGCCGCTACGGCATCGCGGGCCACTACATCCCCGTCGCCCTCGCCCCGGAGGATCTGGAGGACGGCCTGCGCGCGCTCGCCCGCCTCGGCTTCCGCGGCTGCAACGTCACCCTGCCGCACAAGGAGGCGGCGCTCGCGCTCGCCGCCGAGGCCACCGATCTCGCCCGCGAAATCGGCTCGGCCAATACCCTGACCTTCCGCGAGGACGGCGGCTTCCTCGCCGACAATACCGATGCCTATGGATTTGTCGCCAACCTGCGGCAATCCGCGCCGCATTGGCGGGCCGAGGCCGGCCCGGCGCTGGTGCTCGGCGCCGGAGGCGCCGCCCGCGCCGTCATCGCGGGCCTGCTCGCCGAGCGGGTCCCGGAGATCCGCCTCGCCAACCGCACCCGCGCCCGCGCCGAGGATCTGCAGGCCCATTTCGGGCCGCGCGTCGGCGTGGTCGACTGGGAGGCCGCGCCGGAGGCCGCCGCGGGGGCGGCGACGATCGTCAATACCACCTCCCTGGGCATGGAGGGCCAGCCCCCGCTCGGCTTCGGCTTCCATGCGGCGCCGCCGGGTGCGCTCGCGACCGACATCGTTTATCGGCCCCTCGACACCGCCTTCCTGGTCGACGCGCGCCGCCGCGGGCTGACCACCGTCGACGGGCTCGGCATGCTGCTGCATCAGGCGGTCCCCGGCTTCGAGCGCTGGTTTGGCCGCCGACCGGAGGTCGATGCCGAGCTCCGCGCCGCCGTGCTCGACGCATGAGCGAGGGGCCGTTCCGCCTCGGGCTGACCGGCTCCATCGGCATGGGAAAATCCACCACGGCGGGTTTCTTCGCCGCGGCCGGCGTGCCGGTCTGGGACGCCGATGCCGCCGTCCACCGCCTCTATTCGCCGGGCGGCGGCGGTGGCGCGGCCCTGAAGGAGATCGCACCGCAGGCGATCCGCGCGGGCGCAGTCGACCGCGACGCCCTGCGCGAGGCCATCGCCCGCGATTCCGCGCTGCTGCCGCAGGTCGAGGCGCGCATCCATCCGCTGGTGGCGGCCGACCGCGCGCGCTTCCTCGCGGCCCATGCGGGCGCCGATCTCGTGCTGCTCGACATCCCGCTGCTCTACGAGACCGGGGCGGAAGCCGGCCTCGACGCCGTGCTCGTGGTGACCGCGCCGCGCGAGGTCCAGCGCGAGCGGGTGCTGGCGCGCCCCGGCATGGATGAGGCCGCGCTCGCCGCGATCCTCGCCCGGCAGCTGCCCGATGCGGAGAAACGCGCGCGGGCCGATTTCATCCTCGACACCAGCGAGGGGCTTGAGGCCGCCCGCGACCGGGTCCTATCCTTGATCGCGGAGATCCGGGAGGAGCGGCGCCATGCGTGAGATCGTGCTCGACACCGAGACCACCGGCCTCGATCCCGCGGGCGGCGACCGGATCGTGGAGATCGGCGGCGTCGAGCTCGTCAACCACATGCCGACGGGGCGCAGCTTCCACGCCTATATCAATCCCGAGCGGGACATGCCGGCCGAGGCCTTCGCCGTCCACGGGCTGAGCGCGGAATTCCTGTCCGACAAGCCGAAGTTCCGCGAGGTCGCGCCGGACTTCCTCGCCTTCGTCGGCGACGCGACGCTGGTGATCCACAACGCCAGCTTCGACATGAAGTTCCTCAATGCCGAGCTGGGCTGGATCGAGGCGGAAACCCTGCCCTGGTCGCGGGCCGTGGACACGCTCGACATCGCCCGCCGCCGCTTCCCCGGCGCGCTCAACAGCCTCGATGCGCTCTGCCGGCGGTTCGGCGTCGACAATTCCGGGCGCGAGAAGCACGGCGCCCTGCTCGATTCCGAGCTGCTCGCCGAGGTCTATCTCGAACTGATGGGCGGCCGGCAGCCCGACCTCACCCTGACGGTGGTCGCCTCCGGCGACGCAGGCCCGGCGGTGTCCTCCGACTGGACGCCGCCGCCGCGGGCGCGGCCGCTGCCTCCCCGGATCACACCCGCCGAAGCCGAGGCCCATGCGGCCTTCGTCGCAACCCTGGGCGAGAACGCGCTCTGGACGAAGCTCTGAGCGCGCTCAGGCCTGGGCCGCCGGCGCGGCGGCTTGGCCCTGGCGGCGCGCGATCTCGGCGCGATAGAGCGAGAGGAAATCGATCATCTCGAGATTGAGCGGCGGATAGCCGCCGTCCCGCGTCAGATCCCCGACGACCCGCCGCACATAGGGGAAGATCAGCCGCGGGCATTCGATCATCAGGAGCGGATGCAGCTGCTCGTCGGGCACGTTCTGGACCACGAAGAGCCCGGCATAATCGAGCTCGAGGATGAAGACCGGGCCCTCCGGGAGCTTGCTGTCGACCTTGACCTTGAGCGCGACCTCGTAGCGGTCGTCGCCGCGTTTCTGGGCGTCGAGATTGACCCCGACGCGCACCTCCGGCTTGCCTTCGGAAACCAGCCCCTTCTGGACCGCGATGTTCTCGAAGGAGACGTCGCGGATGTATTGCGTCAGAATCTGCAGCCGGGGCTGGGGCGCTTCCGGCTTCGGGGCGCCGTTGGTTTCGTCGGCCATCGCGTGCATTCCTTGTCCTGATCGTGTCGCGCGGCGGTCTAGCACGGAAGCCGAAGCCCCACAACGCACCGCCGGATCGCCAGCCTCAGCCCGGATCGCGGGTCCAGCCCGAATTGCCGCGCCGCTCGGGCGGAACGTCGTCGAGGATCTCGTATTCGCCCTCGATCGTGTCGCCCCGCGCCGGCCGCCGGGGGCCGCCCTCGCGCCCGAAGGTCGCGACCCGCACGGTCAGCCGCGAAGCGCCCCAGGCGATGAGCCGCGTCCGCACCGGCGGAACCAGGAGCAGCAGGCCCAGCGTGTCGGTGAAGAACCCCGGCGTCAGCAGCAGGATCCCGGCCACCAGGATCAGCGCGCCGTGCGCGATCGGCCCGACCGGATCGCCGCCCCGCTCGAGGCTCTCCTGCAGGCGGGCGAGCGCCTGCATTCCCTGGAGCCGCATCAGCGCGGTTCCCGCCACCGCCGTCAGGATGACGATCGCCAGCGTGGGTATCAGCCCAATCGCGCCGCCCACCTTGATGAAGAGCGCGATTTCGAGGATCGGAACCCCGACGAATACCAGGAAGAGCCACATTCTCGCACCCACCCGCCCATTGGCCGCGCCTCGTCCGATGGACTTGGCGGGACATGACACTTACATAAGGGCAGTGGTTGCGATACGGCAACGCCGCGGGCGCGAAAGTGAAAGGGTGGCCTATGGCCTCGCAAATGATCCAGATCATCGTCCTGGCGGCAATCGCGCTGTTCCTGATCCTGCGTCTTCGCAACGTGCTCGGCACGCGCGAGGGTTTCGAGAAACCGCGCGAACTGCCCGGCGGCTCGGCGTCCAGGCGCCGCGACCACGCCTTCGAGGTGATCGAGGGCGGGTCCGCCGATCCCGACATCAGCCATTACGTCGAGCCCGACAGCGAGGCCGGCAAGGCGCTGGCGGCGATGAAGGCCGCCGATCCCGACTTCAGCGTCGCCGAATTCGCCCACGGCGCCCGGTCAGCCTATGAAATGATCGTGATGGCCTATGAGAACGGCGATCTCGAAACCCTGCGCCGTTTCCTCGCGCCGGAGGTCTTCGAGCCCTTCCGCGAGGCGATCGAGGGGCGCAACGCCAAGGGCCTGACCGTCGAGGCGAGCTTCGCCGGCATCCGCGAGGTGACGCTCAACGAGGCGCATTTCGACCCGGTGAGCAACGAGGGCGACATCACCATGCGCTTCGTCGGCGAGCTGACCTCAGTGGTCAAGGATCCCGAGGGCCGCATCGTGGAAGGCGCGCCGAACGAGGTGAAGCAGCAGCGCGACATCTGGACCTTCACCCGCAACATGAGCTCCGAAGACCCCAACTGGCTCCTGACCGGCACCGGCGGCTGATCCCGTCGGGGCGGCCAGCCCATGCCACCCCGCCGCCGATCGCTCACCCGCGAGGAACGCGCGCTCTGGGAGCGGGTGGTCGCGACCACGGCGACGCCGCTGCAGGGCGGCGGCGCGGGTCCGCCCGGCGCGCCACCGCCCCGGCCGGTCAAGGTGGCGAAGCCGTCGACCGCGCCGCAGCCGCAGCCCGCGGCACCGCGGCCGCTCCCGCCGACGACCGCGGTCGATCTCTCGCCCGACCCGCATGCGAGCCTTCGCGCCCGTGCGCCGCGCATGGACCGGGGCCGCTACGAGAAGCTGCGCCGGGGCAGGCTCGAGCCCGAGGCGCGGCTCGACCTGCACGGGATGACCGCCGAACGCGCCCATGCCGCGCTGACGCGCTTCATCCTCTCCGCCCATGCCGAGGGCCTGCGCCTGGTGCTGGTCATCACGGGAAAGGGACGCGACGGCGCGGAGCATGTCATCGCGCCGCATCGCCACGGCATCCTGCGCCACAGCCTGCCGCACTGGCTCTCCGCGCCGCCGCTTGCCGGCCGGGTGCTCGACCTCGCGCCCGCCCATCGCAAGCACGGCGGCGGCGGCGCCTATTACATCTATCTGCGCCGGCAGCGGTAGGGATGGCGGCAGGCCCGTGACACGACCTCCGGGCGGTTGCTTCGGACCGGCGCCTCTCTCCCCTCGGCACCGCTGCCTTCTCTTCGCGGATCTGGCAGGTGACAAATCCGCGCCCGCCAGGCAGACACGCGCGGATTACCATCTGACGGTGGAACTCGACCCCCCCTCGGTCTCCGCGTTCGTGCGCTCCAACCGACGAACCGGCACGAGGCAATGCCTCACCCTTGCCGGTTCGGGCCTCTCGGGCCGGTAGGGGCCGACCCCTGCGGCCCGCGCCTTCGCGGAGCCCGACCAGGCCCGGCGGGCGTTCAGCTGCCCGAAGCGTCGGGGAAGAACAGCTGCTGGCCGTCGATCTTGAATGCCGCGATCGCCGCCTGCCCTTCGGTCGAGACCAGCCAGTCGATGAAGGCCTGGCCGGCTTCCGCCTTCACGGCGGGATGCTTCTCGGGATTGACCAGGATGACGCCATAGGGGTTGAAGAGCGCGGGATCGCCCTCGAAGACGATGTCGAGGTCCCCGCGGTTCTGGAAGCTGATCCAGGTGCCGCGGTCGGTCAGGCTGTAGGCGGGGATCTCGGCGGCGACGTTCAGCGTGGCGCCCATGCCGCTGCCTGTCTCGTGGTACCATTCCCCGCCCGGCGTCACGCCGGCGGCAGCCCAGAGCGCCTTTTCCGCCTGATGGGTTCCGGAATCGTCGCCGCGCGACGCGAAGGGCGCCCCGGCGGCGGCGACCGCGGCCAGCGCGGCGGGGGCGTTCCCCGCGGCACGGGCGCCGGCGGGATCCTCCTCGGGGCCGACGAGGACGAAGTCGTTGTACATGACGTCGAGGCGCTGGACGCCCCAGCCCTCGGCGACGAAGGTCTCCTCGGCGGGACGGGCATGGACGAAGACCACGTCCGCATCGCCGCGCCGCCCGGTTTCCAGCGCCTGGCCGGTGCCCTGCGCCACCACATGCACCTCGATCCCGGTCTTTTCGGTGAAGATCGGCAGGATATGCCCGAAGAGCCCGGAATTCTCCGTCGAGGTGGTCGATGCCACGGTGATGAAATCCGCGGCCGCGCCGGGAATGGCGGCGAACGCCAGCGCGGCGGCGCCGAAGAGAGCGCGGAATGTCTTCATGTCTTGCTTGGTCCTTCCTGTCCGCTCACCAGACGAGATTGCCGGCGAGGAATGCGCGCGCTTCTTCCGAGGCGGGTTCGCGGAAGAAGGTTTCGGCCGGCCCGCTTTCCACGAGCCGGCCGCGGTCGAGAAAGGCGATGTCCTCGGCGAGCCGCCGCGCCTGGCCCAGGTCGTGGGTGGTCATGACGATGGTCATGCCCTCGCGGCTGAACTCCCCGATCATCGCCTCGATGCTGCGGGTGGCGCCGGGATCGAGCTGCGCGCAGGGCTCGTCGAGAAACAGCACCTCCGGGCGCAGCGACCAGGCGCGGGCCATCGCCAGCCGCTGCTGCTCGCCGCCCGAGAGCAGCCGCGCCGGGCGGCCGGCCAGCGGCGCGAGTCCGAACCGCTCGATCGCCGCGGCGCTGCGCGCCCGGCGCACGGGCCGCGACAGCCCCGCGAGCGCGAGCGCCGCCTCCAGGTTGCCGCGGGTGGAGCGTCGCAGCAGCACCGGCTTCTGGAACACCATCGCCTGACGGCGGGAGGCCAGCTCGGGAAACGCCCAGCGGAGATGACCCTCGGTGGGCTCGATCAGCCCGTGGCAGAGCCGGAGCAGCAGGCTCTTGCCGGCGCCGTTGGGCCCCAGAACGATGAGCCGCCGGTTCGGCCGGACCCGCAGGGTCACGCCCCCGAGCAGCCGGGCCCCGTTCCGCGCATAGCCGAGGCCGGAGATCTCGAGCGGCAGGATCGACGGCTCCGCCCTCATCCCGCGACCCGCCGCGCCCAGCCGCTCGCCCCGAAGGCCAGCGCGTTGAAGCTCAGCGTCAGGCCGATCAGGATGATGCCCAGCGCGACGGCGAGCCCGAGATTGCCGCGGCTCGTCTCGAGCGTGATCGCGGTGGTCATGGTGCGGGTATGGCCGGCGATGTTGCCGCCGACGATCAGGATCGCGCCGACCTCGGCGCTCGCGCGCCCGAAACCCGCAAGAACGCCGGTCAGCAGGCTGAAGCGCCCATCCCAGAGCAGGGTCGGCACCGCGCGGATCCGGCCCGACCCGAGCGAGCGGAACTGTTCCTGGTATTCGTCCCAGAGCACCTCGATCACGCTGCGGGTGAGCGAGATCACGATGGGCAGGATCAGGATCGTCTGGGCGAGCACCATCGCCGTCGGCGTGAAGAGCAGGCCGAGCGGCCCGAGCGGGCCCGAGCGGGACAAGAGCAGGTAGATCGCGAGGCCGGCTACCACCGGCGGCAGGCCCATCAGCGCGTTGAAGACCACGACCACCACCGAGCGGCCGGGAAAGCGCGCCAGCGCCAGCGCGGCGCCGAGCGGCAGGCCGAGCGCGCAGCCGATGGCGACCGCCGTCAGCGTCACGCGCAGCGACAGGCCGATGATCTGCATCAGCTCGGGATCGCCCGAGGCGATCAGGTCGAAGGCAAGGCCGAAGGGCCCGAGCGACATCCGGAATACCCCGTAATTCCCACTGGATTTGAACGAAAAAGCAATTACGATGCAATGCTGGAGATACTGCATGAAAACAGTGAAGACTGCGAGCGCGCTTCTGACCACCGGGGAAGTGGCGGCCTATCTGCGCATGAAGGAGCGCACGGTCTACGACATGGTCGCGCGCCAGCAGATCCCCTGCAGCCGCGCGACCGGCAAGCTGCTCTTCTCGCGGCCGCTGATCGACGCCTGGGTCGAGGCGCATACCGAGATGCCGGCCGGGCGCAATGCCGTCGTTCCCATGATCTACGCCGGATCGAGCGACCCCCTGCTCGAATGGGCGCTGCGGCAATCGGGATGCGGCCTCGCGGTGCTCGCCACCGGATCGCGCCGGGGGCTCGAGGCCATGGCGCGGGGCGAGGCGATGCTCGCCGGGGTGCATCTACTCGATCCCGGCACGGGGGAATACAACGTCCCCCATGTCCAGGCGCTGGTGCCGCAGGGCGACGTGGTGGTGATCCACTGGGCGCGGCGCGTGCAGGGCCTGCTCCTGGCCGCGGGCAATCCCCTGGGCATCGCGGGGCTCCGCGACCTGGCCGAACGCGGCCTGCGCCTGGCCCGGCGGGGCGAGGGCGCCGGCAGCCAGCTGCTCCTGGAGGTGCTCTTGGACCGGGCCGGGCTCTCGATGGGCGCGATCCGCGTCGCCAGCCAGATCGCGGAGACCGAGCGCGACCTCGCGAGCATGATCGCCATGGACGAGGCCGATTGTGCGCTCGGGGTCGCCGCGGCGGCGGAAGGGCTCGGCTTCCTCCCGCTCTGGCCGGCGGAATCCTTCGACCTCGTGATGCGCCGGCGCGACTATTTCGAGCCGGCGGTGCAGGCCCTGCTGGCCCTCGCCCGGACCGAGGCCTTCGCGCGGCGCGCGGAACATCTCGGCGGCTACGACCTCGGCGATCTGGGGCAGGTGCGCTTCAACGCCTGACGAGCGCCGAAGCCCGTCAGACCGCGACCAGCCGCTCCGCCGCCGCCGCGCGGTCGCGGATCAAGTCGTAATGGCCGGGATCGAAGGGCCGGAACCCCGTCAGCCCGAGGTCGCGACGCGACGCCGCATCGAGCGCCACCACGGCCGCGGCGATCGCCCGCCGCATCGCCGGGACATCCGCCCCCAGCGCCGAAATGAAGGGCAGGCCGGGCGTCGGGTCGGTGAGCAGCAGGACACGCAGGCGGCCGGCCGCCTCGCGGTACCTTTCGATGAAGCGCCAGGACACCATGTCGAGCGCCGCGATATCGGCGCCATCCGCCGCGACCAGCTCCGCGGAGGCGGCATGCGATCCGGTTTCCACGGCGCGCGAGAAGAACCGCCGCTCCCGGGCAAGCGGCGCCACATGGTGCAGCATCGCCGCATATCCCGATTGCGAACCGCGCTCGTTGAAGGCGAGGCGGGAGCCGCGAAAGGCGTCGAGCGTCTCCCGCAGATCGTCCCGCCGCACGACGACTGCGCTGCGGTAGAAGCCCGGCGGGCAGCCGGGGAGACGGTAGTCCGGCGCGCCCAGCAGCTCGACCCTGCCCGAAAGCGCCCGCACGAAGGGCAGGCCGCAGCATTGCGCCAGCACCAGCGTCGGGTCGGTCCAGACCGCCATCGCATCGCGGTCCCGTTCGAGGCGCTCGGGCGCGGCCATGCCCTCCGCGCGCAAGGCGTCCCGCAGTGCCGACCAGAAGCGATCGGTCGCCGGCCGCAGTTCGGGCCAGTCGTACATGGGCAGCGACGCAACCCCGGCGGCGGTCAAACCGGAGCGGTGCCCCGGGACACCGGGGGGCCTTCCGGCGTCGCCGCATAGAGCGGATGCGGCACCGGATCCTTCCGGCGCAGGAGGTGCCGCCGGAAGACCTCGCCATAGGAGCGATAGCGGTAGCCGCCGTTGCGGCGCAGGACCATCGCCTGCTGCCGCCGGTATTCGCCCGGAAGCCGGTACCAGGGGAGGCCCGGCCTGGCATGGTGCACCGCATGGAAATTGTTGTTGAGAAACAGCACCGAGAGCGGGCCGCGATCCTCGATGATGACGCTGCGCGCCGCGCTGCGCTCGTCGGCGCGATGCTCCAGGAAGGTCCGGATCCGCAGGAGCGAGAGCGCCAGCCAGCAGGCGAGCCCATAGGCCCAGGCCGGCACCGTCCCGGCCGAGCCCAGCCAGAGCAGGACCGGCGCCGCGCCGGCCGCATGCAGCAGCCAGGCGCGCCGGATCCCGCGGTCGCCGCGGCGGATCGCGGCCGCGTCCTCGTACCAGTGCCGCAGGCAGCCGATCGCCGGGCCGAGGATCATCCGGCCGAGCAGGGTGTTGTTGGCCAGCAGCAGGAGCTGCACCGGCCGCGACAGCCGCGCCCAGACCGCCGGATCGAGATAGTTCGATTCCGGGTCGTCATAGGGATCGGTCAGGTTCGGATCGGCGTGATGCGCCAGATGCAGCGCGCGAAACCGCTCGTAGGGCACGGCGAGACCGATCGCCGGGAAGACCAGCGCGTCGCTCAGCCGCTGGTTCCGGAAGGGATGCCCGTGAATGATCTCGTGCTGGAGCGAGGAATGCTGCGCGATCACCACCGCGAGGGCGGGGATCGCGATCCAGAGGCCGATCGGCTCGGCGAAGCGGGTCAGCAGGATCCAGAGGAAATAGGTGAGCGCCACCAAGAGGATGGTCGGCCATTCCGTTTCGCGACGGGGGCCGGAGGATGGGCGGGCGTCGGGCATTGGAAGTGGATCCACGGCGGAACTGCATGGAATCTATGGATGCGGATAGACAAATGCAATAATGTGATTTCGTTGTGACTTATGAGAATATGGGATATTATCGCCATGATGGTGTGAAAGAGCGAAAATAGTGTGACTTCACAGGAACCCTCCATGGACAAGCGCGCGCTGGCGTCTTCCTTCCGCGAAAGGCTGCGCGCGCTGATCGGCGACGAGCGCGGCGGCGTCGCGAGCTTCCTCGCGGAGACCGGGATCGACCGCTCGGCCCTGAGCCAGTTCCTCGATCCCGGGATCGACCGGCTGCCGCGGGCGGAAACGCTGCGCAAGATCGCCGAGGCCCGCGGCGTCACCATCGACTGGCTGCTCGCGCTCTCCAACGCCCCGGACGGACGGCAGACGGTGGCGCCCTCGGTGCAGATCGAATCGGCCGAGGGAGAGGGCGGCGGATCCCCCATCGACCAGTGGCGGCACGAGGCGGCCGGCATGAAGCTGCGCTACGTGCCCTCGAGCCTGCCGGACATGCTGAGCCTCGCGCCGGAACCGGCGCAGCCGGCCCGCAATGCCCGCGCCGGCAAAGCGGAAAACGTGCTCGGCGGCTTCCGTCTCGGCGACATGGACGTGGAGATCGCCATGCCGGTCCAGACGCTGCAGGATCTCTCGGGCGGCACCGGCCTCTGGCGCGGGACCGATGCCGGCCGCCGCCGCCGGCAGCTCGCCCATATGGCCGCGACCTGCGCCGAGGCCTATCCGACGCTGCGGCTGCATCTCTACGACGGGCGCGAGACCTTCGCCGCGCCCTTCACCATCTTCGGGCGGATCCGCGCGGCGCTCTATCTCGGCGAGGCCTATCTCGTGGTGACCTCCGCCGAGCAGGTGGCGGCGCTGACCCGGCTCTTCGACAATCTGGTGCGCCGCGCCACCATCGGGCCGGACCGGGTGCACGAGACCCTCGCGGATCTGGCCGGGCAGGTGGCGTGAGCGGCGACGCCCCGACCGGCCGCCGTCCCGGCCCGGCACCGATCTTTTGTTGCCGGAACGCGGAAAAGAGCCTTTAAGATTTATAGCGCCGAGGCGCGGGCCGCACGGCCGGCCGCGACAGAACGGACGCAGAGAACCAACGGGGAAAACGACAATGACACTGAAACCGACGACGATCCTCGCCGCATTGGCGATGTCGGCCGCGGCCCTGCCGGCGGCAGGGCAGGACATGGACGCGCTCATCGCCGCGGCCAAGGAAGAGGGCATGCTGACGACTATCGCCCTGCCGCACGAATGGTGCGGCTACGGCGGCGTGATCCAGGGCTTCAAGGACAAATACGGGATCGAGGTCAACGAGCTCAATCCCGACGCCGGCAGCGCCGACGAGCTGGAGGCGATCCGCGCCAACAAGGACAATACCGGCCCGCAGGCGCCCGACGTGATCGACGTCGGCTTCTCCTTCGGCCCGGCCGCCAAGGAAGAGGGGCTGATCCAGCCCTACAAGGTCTCGACCTGGGACACGATCCCCGACAACGTCAAGGATCCCGAGGGCTACTGGTACGGCGATTATTACGGCGTGCTGTCCTTCGCGGTGAACAAGGACATCGTCGAGAACGTGCCCGGCAACTGGGAGGATCTGCTCAAGCCCGAATACGCCAATTCCGTGGCGCTCGCCGGTGATCCGCGGGCCTCTAACCAGGCGATCCTCGGCGTCTATGCCGCCGGCCTCGCGGCGAGCGGCGAGCCGGGCGGCGACGCCGGCAAGAAGGGACTCGAGTATTTCGCCGAGCTCAACAAATCCGGCAATTTCGTGCCCGTGATCGGCAAGACCGGCACGCTCGCCCAGGGCGCCACGCCGATCGTGATCTGGTGGGACTACAACGCCCTCTCCGGCCGCGACACCCTGAACGGCAATCCGCCGATGGAAGTGGTGGTGCCTGGCAACGGCGTGGTCGCCGGCGTCTACGTCCAGGCGATCTCCGCCTTCGCGCCGCATCCCAATGCCGCGAAGCTCTGGATGGAATATCTCTATTCCGACGAAGGCCAGCTCGGCTGGCTCGCGGGCTATTGCCATCCGATCCGCTTCAACACGCTCGCGGCCGAGGGCAAGGTCCCGCAGGACCTGCTCGACAGGCTGCCGCCGGCCGCCGCCTACGAGCGCGCCGTCTTCCCGACGCTCGAAGAGCAGTCGGCGATGAAGGAGGTCATCACCGGCGGCTGGGACAGCGTCGTCGGCGCCAACGTGCAATAGCCGGACCCGTCCGGGCCCTCGCGGGGGCCCGGACCTTCCGCCGCCATGCCGCGCCACCGGACATCGATCATCCCGGCCCCACGCTCCTGGGCCTGGCTCGGGCTCCTGCCCTTCGCGGCCTTCGCGGCCCTGTTCCTGATCGTGCCGACCATGTTCATCGTGGTCGGCAGCTTCCGCAACGCGGCCGGGGATTTCACCCTGGCCAATATCGTCAACCTCTTCCAGCCGTCGATCCTCGCGGCCTTCTGGATCTCGATCCGGATCAGCTTCGCCTCGGCCTTCCTCGGCTGCGCCATCGGCTTCGCCATCGCCGGGGCGATGATCCACGGCGGCCTGCCGGGCTGGCTGCGCGGGCCGTTGCTGACCTTCTCCGGCGTCGCCTCGAACTTCGCGGGCGTGCCTCTCGCCTTCGCCTTCCTCGCCACGCTCGGGCGGCTCGGCCTCGTCACCGTGCTGCTGCGGGACTGGGCCGGCATCAACATCTATGCCATGGGCTTCAACCTCCTGAGCTTCTTCGGCCTCACGCTCACCTATCTCTTCTTCCAGATCCCGCTGATGATCCTGATCGTCACGCCCGCGCTCGACGGGCTGCGCCGGGAATGGCGCGAGGCCGCCGAGATCCTCGGCGCCAGCCGGGCGCAATACTGGCGCATGGTGGCGCTGCCGATCCTCTGGCCGACGCTGCTCGGCACGCTGGCGCTGCTCTTCGCCAATGCCTTCGGCGCGGTCGCCACCGCCTATGCGCTCACCGGCTCCTCGCTCGGCATCGTGCCCATCCTGCTCTTCGCCCAGATCCGCGGCGACGTGCTCCAGGACCCGCATCTGGGCTATGCGCTGGCTTTCGGCATGATCGTGGTCACCGGCATCGCCAACGCGATCTACATCTGGCTGCGCACCCGCGCCGAGCGGTGGATCAAGTGAAGCCGCCGCGGATCTGGGCCTGGCTCGCGCTCGCCTTCGGGCTGATCTATTTCTTCCTGCCGCTGATCGGCACGCTGGAATTCTCCCTCCGCATGCGCCGCGGCGAATACAGCTTCGACGCCTACCGCGTGGTGCTCGCCGATCCGCAGTTCCGCGCGACCTTCAGCTATTCGGTCATCCTCGCCTGCCTGACGATCCTCGTCGGGGTGATCATCGTGGTGCCCACCGCCTATTGGGTGCGGCTGCGGCTGCCGCGCTGGCGCCCGATCGTCGAGTTCATCACCCTGCTGCCGCTGGTGATCCCGCCCATCGTCATCGTCTTCGGCTATATCCGGCTCTACAATACCTCCTCGATCCTGCCGCTGACCGGCACGGCGATGGGCACCAACGTGCTCCTGATGTTCGGCTATGCGACGCTGTCGCTGCCCTACATGTACCGCGCCGTCGACACCGGGCTCCGCGCGATCGACGTCGCCACCCTGACCGAGGCCGCCGAGAGCCTCGGCGCCGGCTGGCTCACCATCATGGCGCGGGTCATCCTGCCCAACGTGCTGGTGGCCGTGCTCTCGGGGGCTTTCCTGACCTTCGCCATCGTGATCGGCGAGTTCGTGCTCGCGGCGCTCCTGAACCGCCCCGCCTTCGGGCCCTATCTGCAGCTCATCGGCGCGAACCGCGCCTACGAGCCGGCGGCGCTGGCGGTGATCGCCTTCGCCATCACCTGGGCCTGCATGGGGCTGATCCAGCTCGTCACCCGCTTCCAGAAATTCAAGACGGTTCCGCGCTAGGCCATGGCATTCCTCGAGATCTCCGGCTTGCAGAAGTTCTACGGACCCAATCACGTGGTGCGCGACTTCAACCTCGACGTCGGCGAGGGCGAGTTCGTCTCCTTCCTCGGCCCGTCGGGCTGCGGCAAGACCACCACCCTGCGCATGGTGGCGGGCTTCGAGACGCCGTCGGAGGGCGTGATCCGCATCGACGGCCGCGACGTGGTCGACCTCAAGCCCAGCCAGCGCGACATCGGCATGGTCTTCCAGGCCTATGCGCTCTTTCCCAACATGACCGTGGCGCAGAACGTGGCCTTCGGGCTCAAGGTCGCGGGCATGTCCCGTCCGCGGATCGCGGCGCGCGTCGCCGAGATGCTGGCGATCATCAAGCTTCCCGAGCTCGGCGCGCGCTTCCCGTTCCAGCTCTCCGGCGGCCAGCAGCAGCGCGTGGCCCTGGCCCGCGCGCTGGCGGTCCAGCCCAAGGTGCTCCTGCTCGACGAGCCGCTCTCCGCGCTCGACGCCAAGATCCGCGTCTCGCTGCGCGAGGAGATCCGCGCCATCCAGCGCAAGCTCGGCATCACCACGATCTATGTCACGCACGACCAGGAAGAGGCGCTGGCCATGTCGGACCGCATCGTGGTCATGCGCGACGGCGTCGCCGAACAGATCGGGGACCCCTTCGAGATCTACAACCGGCCCGCGACGCGCTTCGTCGCCTCCTTCGTCGGCACGCTCAACGTGCTCGACGCCCGGCTGCTCGACCCCGCCACTGGCCTCGTCACGGTCGACGGCCAGGAAATCCGCCTCGGCCGCGCGGTGCGGGGGAAGACCGGCGAGCCGGTCCCCATTTCGCTGCGTCCCCAGGCCATCCTTCTCGGAAGCGGCACGGATTTGGATGGCAGGCTGCGCGGCCGGGTCGATTCGGTTAGCTTCCTCGGCTCCGTCGTGCGGATCCGGGTCGCGCTCGACGGACAGAACCTCTCGGTCGACATCTTCAACACCTCCGCCATGCGCCCCCCGAAGCCGGGCGAGACCGTCGATCTTGCATTCGCCACCGGCGACGTGCTGGTGCTCGAGGGTCCGGCCGACTGAAGCGGCACTCGCCTGCGATGGTCAGCCAAGAGACACCCGGAACCGGCAAAAGCGAGGCACTGCCTCGCGCCGGTTCGTCGGCCGGAGCGCGCGAGCGCGGAGGCCGAGGGGGGATGGATTTCAAAGCCGGTAGGTAATCCGCGCGCGCGTGCCTGGCGGCGCGCTTGTCGCGCCTGCCGGGGGCAGGCAGGCGCGCGCGGATTTGTCACCTGCCAAATCCGCGGGAGCATGCGGCACCGCCACAGGGAAACGGTCTGAAGCGATTACCCGGAAACCCTTCGTTAACCCCAGCGGATCAGTCTCGCCCGGGGTCGCGGCGGAGGCGGATTTGACTCAGGACAGGGAACACACGGGCTTCTCGGAGGAGGCGCTCCGCGGCCTCGACGAGCTCGACCGCCGCCTGCCGCCCGCCGGATTCATGCCGGTCCTGCGCGCCCCGGCCGCCCCAGCCCCCGGCTCCCCCGAACCGGGCCGCCCGCACTACTGGGGCCACCGCGAACGGCTCCGCCAGCGGTTTCTCACCGGCGGGCACGCGGCGATGCCGGAATACGAGCTGCTGGAGCTCGTGCTCTTCAACGCCATTCCCCGCATCGACGTGAAGCCGCTCGCCAAGACGCTGCTCGCGACCTTCGGCGATCTGAACGGCGTCGTCGCCGCCTCCGAGCACCGGCTGCTCCAGGTCCCGGGCGCGACCCCGAAGCTCTTTTTCCAGCTCCGCCTGCTCGAGGCGATCGCGCATCGCATGGCCCGCGCCCGCGTCATCCAGCGCTCGGTCATCAGCTCCTGGGACGAGCTGATGCGCTATTGCAAGACGGTCATGGCCTATCGCGAGACCGAGCAGTTCCGCATCCTCTTCCTCGACCAGAAGAACGTGCTGATCGCCGACGAGGAGCAGGCGCGCGGCACGGTCAACCACGTGCCGGTCTACCCGCGCGAGGTCGCCAAGCGGGCGCTGGAACTCAACGCCACCGCGATCATCCTGGTGCATAACCATCCCTCGGGCGATCCGACCCCGAGCCGGGCCGACATCGAGATGACCGAGCAGATCGGCCTCGCCTGCGAGGCGATCGGTGTGGTCATTCACGACCATGTCATCGTCGGCAAGGAAACCGACGCCTCCTTCCGGTCGCTGGGCCTGCTATAGCGGCCCGCCGAGCGGAGGGATCGCGCTCCGGGCCGTCTGCAATGGTTGCGTTTCGGTAAACGCGGGAGAGATTCCCGTTATATTTCAATAAGTTATCCGGATGTGCGCGTGCGCACATCCGGCCCGCGAGCGTCCAGACCGGCCAAGTCGGCGGCCGGGAGCCCGAACGCAATGTCAGGCGACGAGGCTCGCCTCCATCGTGATCTTGGCATTGAGAACCTTGGAGACCGGGCAGCCGGCCTTGGCCTGCTCGGCCGCCGCCTGGAATTTCCCGGCGTCCCCGCCGGGGATCCGCGCCTTGACGGTCAGGTGAACCTCGGTGATCGCGAACCCGCCCTCGACCGGCACGACGGACACCGCCGCCGAGGTCGCGATCTCCTCGGCCGTCATCTCCTGCGCGTCGAGCACGCCCGAGAGCGCCATGGAGAAGCACGCGGCATGGGCGGCGCCGATCAGCTCCTCGGGATTGGACCCCTTCGCATCGCCGAACCGCTTGGCGAAGCTGTAGGGCACCCCGTCCAGAACCCCCGATTCGGTCGAGACCTTGCCGTCCCCCGTCTTGATCCCGCCGTTCCAGACTGCCGACCCGATCCGTTTCATCGCTCTCTCCCCCGTCCAGGATGCTGCGCGGCGCGGATGCGCCGGCCGGGACCCAATCTAGCGGCTGGTGCCGGAAATTCGAGAGCGATCGCGCATTGGTGGCATGGCTTCGCCGCCGCCGATCTCCACGAGCGTGATCCCGACGGCTTCCCCGGCTTCCGCCAGGACCTCGCCTGAGGGATCGACGGCGAGGCTGTGCCCGTAGGTCCGGCGCGCGCGCCCCGTCCGGCTCGCGTGGTGCCCGGTCTGCGCCGGCGCGAGCACGAAGCAGCCGGTCTCGACCGCACGGGTCCGCAGGAGCACTTCCCAATGCGCCGCGCCCGTCGGCACCGTGAAGGCGGAGGGAACCGTCAGGATCCTTGCCCCGGCACCCGCGAGATCGCGGTAGAGCTGCGGGAAGCGCAGATCGTAGCAGATGCTCAGCCCGAGCCGCCATCCGGCCGCCTCCACGGTCACCCCGCAATCGCCGGGCCGGATGGCGGCCGATTCGCGGTAGCTCTCGCCCCCCGCGAGGCTCACGTCGAAGAGGTGGATCTTGTCGTAGCGCGCGAGGATCGTTCCGTCGGGTGCGATCACGAAGCTGCGATTGACGAAACGCGGATCACCGTCGCCCACCTTGAGCAGGAGACTCCCGATCACCAGCCAGCAGCCCAGCTCGCCCGCGACCACACGCAGCCGCGTCAGCGTCCCGTCCCCGGCCTCCTCCGCCAGGACCGCCCGCTGCTGCGCCCGGTCGGCCGAGACGATATTGGTGCATTCCGGCGTCAGGATCAGTTCCGCACCCTGCCGCGCGGCGTCGCGGATCAGCGCCTCGGTCTCGGCCAGGTTCGCGGCAGGATCGTCCCCCGAGCAGAGCTGGACCAGCGCCGCCCGCATCGGCTCAGCCGGCGAGAATCGGGTCGAGCTTGCCGGAGCGGTCGAGCGCGCTCATCTCGTCATATCCCCCGATATGCAGGTCACCCACGAAGATCTGCGGCACCGTCCGCCCGCCTTTCGACCGCTGGACCATCTCGCTGCGCCGCGGCGGATCCACCGATACATCGATCTCGGTGATTGCGACACTCTTTCCCGAGAGCAGGCGTTTTGCCGCGAAACAATAGCCGCAGAACGGCGTCGTGTAGATCGTCACATCTTTCATGGGATCATTCCGGGGAGTTTCCCCAAGCTATATGGGAAGCGAGTCGGCGAAGGCAACACGTGCGAGAACCAGAATATCTACCCGCGTGGCGCCGGCGCCACGCAGCGTCTCGGCGCAGTTCGAGAGCGTCGCCCCCGAGGTCAGCACATCGTCGATGAGCAGGATGTTGCGGCCCTTCACCTCGGCCGCGCGGCGCGGAGCGACCGCGAAGGCGCCCGCCTGGTTCGCCGCGCGTGCCGCCCGGTCCATACCTTCCTGCGGGATCGTCAGCCGCCGCCGCTCCAGCAGATCGACGGCGGCGGGCTTGCTGGAGAGCTGCGACAGGCGGCGCGCAAGCTCGGCCGACTGGTTGTAGCGCCGCCGCAGGAGCCGCCGCCAATGCAGCGGCACCGGCACGATGATGTCGGCGGCGGCAATCTGCCGGGCGCCCGCCGCGGCCATCCAGGCGGCGAGCGGTCGCACCATGTCCAGCCGGTCGCCATGCTTGAATTGCAGCACCATGCGCCGCCCCGCACCCTGATAGATCAGCGCGGCCGCGCCGAAATCCCAGGCCGGGGGATGCCGCTGGCAGCGCTCGCAGAGATCCTCGGCCGTCGCCTCTCCCATCAGCGGGACGCCGCACTTGACACAGGCCGTGCCGGAGACAAAGACCGTGTCCCGCCAGCATGCGGGGCAAAGCCCATGCGCGGTGTCGGTGTATTCCGGGCAGGCGAGGCACCGTGGCGGGTAGATGGTGTCGACGATCCCGCTCCGGATCGCCGCGAGCGAGGCGCCGAGCGGCAGGCGCCCGATGCCGGTCTTCAGGGAGGATATGACATGCATGATCCGACCCGCCTCTTCGATCCCGATATCCTCGCCCGGCGGCGCCAGCGCGCCGACCGGCTCGGCAACGCCGATTTCCTGCACGAGGCCGCCGCCGCCGAGATCTCAGAGAGGCTGAAAGAGATTAACAGATCGTATCACGCGCCGGCCCTGATCGGCCCGCGCGGCGATCTCTGGCAGCTCCTGCTTGCAACGGCGCTCGACGGCCCCCCGCAACTCTGCGCCGATCGCGAGATCCTCGATCTGGCGCCGGCGCAGCACGACCTGATCGTGCATCACCTCGGGCTGCATTGGGCCAACGATCCGGTCGGCCAGCTGGTGCAGGCGCGCCGGGCGCTCAGGCCCGACGGCCTCTTCCTCGCGGCCCTTTTCGGCGACGCCACGCTGGCCGAGCTGCGCGAATCCCTCGCCGTGGCCGAAGCGGAGGTGTCGGGCGGGCTAAGCCCCCGCATCGCGCCGATGGCCGGGATCCGCGACCTCGGCGCCCTGCTGCAGCGCGCCGGTTTCGCGCTGCCGGTCGCCGACAGCCTGCGCTTCGACGTGCTCTACGGGAGTCCCTTCGATCTCATGCGCGATCTGCGCGCCATGGGCGAGACGAATGCCATGCGCGAGCGCCTGCGGCGCCCGACCCGGCGCGGCATCTTCACCCGGGCGGCGGCGCACTATGCCGAGCGCTTCGGACGGCCGGACGGCCGAGTTCCGGCGACATTCGAGATCGTCTTCCTGACCGGCTGGGCGCCGTCCGCCGATCAGCCGAAACCCCTGCGCCCGGGGTCGGCCAGGGCCCGGCTCGCCGACGCCCTCGGCGTTCCCGAGCGGAGCGCCGGCGAGAAGCCCGGGTCCGATGGGGTTTGATTCCGGCCGCCCCGGTCCTAGATGGGAGGCGTCCGGCCAACATTGTCCGATCAGGCGGCCCCATGTATGACGCGCAGATGAAGCCGAACGATCCGTCAATCGATCCGCCCGGCGAGGGCCGGCTCGCCTTTGCGCCCCGGGACCATCCGCCGATCCCGCGAGCGCGGATCGGGGTCATCCTGGCCAACCTCGGGACGCCGGACGGGACGGATTACCGCTCGATGCGGCGCTATCTCAGCGAATTCCTCTCCGACCGCCGCGTCATCGACTATTCCCCCTGGTTCTGGCAGCCGCTCCTGCAGCTGGTGATCCTCTCGCGCCGCCCGTTCCGCTCCGGCAAGGCCTATCGCGGGATCTGGAACAACGAGGCCGACGAGAGCCCGCTGCTCACCACCACTCGCGCCCAGGCTGCGGCTCTGGCGCGCGCCCTGGAGCCGCTCTACGGCGAGCGCGTCCTGGTTGATTTCGCCATGCGCTACGGCAATCCCTCGACGCTCTCGGTGATCCGTGGGCTCAAGGAACGCGGCTGCGAGCGCATCCTGTTCTTTCCGCTCTATCCGCAATATTCCGCCCCCACCACGGCGACGGCGAACGATCAGGCCTTCCGGGCGCTGATGACGATGAACTGGCAGCCGTCGATCCGCACGGTGCCGGCCTATTTCGACGAGCCGGCCTATATCGAGGCGCTCGCCGGCTCCGTTGAGCGGGCCTATGCCGGGCTCTCCCGAAGACCCGACCTGCTGGTGACGAGCTACCACGGCCTGCCGCAGCGGTATCTTACGGAAGGCGACCCCTACCATTGCCAGTGCCAGAAGACGACGCGGCTGCTGCGCGAGCGGCTTGGGTTCGCACCGGAAGAGGCGGTGATCAGCTTCCAGTCGCGGTTCGGGCCTGAGGAATGGCTCAAGCCCTATACGGTGGAGGAGGTCGCGCGGCTCGCCGGGGCCGGAAAGCGCAACATCGCGATCATGGCACCCGCGTTCTCCTCGGATTGCGTGGAGACCCTCGAAGAGATCCGCGAGGAGATCCAGCACGCCTTCCGCGCGGCCGGCGGCGAGACCTTCACCTATATTCCGTGCCTCAACGACGACACGGCGCATATCGCCATGATGTCGGATATCGTGCGGCGGGAGCTCGGCGGCTGGACCTAAGCCGCTGCCCAAGCGTCAAAAGAGACGCGGCGATTCGGTTGTCGCCTTGCGACCGGTCCGGATGGATCGCGGCGCCACCGGATCGCGGAATTCCACCGGCCTGCCCCGATAGACCGTCTTCCCGTCCTTCACCAGGATCTCGCCGTTCCCGAGGGTCTCGACCAATTCACCCTGCACGGAAACGCAACTGGACAGCTGGATCGTTCGGTACATCGTCCCACTTCCCCCGGACCCGGTTTTCCCCGAACCTACAGAGCCGTCATGCTCCTGTCACGATTGAATCGATTTAGATCGAGGTTTGATGTCCTCAGAGCCAATCCCGCAACACCGCGAGCAGGGGGATATCGGCCGGCGGCATCGGCCATGACGCAAGATCTCGGGGTCGTACCCAGCGGAGCGACGAATGCTCGTGGGCCTGCGGCGTGCCCTGCCATTTCCGGCAGGCAAAGAGCGGCATCAACAGATGAAAATCGTCATAAGCGTGGCTGGCGAAACTGAGCGGCGCCAGGCAGCTCTCCCAGGTGTCGATGCCGAGCTCCTCGCGTAATTCGCGAATCAACGCGGCCTCGGGCGTTTCGCCGGGCTCGATCTTGCCGCCGGGAAACTCCCAGAGCCCTGCCATGGCCTTGCCCTCCGGACGCTGGGCGATCAGCACCCGCGAGTCGCGATCGATCAGCGCAACCGCCGCGACGAGGATGAGCTTCAAGAGCGATAATCCGCGTTGATCGCGATGTATCCATGCGTCAGGTCGCAGGTCCAGACCACGGCCCTCCCGGCCCCCAGTCCCAGATCGACGCCGAGGACGAGCTCGCTGCGTTTCATATACGCCGCACCGGCCGCCTCGGAATAGCCGGGCGAGACCCAGCCGTTCTCCGCCACGAGGATGTCGCCGAAGCGGATCGACAACCGGTCGCGGTCGGCCGATGCGCCCGACTTGCCGACGGCCATCACGATCCGGCCCCAATTGGGATCCGCTCCGGCGATCGCGGTCTTGACGAGCGGCGAATTCGCGATCGAGAGCGCGACCTTGCGCGCATCACCATCGGTCAGGGCACCCTCGACGCGGATTTCCACGAACTTGCTCGCGCCCTCGCCATCGCGCACCACCTGCTGCGCGAGATCCAGCATCACGCCCTCGAGCGCCATCTCGAAGGCGGCAGCCCTCGGATCGTCGTCGTCGCGAAGCGGCGGCATCGCCGCGCGCCCCGTCGCGGCCATCAGCAGCGTGTCGGAGGTCGAGGTGTCGCCGTCCACGGTGATGCAATTGAAGGTGCGTGCGCCGATGCGCGACACCATGTCCTGCAACAGATCCGGCGCCACGGCGGCATCGGTGAAGAGAAAGACCAGCATCGTCGCCATGTCCGGCGCGATCATGCCCGAGCCCTTCGCAAAACCGGCGATCGAGACCGGGACGCCGTCCAGATCGACCCGCGCGGCCGCACCCTTCGCATAGGTGTCGGTCGTCATGATCGCCCGCGCCGCCCGCGCCGCGCCGCCCGGGTCGAGATCGCGCCGTAGCTCCGAGAGCTTGACGACGATCCGGTCGTAGGGGAGCCGCTCGCCGATCACGCCGGTGGAGGCGACGAAAACGTGATCCTGGGCGATGCCGAGCGTATCGGCGGTCGCCGCGACGGTCGCCGCCACCGCTTCCCGCCCGGCGCCGCCGGTGAAGGCGTTCGAATTGCCGGAATTCACCAGGATGGCGAAGCCGCTGTCGCCCGCCGGCGCGGCGCGAAGCCCCGCCAGCACCTCCTGGCACCAAAGCACCGGCATCGACCGGGTGGAAGACCGCGTGAAGACGCCGGCGATGGCCGATCCCGCGGCGATCTCCGCCAGCATCACGTCGAGGCGGCCGGGATAGCGCACGCCGGCCTCCGCGGCCGCGAAACGCACGCCGTCGATGGCCGGAAGCTCAGGGAAGCCGGCCGTAGGCGCGAGGGGCGACACCGGTTTCGCGGCTTTCTTGGCCGGCGCCGCCGGCGCCGCTTGATCGGAATCCCCCATTCTGTCCTCCGCGCCCCGGTCTCGGCTTCAGTCGCTCAGGAGATCCGTTTCGCGGATCGCGGCGGGCGGCACCACGGTTCCGCTCATCTCGATCGCCGCGCCGCTCCGCAGTTCCGCGATGCGCGCCTGCAGGGCCTCCTGGCGAAGCTGGTTCTCGATCTCGCCGCGCACTTCCTCGAGCGGCGGCGGGCTCGTGTCGCGTTTGTCGTTGAGCTTGATGACATGCCAGCCGAACTGCGACTGCACCGGATCCGACACGTCGCCCACGGCCATCGCGGTGACCGCGGAATCGAATTCGGGAACCATCTGGCCGCCCGTGAACCAGCCGAGCTCGCCGCCATTGGCGCCCGAGCCCGGATCGGTCGAATTGGCCTTGGCGAGCTCCGCGAAATCGGCGCCGCCGTCGATCTGGTCCTTCAGACCCTTCGCCTCCTCCTCGCTCGCCACGAGGATGTGTGAGGCGTTGAACTCCGGCTGCGGCACGAAATCGGTTACGCCGGCATCATAGGCCGCCTGCACCGCCGCCTCGTCCAGCGCTTCGGCGGCCATCTCCTCCTGGACCTCGAGCGCCGCCAGCGTGCCGCGCCGCTCGTTCTCCAGGTAGAGCTTGACCTCCGCCGGATCCTCCGCCGGGTCGGGCGACTTCAGTTTGGCGAGCAGGGTCTGGTCGATGATCTGTTCGAGCATGCCCGGAAACAGCGTTTCGTCGGGAATCTGCTGGTACTGCTGGGGCAGGCGTTTCCGCATCACGATCAGATGACCGAGGGTTATCTCGGTGCCATCCACTGTCGCGAGCACGGTCGAGGCGTCGTAGGCCGGGTCCTGGGCGAGGGCGGGGGTGGCTAGGACCAGGGCCGACAGGGCCCCGGCGCTCAGAAGTCTGTGCATCGGCTACTCCAGTTCGCGCGGCCCGTCTCGGCCTGCGCTGCAAATCTCCCGTGGCACCGCAGTTCCGCGGCGCCGTTGACAGGCGCGGCCGCGCCGCTTACATCCCATGCCGGTTGAAGGAAGGCAGATCGCGCCTCGCGCAGACTTAGACCGATCGGCGCCGGTGAACAAGCGCCCCCGTCATGACAAATCGGTGGGCCGGAGACGGAGCGGCGGCTTGGGACGACGCCGGCTCGACGGGATTTGAGGACGACACGTCATGCTGGGACTGGGCTCGATCGCCAGGAAGGTCTTCGGAACCCCGAACGACCGCAAGATCAAGTCGACGCGACCTCTGGTCGATAAGATCAACGCCCTCGAGCCCGAGTTCCGGGCGCTGAGCGATGCAGGGATCCGGGACAAGACCCAGGAATTCCGCGACCGGCTCGGCCAGGGCGAGACCCTCGACGACCTGCTGCCCGAAGCCTTCGCCAACGCCCGCGAAGCGGCCCGGCGCACGCTCGGGCTGCGTCCCTTCGACGTGCAGCTCATGGGCGGCATCTTCCTCCACGAGGGCAACATCTCCGAAATGAAGACCGGCGAGGGCAAGACCCTCATGGCGACGCTGCCGGTCTATCTCAACGCGCTGACCGGGCGCGGGGTGCATGTGGTCACCGTGAACGACTATCTCGCCCGCCGCGACGCCGACTGGATGGGCATGGTCTATCACGCGCTCGGGCTGAAGGTCGGGGTCGTCGTGCCGGGCATGTCCGAGCCGGACAAGAAGATCGCCTACGACGCCGATGTGACGTATGCCACCAACAACGAGCTCGGCTTCGATTATCTCCGCGACAACATGAAGTCCGACCTCGCCCAGGTCCTCCAGCGCGATCACTATTTCGCCATCGTCGACGAGGTGGATTCCATCCTGATCGACGAGGCGCGCACGCCGCTGATCATCTCGGGCCCGAGCCAGGACCGCTCCGAGCTCTATATCGCCATCGACAAGCTGATCCCGGAGCTCACGTCCGAGCATTACGATCTAGACGAGAAGCAGCGCTCGGCGACCTTCACCGAAGAGGGCAACGAATTCATCGAGACCCGCCTCGGCGAGATGGGCCACCTGCCGGAGGGGGCGACGCTCTACGATCCCGAGAGCACCAATATCGTGCACCACGTCAACCAGGCCCTGCGCGCCCACGTGCTCTTCAAGCGCGACAAGGACTATATCGTGCGCAACGGGGAAATCGTGCTCATCGACGAGTTCACCGGCCGCATGATGTCGGGCCGCAGGCTCTCCGAGGGGTTGCACCAGGCGATCGAGGCCAAGGAAGGTGTCGGCATCCGCCCCGAGAACGTGACCCTCGCGAGCGTCACCTTCCAGAACTACTTCCGCCTCTACGAGAAGCTCTCCGGCATGACCGGCACGGCCGCCACCGAGGCCGAGGAGTTCCACGAGATCTACGGCCTCGGCGTCGTCGAGGTGCCCACCAACATGCCGGTGATCCGCAAGGACGAGGACGACCAGGTCTTCCGTACCGCGCGGGAAAAATACGCCGCCATCGTCGGGGAGATCGCCCGCGCCCACGAGGCCGGCCAGCCGACCCTCGTCGGCACCACTTCGATCGAGAAGTCCGAAGCGCTGTCGGAGATGCTCAAGAAGGCCAAGGTGCCGCATAACGTGCTGAACGCCCGCTACCACGAGCAGGAGGCGAAGATCATCGCCGAAGCCGGCGTGCCGGGCGCGGTGACCATCGCCACGAACATGGCCGGCCGCGGCACCGACATCCAGCT
>ERZ795053.978-NODE-978-length-36441-cov-6.232397_pt1 | contig 36441 bp, 23 predicted proteins | sample MGYA00375137_ERZ795053 | MGnify/ENA primary metagenome ERZ795053 (study PRJEB30182, sample SAMN05720284) | activated sludge metagenome | isolation source: Anaerobic digester | place: Hong Kong | collected 2014-12-17 ...
GGCGGTGTTCACTGGGTGGCGATGTCGTCGATTCGAAAATCCCACGACGATCAGATCGTCAACGAGGCCCATCTCGCGATGTCCAGTCTGCGCGGCGTGTTTGTCGCCTCATCCAATGACGGCGACGCGCAGCGCGGCCTCGAGGAGATGTTACGCGCCGGTCGCGTGACCGACGCTGTTGTGGTCAACGCCCGCACACATCGCGTCGTCGCGTCGAGTCATCGCGAGTGGATCGGGCAGCTGCTTTTCAGCCTTCCATGGGAGGGTTACGCAGAAGAGATCTGGGCGGCGATCGAGACCGGCAGGGAGAGTCTCGACATGGGACATCTGGGCGGCCAGGTGGTCGATCTGACCGCATTCGTGACGCGGTCCCGACCGCGCGCCGACGCCGGTTCGGAGGCGGCCCGATCCGATGGAATGGTGGCAATGCTGCACATTCGCGCCGACGACATTCGGTTTCGAATGACGTCCCAGATGCGTCAGCTGGGCGTTGTGATAGCGGGCGTCTTCCTTGTGACCTGCGTTTTCGCCGCCTACCTCGTTCGGATTCGACTCCTGAAACGCATCTCTCACATTGCGGACGTCATCCAGCGATGGAGCCAGGGGGAAGTCGAACTCAGAACCACGCGTGTTGCCGACGACGAACTGGGCCGGATCGCCGGATCGCTCAACAACATGCTGGACATGGTGGAGGCCCAGCGTCAGCAGATCTCTCTATTGGCCACCGTCTCGCGCCGAACGACCAACGCCGTCCTGTTGCTCGATATCGATCAGCGAATTGTCTGGGCGAACGAAGCGTTCACGAGAATGTCAGGGTACGAATCGTGGGATTGCCTCACGAAGAAACTCGACACGATTGCGTTCTGCGAGCGAACCGACAGTGACACGGTCGCGCGAATCAGGGAGGCGATCGCGAATCGCGAGGGGATTCGCACGGAGATTCTCCTGCACGGCATGGAGGGGCACGAATACTGGGTTGATCTGGACATTCAGCCCATGCGGAACGACAACGGCGAGTTCAACGGGTTCATCGTCATTCAGACGGACATCGACGCCCGGAAGACAACGGAGCTCGAACTCGATCGCGTCCGCGGACATCTCTACACGGCAATCGAGACCATCGACGCCGCCGTCGTCATGTATGACAGGGATGGCCGCTTTGTCATGTGCAACTCGACCTATCGGGAGACGGGATTCGTCCGATCCGACCTGCTGGTTCGAGGAACGCCGATTGAACGAATCGTCACGGCGTTTTTCGAGAAATATCCCGCCATGATGAGGGATCGTCCGCTGGATCAGTGCGTCGCCGATGAACTGACGCGCTATCGAAGCGGCGCGGCGACATGGACTGTCTTCCTGGGGGATCAGTACCTCCGGCTCTCGACTCGACCGACGCCTGACGGCGGAATCGTCTGCGTGGGTATCGACGTGACGGAAATCGAACTCATCCACACGGAACTGAACGCGGCGTTTGAAGCGGCGGAATCCGCGAACCGAACCAAGACGGAATTCCTCGCCAACATGAGCCACGAGATTCGAACGCCGATGTCCGCCATTCTCGGCTATGCGGAAATGCTGAACGATGACGAAAACGTCTGGGGTGATCCCGAAAAGCGTCGCGACTACCTGAAGGTGATCGAGCGCAGCGGCGAGCACCTGATGTCGATCATCAACGACATTCTCGATCTCTCGAAGATCGAGGCGGGCAAGATGACCATCGAGGATATTCCGTTTGATCCGATGTCGCTCGTGCGGAATGTCGCCGAACTTTACGACGTCAACGCGCGGCTCAAGGAACTCAAGCTCGGCGTGATCGCGGAGTCGCCGGCGCCGAAGCGAATCCTCGGCGATCCCGTGCGCGTGCAGCAGGTTATCTGCAATCTCGTCGGCAACGCCATCAAGTTCACGAAGGACGGCGGCGTGCGCATCATCGTTCGCGTTGACGATCACGCCGAGCGATCGCGCCTCGTGATCTCCGTGAACGATACGGGGATCGGCATGACGAGCGAGCAGATGTCGCGCCTCTTCAACGCCTTCGAGCAGGCGGAGACCTCCACATCGCGCCGGTTCGGCGGGACCGGTCTCGGCCTGCGCATCTCGAAGCGCCTGATGGAACTGATGGGCGGAACGCTGTCGGTCGCATCCACGCTGGGACAGGGCAGCGATTTCACGCTGTCGCTTCCGTTGCGGATTGCCGACGCGGACGGCGGCGACGCGGTGTCGACGTCAACTGCCGCCGGCGCCGATGAATCGGACAATGTCTGTAAGCTCGCCGATCGGCGCGTGCTTCTCATGGAAGACGGCGTCGATAACCAGAAGCTCATTCGCCATCTTCTTGAATCCGCGGGCGCCGAGGTGAAGGTTACCGACAACGGGCGCGACGGGATCTGCGCCATGACCGTCGATGGTACCCTCGACGGCGCTCTCAGATCGCCGGCCCCGTTCGATCTCATTCTGACTGACGTTCAGATGCCCGAGATGGATGGCTATGCGGCGTCGGAACTTCTTCGCGACATGGGCTGCTCGACGCCGATTGTCGTTCTGACGGCGGACGCCATGGCGGGGACCGCGGAACGATGTCTGGCGGCGGGCTGCGACAGCTTCGTTTCAAAGCCCGTCAGTCGGGCGACATTGATCGAGGTCTGTGTTCGCGCCATCGAAGCGAACGCCGCCATGAAACGCTCCCTGTCAGATCAGGCGAGATGAGATCCGCGAACCCGCGGAACAAAAATGGGGCGCGCCCGACAGACGCGCCCCGCAGACCTTTCTGGCAGATTGCCGACGACTGAATCAACCGCCGTTCAGCAGCGTATCCACGAACATCTGCACGTCGATTCCGTCGATGACGGCGTCCTGGTTCATGTCCGCCAGGCCGATGCCGCAGTTCGGGTATTGCGCGGCGTAGTCGTTCGGCGAGACCAGGGCCATCGCAAATGGCGTCGTGTCGCCCATGTCGGTCACGCCGTCGCAGTTCATGTCACCTTGCAGCGCCGCCGGCATGCGTCCCCAGATCTCGACGTCGTCGATATTCCAGCCGGGATACGTGACGGATCCATCCGTCGGTCCCATGCCCCAGCGGAGGTAGACAGTCTGCTGATGATCGGCGACGGCGGAGATGTCGTAGGTCTGGAGTGTCCAGCTTGACTCGCTGATGGTCGCCCCGGAGTGCGCCCAGACGCCTGTCCAGCTGACGCCGTCGTTCGACACTTCGATGTCGGCGTGGTCGTATGAGGAGGATTCCACGCCCAGCCAGCGCCGGAATCGAAGGGAAACACCCGCCGCCTGTGAGCAATCGAGCGGCGTCGTTGTGAGGTACATCGTGGAGCTCATGTCGTCCACGTAGTCGCCGTTCAGGTTGTAGCCATAGACGTTGGTTCCCGTGTATCCACTCGTCGGATCGAGATTGTGCGTTCCGCCGCCCGTCGGCTGGCCAAACGCCCATGATCCCGTCGTGGCCCATCCGGGGTCCTGGTTGAAGTCGAATACCAGGATCGGCTCGGGGCCGCCGACGTCAATATCGACCGTCGCGAGGTCGGACACGCCCGTATTGTCGCTCACGTCATACGTGAACGTGTCGAGACCATTGAATCCGGTGGATGGGGCGTATCGAACCGTATCGCCGAATCCGCTGAGAATGTAGGGGACTGTGTCGATGACAGCGTTCGTCGCCACATCACGGAGCTGCCCGTTGGTCGGCAGCGACTCAATCGTGTACGCCAGAGGTCCCGCGCCCTCTGTCATTCCCTGGAGCGTCACGCTCAGGGGCGTGTTCGCAGGTGTTGCGACACTCACGTCCGTCGCCGCCGGCGGACAGATGTCGCCGAGCGGCAGGATTCGAAGCGCCCAGCCGACGAGGTTCCCCGTGTCGCCGCCGGCCGCGTCCTCGACACTCAGCGTCCAGGCGCCGAACGGCGATTGTCGATCGAAGTCGGCGAGTGCGCCGGGACCGTCTGGCGCCGCGCCTTCGTCGTCATACGTCAGCTGCAGGTCGCTGGCGCCACCGCCCGTGCGATTGTGCAGCGTGACCTGCGTTCCCGTCGGCGACTGGAGCCTGACGATGAGATCGCCAATGTACGTGTGTGACACGTCGAGCGCCACATCGAGATCGCCGATGCAGAAGTGCTGATCGACATTCAGAACGCTGGTCGTCGTGTTGTAGTCAGTGATCGGCAGCGGCGTATCCGTGGCGTTGAACACGTATCGCCCGACCTCAAGGGAGATGTCGCGCGTCGAGTCGCCAACATGATCCGTCGTATTGACGAAACTGATTGTGTCCGTGAACAGACCGATCGGCAGGCTGTCGGCGGCCGAGGTAATCGTCGCCGTCACCTCCAGCGTCTGACCGGCCGCGAGCGAACCCGTCAGCGGGCCTTCGAGCGAGACCCACGTGGCGGCCGGATCGTGCGTGACCTGGTATTCGATCATCGCTTCGCTGACATTTCGAAGCGTGTAGGTCGAACTGATCGGCGCGAAGGGTCCACCCTCGGGCCCTTCCGCCCGGAACACACCGGACGGGCTGACGCGCAAGGCCGCCTCGGCGTCCGGAATCAGCAGGCTCGGATCGCCAAGCAGGTTGTACATTTCGAAGTAGCGGCGCGTCGTAGCGTCGCCGCCCATCTGGGCCGCGTAGCGGACGCGCGTCTGGTTGAACGCCGGGCCGAGTTCGCGGATGTAGTCGTCGTAGAACACGCTGAACAACGTCTTCTGAAGCACGTCGTCTTCCGTCCAGTAGCTGTTGACGGAAGAACCCCAGATCGCGGCGGCGCCCTTGTTGGGCGCCAGAATCCATGTTTCGCAGTAGCACTCCGTCAGCGTGTAGGTGCCCGTCACGCAGGCAAAGCTGCAGACGAACGGGTACATGTTTGCGTTGACAAGACCATTCACATCCGTCTGCGTGAACGGCGGGCCGTCGGCCCAGGAGGTCTCGCTGCCGTGGCCGCTGTAGATACCGAACACGCGCCCGGAATTGAACGCGTCTCTGACCTGCTGCGTTGTCGCGTTATTCGTATGGCTGTACAGCTTCAGGTATTCGAAGTTGTTCGGTTCCATGTAGTTCGCGATGCAGTAGTCATGCGTTCCCTCGCTCACGCTGTAGTTGTCCTCCGACGCCATGAACACGGCTCTGGAGAGGTAGGAGGGATCGGCCAGCGGACCGTTCTCAAAATAGAGCGTCTTGTCGATGACGGCCGTGAGCTGGGCGCCTGTTCGAACCGGGAAACGACCGATGGCGATGTCCGGGAACCAGTCCCCGGCGCCGTCCATGCACGTGTAGGGCAGGTCAGTCGCCGGCGTTCCGTCGCCGCCGCCCGTCCAGTTTGGAATCGTGTTCGTATCGCCGACGAGCAGAATGTAATCGGGCGCGTTCAGCGGATCCGCCCACTGCGAACTGATGTACGTCAGAATCTGTGCCGTCGTGACGCCCGCGGGCGCCGTCCACGTCGTGACCTTGAATCCCTGGTCGGTCTTTGCCTGTGCAAACGCGCCGATGTCGTTCGCGAATTCGTCGGCGACGATGATCAGGTAATTCCCCGTTTGCGCCTTGTCGACGGGCGCGAGCGAGGGGTTCAGGACGATCGACGACAGGCCCGGCGTCAGACCGCGTTGCGCGGGTTGTACGGGGGCGGCGCCAAACTCGACGACCACATCCATCTGCGGCGTGAGTTCGAGCTTCTGGTTCGCCGGGTTGTATCGAACCGGATGGGCCTCGACGAGCATCAGTCGTCGACCGCGAACCATACCGAGCTCGGAAATATCCACCGCGTTCGCGGGGATGGCCGCGTTGATCGCGTAGGCCGCCGGATCGACGGTGTATCCGGCCTGCTCCGCGGCGCCGGGAATCTTCGGGATCGGCGCTCGAACCGGCGCCAGGCGAATCGGCTCGCCGACGGCCGCCGGATCGAGGCTGATCGTGTCCGTTGTGTCGGCGATGCGCGCTGTGACATTCGCGCCGACCGGCGCGACAAACACGCTGCGAAAAACGGGAATGGCCGGGGCGCCGATATCGCCCGCGATGGCGGCGCCGGGCCAGTCAACCTCAACGAAGGCGCCGTCCGGAGTCTTGAAGGTGTGAACCCGCAGACCTTCGACGCGAACCCGGAACTCGAGTCGGTCCGTTTCGTCCGCGACGAGTCGCAGATCAGGCGCAACGGCTGCGTTGGACTCCTTCGCCCGCAGGCCGTCAGGCGTTACCGCATACCAGGCGTCTGCGGCGGCCGAAAGCGCCGCGGCAAACAGGGCGGCGGCCGTCGCTGCGATGCACACGAGTCTCTTGGGTGCACGCGAAATCATGGTGGTACTCCTTTATCATGAGGCTTGAAATGAATGGATGAATTTGGACTGAATGTTGAGTGGACGCCGAATTGAGGCGCCGATGACGTGCGGATGGGAATCAGGAAGGCGGCTTGAGTGTGATTGCGAAGCGGGGCCAGGTCACGATTGCACGCGGGCGCTGCCGCGAATTCGGCGTCGTGACGCCGTGACGAACGGCCATGCGACGATTCGAGTTTTGCAACTCGCCCGCGCACGATGACTGGGCTCCCACACCTTCCCCGGTGAAGGCCGGGGCGAGGACCTTCCCAAAAAACAAGACCTAACCATCTTTTTATGGGGTTTGGTCGCCGATCGCAAGCCCGGCGGCCCGCGATTCATCAGATTTCGGGCGATGATCCCGATTGGGGCGGGTGAGACCGAAAAAAAACGCGGCCCGATCGAAGTCGATCGGGCCGCGTCATCTATGGGAATCGCCGCCGAAGTCGGCGGTCGGTTGCAGTGGATCGGGCTTACATGCCCATGCCGCCCGGGATGCCCGGACCGCCGCCGTGGCCCTTCTTCTCTTCCTTGATCTCGCTGACAGCGCAGTCCGTCGTCAGGAGGAGGGAGGCGACGGAGGCCGCGTTCTGCAGGGCGACGCGCTCGACCTTGGCCGGCACGATGACACCCATCTGGATCATGTCGCCGTACTCATTGGTCAGTGCGTTGAAGCCGAGGTTGGCCTGCTTCGACTCGAAGACCTTCTGGGCGACGACACTGCCGTCGAGGCCGGCGTTTTCGCTGATGACCTTGATGGGGGCCCAGAGGGCGCGGCGAACGATGTCGACGCCCGTCTTCTGATCACCCCTGGCCTTCTTCTCTTCCTTGTCGAGAACCTGGGCCAGAGCGCGGAGCGGGGCGACGCCGCCGCCCGGCAGGATGCCCTCTTCGACGGCCGCGCGACAGGCGTGCAGCGCGTCTTCGACGCGGGCCTTCTTCTCCTTCATTTCGACTTCCGTCGCCGCGCCGACCTTGATCATGGCGACGCCGCCGGCCAGCTTGGCCAGGCGCTCGTCGAGCTTCTCACGATCGTAGTCGCTCGTCGTGCGATCGATCTCGGCGCGGATCTGGTCGATGCGGGCCTTGATGTCCGAACCGGCGCCGGCGCCCTGAATGATCGTCGTGTTGTCCTTGTCGATCACGACGCGCTTCGCCTGGCCGAGGTCCTTGATGTCGAGACCTTCCAGCGTGACACCCGTCTCTTCGAAGACCGGCGTGCCGCCCGTCATGATCGCGATGTCCTGCAGCATGGCCTTGCGGCGATCGCCGAAGCCCGGCGCCTTGACGGCGCAGCACTGGAGTGTGCCGCGGAGCTTGTTGACGACGAGCGTCGCGAGGGCTTCGCCTTCGATGTCCTCTGCGATGATGACCAGGGCGCGGCCGCTCTTGGCGACCTTCTCGAGCAGCGGGACGATGTCCTTGACGCTCGAGATCTTCTTCTCGTGAATCAGGATGTAGGGCTTTTCGAGACGGGCTTCCATCTCGGCCGGATCCGTGACGAAGTGCGGCGACAGGTAACCCTTGTCGAACTGCATACCCTCGACGGTCTCAACAATCGTCTCGATCGTCTGGCCTTCCTCGACGGTGATGACGCCGTCCTTGCCGACCTTGTCCATCGCCTCGGCGATCTTCCTGCCGATCTCGGCGTCGTGGTTCGCGGCGCAGGTGCCGACCTGGGCGATCTGCTTCGACTCCTTCACCGGCTTGCTCATGCGGGCGTACTCTTCGACGATCGACTTCACGGCGAGGTCGATGCCGCGCTTGAGCTCCATCGCGTTGGCGCCGGCCGCGACGTTCTTGAGGCCCTCATTGAAGATGGACTCGACATAGACTGTGGCCGTTGTCGTGCCGTCGCCCGCGTCGTTCGACGTCTTCGTGGCGACTTCCTTCACCATCTTCGCGCCCATGTCCGCGTACGGATCGTCGAGCTCGATTTCCTTCGCCACGCTGACGCCGTCCTTCGTGACCGTCGGCGAACCGAACGACTTCTCGATGACGACATTGCGGCCGCAGGGGCCCATCGTGACCTTGACCGCCCGGGCGAGCTGGTTGACGCCGCTGCGAATCGCTTCGCGGGCTTCCATATCAAACGTGATCTTCTTCGCTGCCATAACGCTTTCTTACTCCGTGTTTCGGTTACTTTTCGTAGTCGTCGTTGATGCCGTCGTAGGGATCTTCCCGCCAGGTCTTGCCGGCTTCCTTCACCTGCAGTTCCGCCGTTTCAATCACGTCGGAATCGACATAGAGGACGTCGTCCACCAGGTCCGTCGCAATGATGTCGGACGTGCGGATGTCGATGCGAAAGCCGCTGTCCTCCACCCGCGTGTAGGCGAGCGGCTGGATGTGCAACGCGTCTTCGTTGCCGGCGAACGTCAACATCAGTCGGGCTTCCTGGCCAAACTTGATCGATTCGTCCAGGGCCGTGACAAACAGGCTGGGCTTCATTCGTTCCCTTTGACAGCTGTGGCTCGTCAGCTTGGCTGTGAGCCGGTTCGTGGAGCGTGGCGTGTCGGATCGCGAACGTCGCGGATGACGACACGGCCTCGCCCGAATCCTCTCCGACGCACGGAGAGGCGCCTTCGCCCGCCTTAGTCGAGAATCGCGAGGATGTCGCTTTCGTCCATGATGAGGAATTCGTCGCCGTCGATCTTCACTTCCGTGCCGGCGTAGCTTGTGAAGAGCACTTCATTGCCCTTCGTGACCTGCATCTTGGCGCGCTCGCCCGTGTTGAGCAGCTTGCCGTCGCCCACGGCGATGACTTCGCCGCGCTTCGGCTTTTCCTTGGCGCTGTCCGGCAGCACGATGCCGCCCGCCGTCATGGCGTCCGCCTCGATTCGCTTCACAACCACCTTGTCGCCGATCGGGCGAATCTTGATGCGTGTCTTCGTCGCAGCCATGTGTCGAACTCCTTGAAGTTTCTCGTGTCATCCAATGCGCCGAAACCGACGCTTTCCTGTTTATCTCACCGGCGCCTCACGCGGGGCCGGAAATCACTCCGATGCGTTAATTCATGTTCGGCGGCGTCGGCAGGTCGATGTCGTACACGCGACGCGCCATGCGGGAGATCATGCGAATGATCCGTTCGCGATGTCGCGCGCCTTCGACGACGCTGAAGACGTCCAGCTTGATCGCGTCCGACAGCAGCCGCGGGGCCGGGTCGTCGCAGACATACAAACATGGCGTTGTCAGACCGATCCGGCGGATCCGTCGAACCGCCTCCAGCCCCCCCGAGGGCGGCAGCAGGTCGTCCACGATCACCAGGTCGACCGGATTGCTCGTGGCGACGCCGATCGCCTCCATGTCGGAATGCGTCCAGTGGACGCCGATCGGCCAGCGCGACAGCCAGCTCGACAAATCGGCCGGCCAGCCGCTCTCGTCGGCGTGGGCGATCAGCAGACTCAGCTTGGGCGAACCAAACGTCACGGAACGCAATGCCTCCAGGGCGCCTCGGTCCGCCTCTCAGGCGCACCGAGCCCGTCGTCCCTCAATGCAACGTCCGTGCCAGACGCTGAATCGGCAGCTCGTCGTATGGCGTCATGGTTGTAAATAAAGCTGAAATAACAAGTTACGATGAACTTTCTCAGTCGCAGTTGGCGAATGCCCGGCGATCTGACGCTGCCAGATTGGTCGCCGACGCCCGCTGACGGAGCGACTGGACTGTCAGATTGGCATTCTCGGCGACGGCCGCAACAGGAGGCCTATCATCCGCAATTGACGTCGAACCCGGGGCATTGGCGATCGGGGCGAGCGGCTCGTGGTTCACGGAAGGAGCGAATCGGCATGAAGGCGTCGGATCTGTTTGTGAAATGCCTGGAGGCGGAGGGCGTCGAGTTCATCTTCGGTGTGCCCGGCGAGGAAAACGCCGACCTGATGATCTCCCTCGACAACTCGCCGATCCGGTTCATCCTCTGCCGGCACGAGCAGGCGGCGGCGTTCATGGCCGACGTCTACGGTCGGCTGACGGGCAGGGCGGGCGTCTGCCTCTCCACGCTCGGTCCCGGCGCAACGAATCTCGTGACCGGCGTCGCCAATGGGAACATGGACCGATCACCGATGGTGGTGATCACGGGGCAGGGCGGCACGCAGCGCCTCCACAAGGAATCTCATCAGGCGATGGACATCGTGGACATGTTCAAGCCGCTGACCAAGTGGGCCGACATGGTCCAGCACCCCGACAATATCCCCGAAATGATCCGCAAGGCGTTCAAACTCGCCGAGTGTGAGAAGCCCGGCGCCTGCCTGGTGGAACTGCCCGAGGACATCGCCGAGATGGAGGCCGAGGGAGTTCCCATCCCGCCCGTGCCGACGCGTCGGCCCGGGCCCGATCCGAAGGCGCTGGTGGACGCCGTTGGGCTGATCCACGCCGCGAAAAATCCGATCATCCTGGCGGGCAACGGCTGCGTACGTAAGCGAAGCAGCGAGCAACTCTGCCGATTCGTCACGCGCACGGGGGTTGGCGTTGTCAATACGTTCATGGGCAAGGGGGCGATCCCGCGCAGCAGCGAGCATTGTCTCTTCACGATCGGACTGCAGTCGCGTGATCACGTGTCGTGCATCATGGACGAGGCGGATCTCGTCATTGCGATCGGCTACGACCTCGTCGAATACGATCCGATGCGATGGAATCAGGGCAATTCGAAGAAGATTCTGCACATCGACTTCCTGCCGGCCGAGGTGGACGATCAGTATCGCGCGGATGTCGAGCTCATTGGCGACATCGCGAACTGCCTGCATGGATTGATCGAGGCGCTCGGCGATCTGGAGGAGCCGCTGTTCGATATTTCGCGCCACGCGAAGCGGCGCGCCGAGATGATCGCCGATTTTGACAGTCACAACGACGACGAGACGACGGGGACAATCCGGCCGCAGAAGGCGCTGGCCGACTGTCGCGCCGTGCTGGGCCCCGGCGATCTGCTCCTGTCTGATGTCGGCGCCCACAAGATGTGGGTTGCTCGGCACTTTCACTGCGACGAGCCGAACACCTGCCTGATCCCGAATGGTTTCTGTTCGATGGGCTTCGCGCTGCCGGGGGCGATCTCCGCGAAACTGATCCATCCGGACAAGCGCGTGATCGCCGTCTGCGGCGACGCCGGTTTCCTGATGAACATTCAGGATTTCGAAACGGCCGTGCGATACAACGTCCCGATCGTCTGCCTCGTGTGGGAGGACTTCGCTTACGGACTGATCGAGTGGAAACAGGAGACGCACTTCGGCCGGCACGTCGACCTGAGTTTCCGTAATCCTGACTTCGTGAAACTGGCCGAGGCGTTCGGTGGTTACGGCGCCTATGTGGACAAGTCCGCCGATCTGCAGGGGGCGCTGGAAAAAGCGTTCGCCAGCGGCAAACCGTCCATCGTTGCGATGCCCGTCGATTACGCGGAGAATCTCAGGCTGACGAAGCGGCTGGGAGAGTTGACGTGTTCGCTGTAGGGTCACATTCAGTTGGCTCTGCGGGCGAGTCCGGGCACGATTGGACGACCATTGAAAGCAAACGATCGAGATTATTCCAAGCCGACGCGCGTCAGGGCGCATCGGATCAGGATACTGTGGGTGACGGCTTTTTCGTGCGCCTACGCCTTGTTTCTGACATTGGTGGTGTCAAGAGCGGACGGTATTCCGATCGAGGGCGCCGTACTAATGCACCTCGTATTTGCATTCAGCATTTTCTATGTGTCGCGTCCCCTGCGGACAGCGGGTGATGTGATTCTCATCGCTGTTTACGCCGCCTTTGTTGCGATGCTCCTTCGTTTCTCACTGATCTACTTCGCATTCAAGTCGCCAGCTTCTATCGCATGGGCGGCCGAGTTTCTGGGCGGAGGGCTCTTTTGGCAGGGTCTTGGGAATCTCGTGTTTCTGCTCTGCATGGCGAAAATCGACAACGACTTCATCTTCAGGCCGGATCTTCGACGCTGCCTGAACTGTGACTACAATCTGACTGGAACTGGCAGCGGACGATGATCCGAATGTGGGGCTGCAATTCCAAAGCGCCAGCGGGAGTTCTTGTCGCGTCGTCAACGCGGGCGCGGCGCAAATCGCCGGAACAAACACAATGCTTGAATCCAGATGTCCATTCTACCTCGCCAACAAACCCGTGAGCGCCAACTCTGACCTTGAGGTCACGAACAAGGCGACTGAGCCTGTATGAGTTCATCCCAAGGCCAGGCATCGCGAGCCGAACGATCCGTCTGGGCAAAGCAGGCGTATCTCGCCGTATGGTCGCTGGCGTGGGCGCTGCTCATGTCGAAGATCGAGGCGGGTCGAGGCATTCAGTCGCACACTCAGGGCCTCATGTGGTTGTTGTTCTACGTCGTCGGCGTGGGATTCTGTTCGCGTCCACTCAGGACGGTTGGCGAGACACTTGTCCTTTCTGCGGGTGCGGCCCTTGTTTTTCAGTCGGCGCGAACGTTGCTTCAGGTGTATTTTGGCCTGGCGCAGTTAACGTCGATCAGGCTCGGCCTGCGTCTGGTCGTTTCCTTCTTTGAAGGCTGGTTGGTTCTGTCGATGCTGCTCCTTGTGGGGCGCGGGATCGTCCGTCGCCTGTCGATCGTCCCTTATCTGGGAAAGTGCGTTCACTGCGACTACGATCTGAAGGGCAACGCGTCGGGTACATGCCCCGAGTGCGGTGAGGCCATTCACGAGGATCAGCGACGGTATCTTCGTCGCCAGGAACGCGAATCACTCCAGTCCGAAAGCGGTCACTGATGCTGAAACCCAATTATCCCTTCTACCTCGCCAACAAACCCGTCAGCGCCAACACGGACCTCGAGGTCACCAACAAGGCCACGGGCGAAGTCGCCACGCGTGTCGCCATGGCGGACGCCGATGTGATCGATGAGGCGATCGCGCTCGCTGAGAAGGCCTGCGCGCCGATGCGCAGGTTCCCGTCCTACAAGCGGGCGGAAGTGCTGCACCACGTCGCGAAACGCATGAAGGAGCGGCACGAGGAACTCTCGAAGGCCCTCTGCATCGAGGCCGGTAAGCCGATCAAGGACGCCCGGGGCGAAGTCACGCGCGGCATCGACACGTTCACGATCGCGGCGGAAGAGGCCGTGCGAAATTACGGCGAATGGGCGCCGCTGGATATCTCCGCCCGGGCCGAGGGCTACGAGTCCATCTGGAAGCGCGTGCCCATTGGCGTCTGTTCCTTCATCTCACCGTTCAACTTCCCGATCAACCTGGCGGCCCACAAAGTCGCGCCGGCCATCGCGGCGGGCTGCCCGTTCATCCTCAAGCCTGCGTCGCGCACGCCGATCGGCGCCCTCATCATCGGCGAGATTCTCGCCGAGACGGATCTGCCGGCGGGGGCGTTCAGCATCCTGCCGTGCCATCGCGAAGGCGCCGACCTGTTCACGACCGACGAGCGACTGAAGCTGCTTTCGTTCACTGGCTCGCCCGATGTCGGCTGGGCCCTCAAGGCGAAGGCCGGCAAGAAGCCGGTCGTTCTTGAGCTCGGCGGCAACGCCGCCTGCGTTGTCGACAAGGACGCGGATCTCGACTTTGCCACGCAGCGCATCATGATCGGCGCCTTCTACCAGTCGGGACAATCCTGCATCGGTGTCCAGCGGATCCTTATCCACGAGACCATCTACGACGCGATGAAAGCGAAGCTCGTCGCCGCCACGAAGGAACTGAAGACCGGCGACCCGATGGACGAGGACACGTTCGTCGGTCCCATGATCGACGTGAAGGAGGCCGAGCGGATCGAGAAGTGGGTGGCCGAGGCGACGAGTCGCGGCGCAAAGATCCTCTGCGGCGGCAAACGCGATGGCGCCTTTTATGACGCGACGCTGATCGAACAGGCGCCGAAGGACGCCGCGATCACCTGTCAGGAGGCGTTCGGCCCTGTGGCGACGGTTGAGCCGTTCAGCAACTTCCGGCAGGCGTGCGACATCGTGAACGACAGCGTCTTCGGTCTCCAGGCGGGCGTCTTCACGAACAGCATGCAGAACGCCTTCTACGCCTTCAACGAACTGGAAGTCGGCGGCGTCGTGATCAATGACGTCCCTTCGTTCCGCGTGGACTCGATGCCCTACGGCGGCGTCAAGGACAGCGGTCTGGGCCGCGAGGGGATTCGCTACGCCATCGAGGACATGACTGAGAAACGCCTGCTCGTCCTCAACAAGATGGGCCAGAACCCCACGTAGGGCGGGTTCCACCCGCCTCATAATGCTGTGCGCTGACGCGGCCGGGTGGCCCATCGCTTCAGCGGTGGTGGGCGCGATGATGGCATTGCGCGTCACCTCTGAATCCGATGATCGACTTGGAATCCGTAAGGGATCTGGTAATTCGTATCGTCGTGACCGCCACCCCTGAAGGGGTGGGCCACCCGCAGAACCCGCCCTACAGAGGGTCAGCGAGAACCTTACGCCGACGCCACATTCCCGTATGATCGGCGCCGACTCGAATTGCATGGATGGCGCGATCAGGGGAACCAAAGCGGCATGAAGAAGAAGCTCTGCTTTATATTCGGAACACGACCCGAGGCGATCAAGCTGGCGCCGGCGATCCTGCTGGCGCGCGACGACGATCGGTTCGACGTCCGCGTCGTTGTCACGGGGCAGCATCGCGAGATGCTGGATCAGATGCTGTCGTTCTTCGGCATCCGGCCCGACCACGATCTGAACGTCATGCAGCCGAATCAGTCGCTCGCCTCGCTGACGGCGCGCGTGATCACGGGCGTCGACGCGCTGCTGCAATCCGACAAGCCCGACTGGGTGCTCGTGCAGGGCGACACGACGACTGTCTGGGCGGCCGCGATCTCCGCCTTCTTCAACCAGGTTCCCGTGGCGCACGTCGAGGCGGGCCTGCGAACGAACAACAAGTACCAGCCCTTTCCGGAGGAGATCAATCGCCGACTCGCCGGCCAGGTCGCGGACATTCACTTCCCGCCGACAAAATGGGCGCAGGAGAATCTGCTGCGCGAGGCGATTCCGGCCGATCGCATCCACGTCACGGGCAACACGGTCATCGACGCGCTGCACTGGACGATTCGCAGGAACCACGAAACACCGCCCGCCGAGACGAAGGAGATCGTCGCGTGGATGGACGCAAATGTCGGCGATCTCCGAATGGTCCTCATCACGGGGCATCGCCGCGAGAGCTTCGGTGAGGGCTTCCAGAACATTTGCGAGAGCATCGCCGAGCTGGCGGACGCCTATCCAGATGTCCATTGGGTCTATCCCGTCCATCTCAATCCGAACGTGCAGAAGCCGGTCCACGAGCGACTGGACAGCCATGCGAATGTGCATCTGCTCAGACCTCAGCCTTATCCGGCGTTCGTCGCCATGATGGAACGCTGCACGCTGGCCCTGACGGATTCCGGAGGCGTGCAGGAGGAGGCGCCGAGCCTGGGCAAGCCCGTCCTCGTCATGCGCTCGACAACGGAACGCCCCGAGGGCGTCGACGCCGGTGTCGTGAAACTCGTTGGGACACAGCGGCAGTCGATCGTCGACAATTGTCGCGCCCTGCTCGACGCCAACGTGGGCGATGGACCACGCGTCAGCCCTTACGGCGATGGCCACGCGTCGGAACGCATCCTCGATATTCTCGCGAAGTCCTAGCGATCGCGGCTGACGCATCGGTTCAGCTCACGCAAGGGTGGCCCATTGCTTCAGCAACGGGGTCGCGACGATGCGAATACGTGATGACCGTTCGAGTGTTGAGTCGAATCCTGTTGCGGTTCTTTCGCCATTCGACAGGTGTTCACATTCTTCCGGCGATTCGTCGCCGTCGTATCGTCGCGCCCGCCACCACTGAAGTGGTGGGCCACCCGGGCGGAGATCGTTCTCTACTCGGCTCAAACGCTGCTGACGGATCGTCATATCCGGAAATTTCTTGAATCGTCGCCAGTTGTCCACGTACGATGGCGATGTGCTGAAGCCGGCGAGCCTGTCTGTCCGTCACAAAGCGTAAGGAGAGTGTGCGATGATGCGCTCGTTCGTGTTCGCGCCCGTCAGCGTTTTCCTGTTGTCGACGTCTGTGTTCGCCGGAACGGTCGATCAGCTCATCAGCATCGATTTTGACAACGCGGCGTCCGGACAGGTGGTCGCTGTCGGCACGATGTCAGGGGACTACGACTCCGCGAACGGCGCCGATTTCGTTGGCCAGTTGGGCCTCTGGAATTCGCTGCCGCTCGGAACTCAGGATTTCGATCTGGCGGGTCGGATCAGCGACGAGCGGTCGACAGGACCTCTCACGACGGGCGACGGCCAGCAGGTCGCAACGGAGTTCCGCCTGAATCTCGGCAGCGCCGCCGAGTTCACGACGGGGGGGCTGGGGTTCGACCCGTTGACGGGCGACTGTCTCGCCCTCGACGCCTTTGGGTATTTTCAGCCGGCGACGTCCGACCAGTTGAGCTGGTCGATCGATCATCTCATCCCCGGCGCCGCCTATGACATCAAGATGTACTCGCCATTCCCGGGGTACGACGTCTTCTCTGTCGCCGGGGGATCGCTCTACACCGCGGACGCCGACAACAACACACTCCTTGCCGGCGTCGTCGCCGACGCCAATGGCCGAATCGTTGGCGAATTCACGCAGCCGCTGACACCCATCCCCGTTCCATACTGGGGCGGTCTGCAGATCCGCGGCGAATTTCCGGCAGTCCCGGAACCGGCCGCGTCGCTCATGCTGGCGCTCGCGGCCGCCATCGGACGTCGACGTCGGCGATAATTCCATCGCGTCAGATCGGCGCCCCTGTGACGCGTTCCGTTGATTCCGGTATAACTCCCGGTTCCATCAGATGTTAAACCGACCCCGCGAGGGCCTGGGCGAGTGGCCCGCTTTCGCGAGGTGTCGCTGCGTTCCGCGGCGCGCTGAAGACCGCGAATTGAGATCTATCGTCATGCCGAGCGCCAGCGAGATTCGCCAGCAGTTCATCGACTTCTTCGTGAAGAAGTGCGGCCACACGTTCGTCCCGAGCAGCCCGTGCGTACCGCACGACGACCCGACGCTCATGTTCGCCAACGCGGGGATGAACCAGTTCAAGCCGATCTTCCTCGGCCAGCAGGCGCCGGACGTGGACAAGTGGCCGGGCGTGGTCGCCGGGATGGCGACGCGCGCCGCAAACAGCCAGAAGTGCATCCGGGCCGGCGGCAAGCACAACGATCTCGACGACGTTGGGCACGACACGTACCACCACACGTTCTTCGAGATGCTCGGCAACTGGTCCTTCGGCGACTACTTCAAGACAGAAGCGATCGAGTGGGCGTGGGAGTTGTTGACGAGCGTCTGGGGCATCGACGGATCGCGCCTGCACGCGACCTATTTCGAGGGTGATCCGGCTGAGGGGCTCGAGCCGGACAACGAGGCGCGGGATCTCTGGCTGAAGATCCTGCCGCCCGAGCGCGTGCATCCCGGCAACAAGAAGGACAATTTCTGGGAGATGGGTGACACGGGGCCCTGCGGTCCCTGCAGCGAGATCCATATCGATCTGACACCGGACAAGAGCGGCGGTCCGCTGGTCAACGCCGGCGACGCCCGCGTGATCGAGATCTGGAACCTGGTGTTTATTCAGTTCTCCGCCACGTGGCTTGAAGGTGGCGAAGCGAAGATGCGTGAGTTCGACACGTTCACGATTCCCGCAGCGGCAAAAGACGACAAGGAGGCCAGACGCAAAGCGTTGCGTGACAAATTCGGAGCGCCCGATCGCAACACCTACCTCGGACAATGTCGCAAGCTGACGCTGTTGCCCGCTAAGCACGTGGATACGGGAATGGGTTTCGAGCGTGTGTCGGCCGTGCTGCAGGGGATGGAGGCCGGCCGGCTCGGTCAGTTCAGCAACTATGATACCGATGTCTTCACGCCCATCTTCGCGGCGATTCAGAAGGTGACGGGCGCGGGCGCGTATGAAGGCCTGTTGGAGCATGCGGCCGATGGCGCCAGCCGGGACGCTGTCATGCGTGACGTCACGTATCGCGTGATCGCGGACCACATTCGCACGCTGACCTTCGCGCTGACGGACGGCGCTGTCCCGAGCAATGATGGTCGGGGCTATGTTCTGCGCCGCATCCTGCGTCGGGCGGTTCGATATGGGCGACAGTTCTTCGGCATGGAAGAGCCGTTTCTGCATAAGCTCGTGCCTGTTGTCGCGGAGGTGATGTCCGACGCGTTCCCCGAGTTGAAAACGGCGCACGCGGGCAGGAATGTCGAGCGTGTAAGCGATATTGTCCTCGACGAGGAAGCGAGCTTCGGCAAGACGCTCGATCGCGGGATTGCGCTGTTCGAAGAAGCCGCCGCATACGCGATCGAACATCACGATGGGTGCATCGGCGGCGAAAGCGCATTTAAGATGCACGACACGTTTGGTTTCCCGATCGATTTGACGGAGTTGATGGCGGCGGAGCGCGGCCTCACCGTGAACAAGGGTGATTATGAGCTCCGAATGAGGGATGCAAAAGAGAAGGCGCGGGCCGCGGGGAAGGGGCTCGGTGATGAGGACTTTGAAGAACTTCAAGCGATGGAGAACGAATCAAAGACTCAATTGGAGCAATCTTCAACTCCGAACCCGACGGTCGACAACGCCAAATATTCTGTTGGGGAAGGGGATATCGAGTGCGAGGCCGTGTTCACGAGTATGGCGATCGGCTCTGCAGGTTACGAGGCGCACGCTGGGCAACCTCTCGTGTTTAGTCTGAACACGACGTGTTTCTATGCCGAGCAGGGTGGTCAGGTCGCTGATCACGGATTCGTCACTACAGAAGACGGTGAAATCGAAGTGACTCGTGTAACCCGCGGCTCATTCCATTGGTCGGGTAAGACCTATGAATCTGTGCACCATTTTGGAAGAGTCACTCGTGGTGTGATACGTCCTCATTCAAGCTGCCGCGTGAGAGTTCCTCGAAATCGTCGAAGGCTAATAGAGCACAACCATACCGCCACGCACATCCTCAACTGGGCCCTGCGAGACACGCTGGGCGATCATGTCATGCAGAAGGGCTCGCTCGTCGATCCCGATAAGACGCGCTTCGACCTGTCGCACAACGCCGCCATTTCGGCGGCCGAACTCGCGAGAATCGAAACACTCGTCAATGAGCAGATCGATGAAGACATGCCCGTCTATGCCGAGGAGGCGGACCAGAAGGAGGCCCTCCAGATCGAAACGCTCCGCGCCGTCTTCGGTGAGAAGTATCCCGATCGCGTCCGCGTTGTCTCCATCGGCGTGCCGGTCAAAGAGCTGCTGATGGATCCGAAGCGGGACGAGTGGATGAAGTACTCCGTCGAATTCTGCGGCGGCACGCACGTGCAGCGGACCGGCGAGATTCAGCGGTTCCGGCTGATCGAGGAGTCGGCCGTCGCCAAGGGTGTGCGACGCGTCACGGGGATCACGGGCGCCAAGGCGCGCGAGGCGGAGAAGAACGCGGAGCGATTGGCGCAGGATGTTGAAGGCGCCGTGAAGAAGGCGTCTGGCGCCGACGCGGACGTCGCGTCGCTGGAAACGCTTTTCAACACGCTGAACGCCGAGGTCAACGAGAGTGAACTGCCGATTGTCGAGAAGTCGCGACTGCGCGAGCGACTCGGCGAGTTGCAGGAGCATCTCAAGAAGCTGAAGAAGGCCCAGGCCAGGGCGAGCGCCGCCGACGTCATGGGCAAGCTCGACGAGGTGCTGGCCTCGGCCGAGCAGGTCGGCGACGTGAAAATCTGCTGCGCGAATCTGGGGGAGGCGGGCGTCGAACAGATGCGCTCGGCCGCGGACTCCCTGCGCGATCGGGCGCAGTCCGCCGCGATTCTCCTGGCGGGTGTGTCGGGCGATCGCGTCGTGCTCCTCGCGGCAATGACGAAGGACCTCGTCGGCAAGGGCGTGAAGGCCGGCGATCTCATCAGGGAGATCGCGCCGATCGTCGGCGGCAAGGGCGGCGGACGCCCCGATATGGCTCAGGGCGGCGGTGAAGACACCAGCAGGATTGATGAGGCGATCGCGGCCGCGCGCAGTTGGGTCAGCGGAAAACTCGGCTGATTACGGCGGATTTTCTGAATTCGACACTCGGGATCCTCTACGATGTCAGGTAGCGAGACCTCGCCTCTCGCTGCCGGAGATCGTCATCATGAATATGCCTCATCGGAACCGTCACGCCGGCGTCGCGCTCGCGTGCCTCACATTCATTTTCATTCCGCTGTCGATGGGGCCGGGCTGTCTTCCCGGGACGACGCCGCTGCCGTTCACGACGTTCGAGTATTCCGTTCACGGCGTCTTTGGCGAAGCGCCCCTCGGGGTCCAGAGCGCAAAGATCACGAAGCTCGACAATGGCTGGTACCAGCTGGAGATGACGCTTCGCGAAGCCGGCGGTCTGTTTGCGCCACTCTGTCTGGATCCGGAAAACCCCAATCCGCTGTGCGTTCAGATCCGGGCGCTTCCGTCGCGCTATCTATCCGATGATGAACTGGCCAGGATCAACGAGGTCTTCTCGATCGTCGAAACGGCGACATACGAAAATCCGGGGTTCTGCGCGGACCCAATATCCGCCACGACGTATCGATGGGATGACGTCGAGTATCACTCCGACACAGGGCTTTGCGCGCCGGGCGAGTACACGAAGCTCTCCAATGAATCCCGACAGGCGATCGATGAACTGGTCGACAGCCTGAGATAGCGTGTAGGCCGGCTCGGCCGCAGCCGCCTATTTCTCCGCGAGCGGATAGCGGAACAGAGCGACACTTGGAATCGGCGGGTACTTCAGCCGGAATCGATAGCCGCGAAACGCGCCCGGATCCCATTCGAGCCGTTTGCAGGCGGCGTCGATGATTGCCGGATAGGTCGGGAATTCCGGCACAACGGCGGAACGCGTGCCCACACCCAGTGACTGCACGGATTCGGCGATGGGCAGTTCACCTCGATCGCGGCCGCCAATGGGATAGGGCGGCGCGATCGGCAACTGGTCGTACAGGTGTATCTTCGGATTGTGCGCGTTCTTCAGATCTTCGTGCACAAACAGATCATGAACCAGCAGTTCCGCCGGCGTATAGAGGCGCGCGAGATGTTCGCCGATCGTGTCGCCCGGGACGCGTGTTCGGCGGACGAACTGACGGCCGAAGATGCCGATGATGCAGGTCGTCGCCGCCGTGTTACCGATGGGGCCCTCGACGAGTTCATATCGAAGAACGCCATCCGCGCCGAGATTGAGTCGCAGTTCGGGCGTCGGATCGGAACAGAATTCGCCCATCAGCGGCGCGTCTTCATTCGTGGAATAGTCGGGGTCGATGCTCTGGATATTCCCCGTGGGGATCGACTTGCCCTGATCGTCGACCTTTCGAGTGGAAGCGATGGCCCATGCGGCCTCTCGTCGCAGCCGTCGAAAGTCGACCAGACCGCTGATCCAGGCGAGGTCGACGAACGCAGGATCACTGCTGGGCGCGATGATGTTCACACAGATCTGGAGTCGCGCCTGCACACCCCAGATGGCGCTGTTTCCCCTGAACGCCAGCTTCCGCTGGTTCTCATTCGCCTGCTGCGCGTCCGGTCCGCTGGACAGGGCGCCGAGCATCGCTTCAAGCGTGTCGCGATCGCCGGCGTGAACCTTCTGCATTTGTTCGAATTCATTGAGTGAATCGCGCACCTCTTTCAGCGTGTTCACAGGCGCGCCGCGTTTCTTAAACGTATCGAGCAGGATGTTGAGACCGGCGCGGCCCGGAAGATAGCTGACGACGGAGGCCGGATCGGGTTCACAGATGATCTTGGAGATCTTCCATGTCAGGTTCTTATTGAGGCCGAAGTCCCGCGCGACGTTCTGAGGTCGCGTGGCGTCGGCGCCGACGGCCTGAAAGAGATCGGCGAGGGCGGCGCGGAGTCGTCCGAGCACCGTGACGACATGGGTCTCGAAGTGAGGGAATTGAGTATCTTGTTGCTCGGATACTGGGCCAGCCATACTGAATACTCCGTGCATCGGTTCGGCACAAATCTTTATGCAATCGCATGTTAATGGTTTTCCCAGGCCCGAGCAACACTCCTGAAAACATTTTCAAAGTTTTCCCCAGGGAATCTTGCAAAGACTTCTCCAAATTGATACTTTATTAGTCGTAGGGGTGATCGCGGGCGCCTGTCGGGCGCTTCATTGATTCGCGGTCGCCGGAATCTCAGTGCTGACACAGCGCATGTCTGGTTTCGACCCGCGACTTGACGGAAGTCGCAACAACAAGGCCTCGAGGAGGGAGTTTCAAAATGAAGTTGGGCATCGACAAATCAAATGGTTTTGTGGTGGGGGCGATCGCGGCGGTCATGTTCGCCGCCACGGTCGCGCAGGCGCAGCCGACGCTTCCGATGAGTCTCGCCATCCGGAATGCTGACGCCGTCCCCGGCTTCGCCGGTGAGTCCTGGCTCGCGACCAGCAGCGCCTTCCAGAATCCCGGCATCGATCTCTCCGGGAACATCGGTTACCTGGGCGAACTCGCGGACAGCGCCGCCATCACGAGCGCGAACGACGCGGGATACTGGTACGGCGCCTTTGGTTCGATGACGAACCAGGTTCAGGAAGCCGGTCCCCTGGCGCCGAATCTCACGGGCGCTGTTGGTGACACGTTCGTTTCGCGCCAGGCGACGGACGTTTCCATGAGCCCGAACGGCAATATGTGGATTGGCGGAACGATCGGCGGCGCCGGCGTCACGACGGCGAACGACCAGGCGATCTTTGTCGGTCAGGCCGGATCGATCCAGAAGGTTTACCAGGAAGGCGACGCCGTGCCGCTGCTCGTCGGTACGGGCTCGCTTCAGAATCCCGCCAGCTCGTCCAGCAGTCTGAACTACGTCAACAACGCGGGCCAGACGATCGTTTCCGGCAGCGTGATCGGCGCCGGCGCGCCGGCCTCGCCGCAGAATGGCGGCCTGTGGGTCGCGTCGAGCGGCGGACTCGGACTTATCTATCAGCGCAACACGCCACTCGCGGCGTTCCCGGGTGGTGAGATCATCAACACGGGCGGCGCCAGCTCCATGAACGGCTCGGGGACCGCGCTGGTCGCCGGCGGCTTCGCGGTCGGCGCCGGTGGCGTGGTCAACGAGGACTCCGGCTACATCATGACGGGTGATGGTTCCGGCGCGCTGTCGCTCATCGCTCGCACCAACAATCCTTCAGGGATTGCCGGCATCGATTACGGTGTGGCGACGGTGCATCCGATCTTCGGCGCCACGTTCCCGTTCACGGCGGCCCGACAGGGGCTCAACAACGGCGGCCGCAGCGTGTTCGGCGCCGTCAATCTGCAGGGCGCCGCGATCACGGCGGGCGTGAACGATCAGGCGCTGATGACGCACTCGAGTGGCTCGACGTCGATCGTCGCTCAGACGGGCGATCTCGCCCCGGGCGTCGGTGGCGATGCGACGCTGACGAATCTCGCGTCCGGCTTCACCAACGCGTTTCTCAATAACAATGATCAGGTTGCGTGGCTGGGCACGATGGCCGGCACGGACGTCACGACGGCGAATGACGTCGGTCTGTGGCAGTCGCAGGTCGGTGGCGGCGACACACTCGTCGTCCGCGAAGGCGACGCCGTTCCGGGTCTCGTCGATACGTTCTTCGGCGCTCCGACCAACATCATCATGAACAACCTCGGACAGATCGTCTTCACATCGAGCCTCACGGGGGGCGCCGTGACGTCGTCTGACAACTGGAGTATCTGGATGTGGGATCCGACGGACGGCTTCTTCCTCGCGGCGCGCGAAGGAAACAGCTACTTCGGATTCACGGCCGGCAATCCGTCATACGACACCGGCGCCAATGGTGAAGGCGGCGCGAACGCCCTCAACGATCTTGGCTGTCTTGCCATGAAGGTCCCCGGCACAAGCGGCGAAGTCGCCCTCGTGACGACGTGCATTCCGGAACCGACGACCGGCCTGCTCCTCCTGGCCGTCGGCGGTGTCGGACTGATCCGGCGACGTCGCGCCTAGGGGGCGCCTGACCCAACGTTTCAGTTCCGTTTGCGGGAGCGGCGTCCTGACGTGGACGCCGCTCCCCGACGGGACATCGAAACGCCGCCCGCTTCGCGTGGCGAAAGAACGGGGACTGCCGCATCGAAAGACGACGCCGATGGCGTCCTGCAGCCCCCCTTCTTTTGACGACGATCGAAGTCCACCTGGCGCGATACGGACTGGATATCGCGCCTGACATCGGCCTCGGAAGGGCGAGCGCCCTTCAGCGGGCCTGAGACGCAAAGGAGTACGCAGTGAAACGTCGATTGATGATACAGACTGTCTCGCTCGCCGCCCTTGCCATCACGACGATTGCATCGGCTCAGCCAACGTATATCAACCTGGGTCGCGTTACGTCAGGAGACATCTCGGCCGATGGCGACGCCGTTGTGGGATCGCTGCTGGATTCGTCCATCGGCGAAGGCCTCGTCAGTGTCTGGCGCCGTGGACAGGGCGTGGAATTCCTGCCGGACGGCTTCGCCGAAGGTCCCATCTTCGCCAGCACGGATCTCTCCGCCCTTGCGATGTCGAAGGACAACATCGACGACTGGGGCGATCTGAACTGTTTTCTGGGCAACGAGGCCGCCCCGCAGATGGAGCCCTGCTCTCTGCGAAACATCGCGCATCGATGGAGCATGGGCACGGGCTGGTTGAACTGCGAATCCTTCCCGCGATCGCAGGTGACGATGGACTACGCCTGCAATGGCGCTCCGCTGGCGCCCGTGGACGTATGGATCGGTGGCACGCGATGTGACTTCACGATCAATTCGCCGAATGACATCTCCGGCGACGGTCGCTACGTCGTCGGTGGCGGCTATGTCGCCAACGCCGATCCCCGCACCAATGGCTGCGCTCCGACGGGCATCTGCGGCCGGTTTCGGGCGTTTCGATACGACGCGACGACGCAGGCGTTTGACATGCTGCCGTTCGAAGCGAGTTCGACCGCCAGTCGCGCGGACCGGGTGAACGGTGATGGAAGTGTCATCGTCGGATACGACCAGGGCGCTTCTCCCGATCCCGATGGAATCGGACCGCTCGTGGGTTACACGGGCCGACGCCTGACTGTCTGGCGAGACGGCGTCGAATCGATCCTGGATCTCTATGGCAGCCAGGATGGCGCGCCGACGACGGCTGACGGAACGCAGGTTGCCGCGAAGATCAGTAACCAGCTTGCCCAGATCGAGCTCGCGCTGAGCGCCGATGTTCGAATCGCCAGGTGGACGTGGAATGGCGCCACCTGGTCGATTTCCGAGATCGGCCGAACGGACAACTATGTCGAGGACGGCGTACAGATGACGCTGGCCGACATGTACGCGACCGCCATCAGTGATGACGGCGATACCATCGTCGGCGCGTCGGTCTATTACCCCGGCTCGCCGCCCTGGTCGCCGTCGCAGCGACAGCTCCGCGCTTTCATCTGGCGGCCGACGATCAACGCCGGCCAGCCGATCCTGCTCGCGGACTACATCGCTTCCCAGCTGCCGATGGGGGATACGAGCTTCGACAACATCCGCATGTACTCGGCGAACAAGCTCAGCGCCGACGGTAATTCGATTGTTCTGGACATCGCCGACGACTCGTCGCCCTGTCTGACGACATTCGCCGACGCGCTGGTCGATCTTGATGGCGCCACCTGCGAGCCGCCGCGACTGAATCTGCCGCTCGTGTCGCACGTCCAGGAGAACTACTCGTCACTCGGCGGCGTCATCAACTGCTTCGTCTCCGGCACGGGACCGCTGCACTACCAGTGGCAGCGCAAGGACCTGGCGACGGCGACATGGGTCGATCTCGTGGATGACGACTGCGAGAACTTCGCTTCGTTCATGATCAAGGGGTCGAACGCTTCGCAGCTTCGCATCGGACTCTTCAACTGTGACGAGGGAACGGGCGACTATCGCTGCGTCGTGACCAATCCGTGCGGAAGCGTCACGACGAATGCCGCTCACTTTACCGTCGGTCCCAACGCGCCGCAGTTCTTCTGCTTCCTGCCCGGCGACATGAACAACGACATCGTCGTCAATGTCGATGACATTCCGAACTTTGTCGCGTCGATCCTGTGCAAGCCGTTCCCCGACACGTTCTCCCCGGCGGATCGCGCCGACGTGAACTTCGACGGCGTCAAGGATGGCCGCGACGTTCAGGCGTTCGTGCAGTTGCTCGTACCTTAGTCGCGCGTGTGCTCCCGGGCGAATCCGGGGTGGAAACATCGCCCGCATGCGCCGGGGTCCATTGGATCGATGGACCGGTTCGACGCCCGGCCCGTCGTCCAGACGCCCCCGATCGATCGGTCAGTCGACACCGCACTGCGGATCGGCTGGCCGATCGCTTTTTTTGCGCCGCCCACGCCGGCGATCCAATCTGACTCGAATCACGCCGGATGGCCCACCCGTTCACGGGTGGGGTCGCGACGATATGAAAAGTTGGTAGGGCGGGTTCTTCAGTTGGCAGGGCGGGTTCCACCCGCCGGGTGGCCCATCACTTCAGTGGTGAGGTCGCGACGATACGAATGTGAACGAACGCCCAACCCGCGCGACACTCACAACTCAAGACTCATGACTCACCCCACACTCCGGGCAGCGTTCGGGCGAATGCGACAGGTCGTAGCCGCAGGCGCGGCACAGACCGCGGCGACGACGGCGACGCAGGCGGATGGGATTCAGCACGAACAGGCTGACCGGATAAGCGCCCATCGCGAGCATGACAAACCAGCATGGGAATGTCACTTCATGAATCGTGTAACTGCCGACGAGCGGAGCGGGCCGCCAGGGATTCGCCGGTACGCTGATGTTCAGCATCCTGCGTGACAGCGAGAATTCACTCAGTGAGATTTCCCTTTGCGACGTCTGCTGACCATTTGCAAGGCCAGTGACCGTTGCAAGGGAGAGCGTTCCCCGGCTCGCGAAGAGGAAGATCCATCGGCGATCGCCGGTAGTCATGGCCGCGCGCGGGCCCGATAAAAATTGCCATCGTAACGGTAGCCAGATGTCTCTGAGCGCGTCGTCCGTCGAACGCATCAGGTAGAAGTCTGATGGCGGCGTCGGCGTTCGGGGCCGCGTGCGATAGCTGTCTACCCACAACACGGCGACAGCCAGGACCAGCAGGATCAAGGCGCCTGCGATCGCGCGGCGCAGCATGTTGGCAATTCCTCCGGTCCGCATACCAATTGAGTATATCCCTCGGCGGCGGGTCAAGACCCCAAAATGCCGATGCAAACGCAACGTGGCGCGATGATACGACACAGCGCCAACGCCCAATGCCGCTCGCGGCGCTGACCTCTCGCGTCTCCTCGATCGGCCCTCGACATTTCTCCGCGCGTCGCGATGACCTCACGACGGCGCGCCGGCAAACCGACCGGCCGCCAGGTTGGGCGCCGACCAACATCGCCTCGCTCCGCCATCGTACGCCGCCAATCAACCGGGGGTGGATAAGTCCAGCCTCAGACAGGGATTACGGGCCACGGTCCGACATCCGGAAGAAAAATCCGGTCATTTCGTCATTGGAATTCGTGATCTGTATGGCGGTCGTTTCGTGGGCGCTGTCGTTGCACGCCTGCGGTTCGTCGTTGGGCGATCCGTCCGAGCCTGGAACCTCGGCGTCCATCGCACGCAGAGGAATCGTCTGACGACATGTCAGCGGCGCGGAGGAGCTTCATGAATTCGCAGATTACACGGCGCGAGGTGAACCGGGCGGTCGCCGTCCGCGTCCTGGTTGGCGTCGTCGTCTTCGTGCTTCAGGCGCCGACTTACGCGTTTGAAATACTCAACGAGACGTCATCCGCGATGCGCGCGATCGTCCCCGAGGGTGACTTTGACGAGATTATCCCGCCCAATGAAGCGCGATCCTGCAACTGGCGGAACGGAAGCTGTAACCCGACGGGGACGCAGACGGGCCGCCTGACGCTGATCGCGCAGACGCTGGACGGAAGTGTTCTGGATTTTGCGGCGACTGTCGACTTGATGGCGGGAGGGCGCGCCCGGATACGACAACAGTCGCGGGACGGCATGAACATCCTGCCGAACTTCTACGTGGATTCGTGGGATGTCACGGGAACGCAGCGCATCGACGACACGCGACTCGGAATCGACGAATCGGATCGCCATGTGCGCTTCCTCGTGACGGCGGATTGCCAGTATCAGAATCACGACGGTGATCGGAAGGCGGTCGCGGACGCAACGGCGTCGCAGATGCAGTCGTTTGTGGACAATCCGCAGCATCGCATCCGCGGCATTCTCGTGGCGGGCGACTTAACCCAATGGGCGCGGGTCGATGAGTGGGAAGACTATTGCGACAGCATTCGCGGCTACGAGGAGTTCTACTACGACGGACTCGGCAATCACGACCTGCTGAACGTACAGAATTTCTGGGAGATCGAGTCGTGCTTCTACTCCGACGATACGGCGCCGTGGTGCGCGATTCCCGAGACGCTCGCCGACACGATTCGCAATCGCAGGCATCGCACGACGAAGACCGCCAAGGCGCCGGGCGTCGCCCCGCACTATTCGTGGGACTGGCATGACGTCCATTTCGTGCAGCTCAATCTCTTTCCCGGGGATGGGCCGACGGATGATCCGCTTGCCACAGATGGCGCAGGCTACGATCCCGCCAACGCGCTGAGTTTTCTGATCGACGATCTCGCGGCGCACGTCGGCGGTTCGGGGCGTCCGATTGTCCTGGTCCACCATTACGGCTTCGATCCCTTCTCAACGGGCGATCACTGGTGGTCGGATTCGGAGCGCCTCGCCTATTGGAACGCCCTCGCCCCCTACAACGTGGCGGGGATCTTCACGGGCCACACGCATCTGAAGGAATCCGACACCACGTGGCGCTATGACTGGAAGCGCCCCGCCGAAGCGGAGGCGGGTCCGGATGAGATCCCCACATTTGTCTCTGGCGCGTCGCTCTTCGGCGTCTATGTCGACGTCACGATCTTTGACGACGATCGCATGCGCATCACGCGCCGTGCCAGCGACGGGCGAGCCATCGATGCGGAAACCGTCCTTTTCGGTCAGGATGACCTCTACGATCGCACAGTCGCAAATGACAGTTGCGATTCGGCGTACCCGCTGTTTGAGTTTGGTGAGGAGATCTCCGATCTGCGCATCGTCGGCGACGACGAGGACTGGTTCAGCATTACGGTTCCCGGCCAGTCGCGTCTCCGCGTCGATGCGACATTCGCCAACGACATCGGCAACATCGATCTCAGTCTCTACACGGACTGCAACGCTGCGCCGATCAGGTCGGCCACTGGCGACACTGACAACGAGTCCGTCACCTGGACGAATCCGGGCGCCGACACGACTGTCTGTATCCGCGTCATGCAGCGCGCCGGCGAGACGCGCACGATCGCCTACGATCTGAGCGTCGCTGTGGGGGACGACGCGTTTGAGGAGAACGACACCTGCGCCGCGGCGACGATCCTCGATGAGGGGAACTACAGCGACCTGACGCTCTCGAATGACGACGAAGACTGGTATCGCATCACGGCGCCCGCCGCGACAAAAGTGTCCGTCGGCATGCAGGGCCTGAGCCAGGCGCTCGACCTGGAATTCGAAATCCGGGAAGACTGCGAAAGTGGTCCCGTGCTCTACGGCGTGACGAACGGCGTGATCAAGGAAGACACGTATATCAACGACGGACCGGCGCGGGACATTTATGTCCGCGCATTGGCGCAGGGCCATCTCGGCAGAGAACGCTACGAGCTCTTTATCAATTTTGTCGCGTTGTCCACGCCCTCGTGCTCCCATCTACCCGTGACGCCGCCCGGGTTCTATTCCAGCCTGAATGTGTACGACGGGCTGGATGACTGGTACCGGATCGAATCGGTGAACGGGGCCGCAACCACGGTCACTGTGGACTACGACCACTCGAACGGCAATATCGACCTGGAGTTCTGGAGGGCCTGCCATTTCGCGCGCTTCCAGACGTCGAGTTCGCACGACAATCGCGAAACCCTGAGCTACGAGGGGGACGGCTTCGGCGACGACTTCTACGTCCGTGTCCGGATGGCGGATCCCGGCGGCTACAACCAATACACGCTGTCCGTTACGAATCGATCGGTCGTCGACGGCGCGGATGACTGCGCGGACGCGATGCCGATCTCGGGAACGCGCGACTTCATTTTCAACAACACCGACGCGACGACGGACGGCCAGCCAGACGCCCTATGCAATTTCTCGGGGAACAACATGATCTATAACGATGTCTGGTTCGACTGGACGTCGACGCTCACGGGGAGGGCCACGCTGTCGATCTGTCCGAGCTTGACGACGCTCGATACCAAAGTCGCCGTGTACGAGGGAACGAATTGTGTGGGAGACATCCTCGTCTGCAACGACGACGCCTGCGATCTCAAGTCAGAGGTCGAGTTCGACGCCGTGGCCGGGGGCGAATACAAGATTCGCGTTGGCAGTTATGTGCCCGGCGATGGGCAGGGCGGTCATTTCGCGATCAGCGTCGAGGACGCTTACGGACCGCTCGACGATTGTTCTGACGCGCCGCCGCTCGCGCCCGGACTCTACAGCGACCTCGTCCTGGGCGTCGATAATGGCCCCGGCGGCATTCCAACAGACTATTGGGCGACGATGGTTCCCGGCAATACGCGCCTGACAGTCGATGTGCTCTATGACGACGGCGTTGTGTTTGATCCGGCCGCCGACTTCTCGCTCCATCGCCCGAACGACGGCGCCTGTCCAGGCCCATCGTGGCTCGTTCACGATTCAGCGATTCCGGGCGGGACGCGTTTCCGGGTGGACAACCATGGCAATCCGCAGCGCTATTACTTCCGCGTACGGAATACGGGCGATGAATATGGATTCAACTACGCGCTTCGAATCTCGCAGTCAACGATCGACGATCAGTTCGAGCCCAACGACGCGTGCGATTCACCCGCGACGCTGACCACGGGCTTCCATGACGAGCTTCGCTGTTCGAACGAGGACTACTACGCAATCCCGCTTCCGGCGACGGCGATTCTCGATGTTGCGGCGCTGTTCGCCCAGGCGGATGGCGATCTGTCGCTGCTGCTCTGTCGTACCTGCGGAGAGCCGATTGTTGTGAGCAACAGCGAGAATGACGACGAGTTCCTTGAGTACATCAACACGGGACCCGCCGAGACCGTGATTCTTCGCGTCACGCGGGCCGACGCGTCTGGGCTTGTCCCATACGCGCTGGATGTCAGCGTGACGGATTTCGACGACTGCAACGGCAACACGCTCGACGACAATGTCGAGATCGCCGAGCAACTGGCCGACGACTGCAACGGCAACGGTATTCCCGACGAGTGCGACATCCGCAATACGCGGCTCGTGTCGAACAACACCGGGGTCGACGACGCTGTCTGGCTCGGGACGCCCGACGGCGTCTATGCCGGCGTCGGTTCAGACAGGGTTCTCTATGACCTCTCGGAGACCGCTCGCGTCTTTGATGGTCCGGGCTCGGACTTCAACATCTACGAATTCGATCGCGGTGGATCCGAGTTCAACAGGATCCGGGTCTACGCGGGGCTCAACCAGTTCAACCTGGTGGACATCACGGCGACGGAAGCGCCCGTCGTGCGGATATCCGGCGACGAGGCGCATGGCGACAACGCCTTCGCGAGGTCCTATGACATCAGCGCCTCGGGTTACAGCCGGATCAGGTACATCGCCATCGATGGCAACGATGGCCTGGGCGACGCCGGCGCCGCGCGGGGCTTCGACCTCGACGCCATTGGTCTGATCTACGTGGGACCGACGGGCTGCCCCGTCCACTTTGACGCCGACATGAACTGCGACGGCGTCGTCGACCTGCAGGATGTGTCGCTGTTCAGCAGGGCTCTGGTCGATCCGGCGAGCTACGCCTTCCACGAGTTGAGCTGCCCGATACAGCGAGCCGACGTCAACCGCAACGGCGCCATCGATGGCAATGACACGCCGGGCTTTATCGAACTGCTGACAGCGCCGTAGTCGGCGGCGGTATGACAATCCCAACGATCGCGGGTGGGCCGATGAAGTGGCCCACCCGCATACCTCGGTCGGGGCGGGTGGCGGCGTGATGATGAGATTGAGTTGGTAGGGCCGGTTCCACCCGCCACAGCCGTCTCAATACTCAATACTCAAGACTCACGACTCAATACTCACAACTCCCCCCACACTCCGGACAGCGCTCGATTGACTGCGAGAGATCGTAGCCACAGAGAGGGCATTGACCGCGATGGCGTCGTCGTCGTTGGCGCAGCGGGTCGACCAGGTAGACCTTCGCCGGATAAGACGCAGCGAGTATGCATACGAACCACATTGGCGCCTGGACATACCACACATCGTAGCCCCTGCGGGGTGGGCGGCGGCCCGTCGGATCCGGATCAAAGATCACTGACGCTGTTGTGCGCCGAATGGCGAAGCCGGCGAAGGACGCGTCGGGAAATGACGTTGGCCATGTGTTCGAGATCGCCTCGTCGAATCCCAGGTGGAGTCGCCCGTCGAGGACGCCGAATCGAATCCACTTGCGATGTCCCACGGGAATCGTCAGCCGGATCCCGGCGTTCGTGACACTGCCGACAAAGAGCAGATCGGTGAAGATCACGTCATTGCCGACTTTTCCCGCCCATTCCGGCAAAGGTCGGCGTGTCCGCTCGCGATAGCTGTCCGCCCACAACGCGCCGGCCGCCAGTGTCAGCATCGCCATGAAGACAGCGAGCCCGCGGCGCAGTGTTCTGGTGAATCCTCCGGCGTTCACGTCTCATCAGTATACCGCCGGTCGCCACGGAATTTCGCGGGATTCGCCTGAGGACGTCGCGAGCGGCGAATCGCGGGACGCAGGGCGGTTCCACCCGTCTCAGCGGCCGATGCGTCCTTGTTTCCACACGCCTGTGACACACGCGTGTCTTCGACCGGCACATGTGGTTAATACGCAGTTGTGTTCCATGGGATCGCTCCAAATATCGATGACTTCTAAGAATCCGCGATATACTTCGCCGAAGTTACCAATGGTCCCGTGCCGAAATGCGGCATTATCTGTTTCGAATGGAGGGTATTGATGCGCGCGTCTCGTGCGGGATCCGCCTGTCTGCCCCTTTCGCTGGTCGCGTTGGTCTGCGTGGGGTGGTTTTCTCCTGTTGCGCGCGCCGGCGAGATGGCGTTCGCCGAGCGAGGTTCCGCGATTGGGACCGCGGGCGGGGACGTTTCGCAGGGCGCCATGATGGCGGCGGTTCTGGCGTCGGCGCCGCAGACCTCTGAGGGCGCGGGGGCGTTCTCATCGCTCTTTGACACATCCGACTTTCCGCCGCGCTGGTATTGCGGTCGCTGGTCGTCTCGCCTCGGCTGGACGCACATCATTTCTGATCTCGCGATCTTCTCGGCGTACTTCGCGATTCCGCTGTTGCTTGTCATCTTCGTCAGGAAGCGTCCGAATTTTCCGTTTCCACGGCTGTTGTGGCTCTTTGCCGCGTTCATTCTCACGTGCGGCGCCGTTCATTTTGTCGAGGCGGTCATCTTCTGGGAGCCGATCTATCGAATCTCCGCGATCATCAAGGTGGCGACGGCCATTGTGTCGTGGGCGACCGTGTTGGCGCTGATTCCGACCATGCCCAGGGCGCTGGCCCTGCCCGGCCTGGCGGAAGTCAATAAGCGACTCGCCGTCGAAGTGGCCGCCCGCCGGAAGGCGGAGTCGCGCATGCGCACCGTCATCGAAGAGCTGCCCAACGCCATGATCATGATGGACGGCGGCCGACGGATTCGCCTCGTGAATCGGCAGACAGAGGCGCTGTTCGGATATACCGCGGCCGAGCTGATTGACGAGCCGATTGAGACGCTTGTTCCCGAGCGATTCAGGGAAGGACATCCGCAGCAGGTTGACGCGTACCTTTCGTCGCCGGCGCCGAAGGTCATCGGCGGCGGGCGCGACTTCTTTGGCCGACGCCGCGACGGGTCGGAATTCCCGGTCGAAATCGGACTCAATCCGATCCCCGGATCGGACGACGGCGGAACCAGCGTGCTTGCGGCGGTATTCGATATCTCAGAGCGCATTCGCAACGAAGCGGAGTTGGTTCGGCACGCCCGAACGCTGGAGACAAAGAACGAGCAACTCGCTCAGTTCACGTCCTTCGCGAGCCACGACCTGCAGGAGCCGCTGCGCAAGCTCGTATCCTTCAGTGAGCTGTTGGTGGCGGACGCGGGGGACGCGCTGCCCGAGGCGGCCCGCGTGGACCTTGTTTACATCACCGACGCCGCGGTCCGCATGAAGACGCTCGTCGGCGATCTGCTGACCCTGTCCAGGAGTGATTCGGCGGAGCTCAATCGAAGCGACACGCCCCTCGATCGGTGCGTGGACGCCGCCCTGTCGATGCTTGACGAGCGGATCGAGGAAAGCGGCGCCGAGATTCGCCGGTCTCCGCTCCCCGTTGTCCAGTGCGACGAGACGCTGATAACGCAGCTGTTTCAGAATCTCATCGGCAACGCGCTGAAGTACTGTTCGAAGGACAGGCCCCCGATCGTGAACATCCACAGCGCATCCGTCGATGGCGTGGACACGATCTCTGTTGCCGACAATGGCATCGGCATTGACCCGAAGTATGCGAAGCGCGTCTTCGAACCTTTTCGTCGACTGCACTCGCGGAGCGCGTATGAAGGTTCCGGGATCGGTCTGGCGATCTGCGCGCGCATTGTGGACCGCCACGGCGGTCGGATCTGGGTGGAATCCAGGGTGGGTGAGGGCGCTGTCTTTCACTTCACGCTGGGCTAGAGCGAGGGTATTGGCATGACGCCCGTGCGATTGAAACAGGCAACGGTATTACTGGTAGAGGATGATCCCGCCGATCAGGAGCTGACGCGGCGTGCGCTGACCGAGGGCGCCGTAAAGATCGACCTGAGAATTGCGAATGATGGCGAAGAGGCGATCGAGCAGCTGATCGGCGCGACGCGTGACACGGCGGACGCGGACGACCTGCCCGACATTGTGCTGCTCGATCTGAACATGCCGCGCATGAACGGAACGGAGGTGCTTCAGGTGATGCGGGATACGCCCGCGCTGAAGGAAGTGCCTGTGGTCGTGCTGACAACGTCCAAACAGGAAGAGGAGATCGTCCAGAGCTATCGCCTGGGCTGCAACTCCTTCATCACCAAGCCCGTCAATTACAGGGACTTCATCGAGGTGGTGAAATGCCTGGGCCACTACTGGTTCGAGTTGTGCTCGCTCCCCGGCGCAACGGAAAGGGGCTGAGCCGCCGCTTCCATTCACGATCGGGGGCGCGATGAGAGGACCGGGTGTGGGCGCCCGTTTACAGGAGGCGGCGCGATAACAGGAATGACCGCGTTGCCCGCCCGTTCACAGGTGGGGGCGCGACGATACAAGAGTGAGAGAGCGCCCAACACACGGGACACTCACAACTGACAACGCTCGACACAGGGAGAGTCGCAGGGCGAGTTCTGTCCATTGCGGCCGACTACCGCTTACCGAAACTCCAGATGGCTTCGCCTTCGGAATCCAGGACCTCCGCTTCCAGTTCACATGCGAATGGCAAAGTCAGCGTCAATCGCTTGTGTTGACTGGCGTCCACCCCTTCGAACCCAAGCCCGAACTCCGGTCTCAGGAAACCGCTGACGCGGGCGCTGTTGCCGGCAATTCTGGAGTCCGCCGATAGCTCCACGAATCCACGTGGTCCGACGCCCGCAGAAAGCTCTGCGACGTCGGCCTGGGTCAACAGGAGTAACGCCTCTCCAGTCGCGGCCGTATGCAGACTAACAGACGTATCCCCGCCAGGCGTCATGATCTTCAGGAAGGCGACTTGGTTCCTGTCCACGCCGAGCTCAATTCGGTCGGCCCCACTCTTGTCTCGGATCACAATTCGCTCGCATTGAACTTCGTGCGCCGGCCGCGACGCGAGCGTGAGCGACACAATCGACATCACCAAGCTTGCCGTCGCCACGATGATGCAAACGAGCATCCCCATTCGATTCGACATCAGAAACCTCCGAACCGCGCCGGGTGGCCCACCCGTTCACGGGTGGGGGCGCGACGATACGAAAGTGAGCAACCGCCCAACCTGCGCGACTCTCACAACTCCAAAATCACAACTTACGCCACACTCCGGACAGCGCTCGGGCGACTGCGAAAGATCGTAGCCACAGCTCGCGCATTGTCCGCGCCGGCTGCGACGTCGGCGTCGCAACGGGCCGCGCATGACGTACATCGCAGGGTAGATTGCGAGAAGCAACACCATCGCCATGAAGACGGCAAACCAGCGGCGCAGCGTGTTAGTGAATCCTCCG